>QWCK01009535.1_pt1 | contig 10904 bp, 6 predicted proteins | sample 1972571 | NCBI WGS metagenome assembly QWCK01 (sample SAMN09866710, study PRJNA288562) | Human gut metagenome isolate term2_stool, whole genome shotgun sequencing... | isolation source: gut | host: Homo sapiens | place: USA: California | reverse complement strand
GACATGGTTGAAGGTCATCAAATCGTGGTGAGAACACAGCCAGAGGGGACCAAGTTTGTGACCCTCGATGGTGAAGAGCATACTTTGGGTGAACACGACTTAAGCATTTGCAATGCAGAACACCCGATGTGTATTGCCGGAATCTTCGGTGGAAAGGGTAGTGGTACCTATGAAACAACACGCAATGTTGTTTTGGAGAGTGCCTATTTCCACCCAACCTGGATTCGCAAGAGCGCACGCCGGCATGGTTTGAGTACGGATGCAAGCTATCGCTTTGAACGCGGCATCGATCCTAATGGCACGATATACGCATTGAAGCAGGCTGCGATATTGTGTCAGCAGCTCGCGGGAGGTAAGGTTAGCATGCAGATTAAAGATGTGTATCCTACACCTATTGAAAACGCCCAAGTGTCACTTTCATACGATTATGTGAACGGTCTCATTGGTAAAAAGATAGAGCCAGAAATGATGAAGAGTATCTTGGAAAGCCTGGAAATGGAAATCAAGAGCGAGAATCAAGAAGGTCTTGAATTGTCTGTCCCCGCATACCGAGTTGACGTTCAGCGCCCCTGTGACGTCGTAGAGGATATCCTGCGTATCTATGGTTATAACAACGTTGAAATTCCAACGCAGCTCAAGAGTTCGTTGACCATACAGGGTGATGAGGATAGAGCAGCCCATTTGGAAAACTTGGTTGGTGAACAGTTGGTTGGATGTGGTTTTCATGAAATTCTGAACAATTCGCTTACCAAGACGTCTTATTATCATGATTTGAACCGTTACCCAGAGGAGGCAACCGTAAAGATCATGAATCCTTTGAGTACCGATCTGGGTGTGATGCGCCAGACGCTATTGTTTGGAGGCCTTGAAAGCATCATGCGCAATGTGAACCGTAAGCAAACAAACTTGCGCTTCTTTGAGTTTGGTAACTGTTACCAATATGTAGCAGAGCGAGCGAATGAGGAAGATCCGATTAAGGCATATCAGCAAGCTTATCATTTAGGACTATGGGTTACTGGTAAACGTGTGGAAGGAAGTTGGGCACATGCAGATGAGTCCAGTTCATTTGACGAACTGAAAGCCTATGTTCAAAATATTTTTGCCCGGTTAGGCGTGCCTTCTGGCATGTTGGTAACAGAAAAAAGTGAGAATAACATCTTCTCTCATGGTTTGAGCATCATGAATCGAGGAGGAAAAAACATCGCTGAATTGGGTGTTGTTTGTAAAAAGTTGCTAAAGCAGGTTGATGTAGCTGGTGAAGTTTATTTTGCTGAAATCAACTGGACGGCACTTATGAAATTAACTCGTAAGAATAAGGTTGAGTATAAAGAGTTGTCTAAGTATCCAGCCGTTAGTCGCGATTTGGCCCTGTTGATAGATAAGCAAACAGAATTCGAGCAAATAGAAAAGATAGCCTTCCAGACAGAAAAGAAGTTACTGAAGCGCGTTGAACTCTTTGATGTTTACGAAGGCAAGAATCTACCTGAAGGCAAGAAGAGCTATGCCGTCAATTTTATTCTGCAAGATGAACAAAAAACATTGAATGACAAGCAGATTGACGGAATCATGCAGAAACTTATTAAGAATCTCACAGAAAAGCTTGGTGCCGAACTTCGATGATTCGGTTGCCATGGTTTTGTGAATATAAACGTTCATATATCATTAAATAATCAACATTTAGGCGCGAAAGTTCTTCGTCCTAAACCTCTTCAATGAAGAGGATTAAATATTTTTATTCCAATGGGAAGAGCATTTGAGTATCGTAAAGCAACGAAACTGAAAAGATGGGGCCACATGGCTCGTACATTCACGAAAATAGGTAAACAAATTGCAATTGCAGTAAAAGCCGGAGGACCAGATCCTGAAAACAATCCCGCTTTGCGCGCCCTCATAGCCAATGCCAAGCGCGAAAACATGCCGAAAGACAATGTTGATCGTGCCATTAAGAACGCAATGGGGAAAGATCAAAGCGACTACAAATCGGTTACTTACGAAGGGTATGGTCCTCATGGAGTGGCTATCTTGGTAGATACTTTGACGGACAATACCACCCGAACCGTTGGTGATGTGCGGTCTGTATTCAATAAGTTTAATGGCAACTTGGGAACAAGTGGTTCACTGGCATTCCTCTTTGACCATAAAGCCGTATTCACCTTTAAGAAGAAAGATGGCTTGGATATGGACGAACTGATTCTCGACCTCATAGATTATGGTGTGGAAGATGAATATGGCTCCCGAAGAACGTGAAACAATTGATAAAATGGTAGAGCGTCTTGAAGAGTTTGACGATGTGCAAACTGTTTACACCAATATGAAACCTGAATAACAGGAACATGTTATAGAGAGTGCGTCAAGTTTGGCGCATTCTTATTTAGTCATGACATGACCGGCATACACGAAAATAAAAGGAGATAAACTCCTAACACTTATGGTTAGTGCTTATCTCCTATATAATAGCTGTCGCTAACATTGGATTTAGTTTCTTAAAGCTGCAAGAACTTGCTGAATTGAGTAGAGGACTAAATCCTGAAAATTCTTTAAATTCCTGCCTTGACCATTACCGGATAGTGATCTGATGGAAACTGACCGTATGGCATGTCATTTATAACACCATACTTTTGTATGCTTACATCTTTCGTAACAAAGATATGGTCAATACGCTGATCTTTACCTTTTTCTCTGATTTTCCATCCATTTGATGTGCCGTAAGTTCCATAAGGTGGCTGTATTGATATTTTGTATGAATCGAGAAGCAGACCGTCATTTAGCAATATTCTAATGGGTTCGCTTTCAGGCGTTGCATTGAAATCGCCAGTGATAATGACCGTTGCATTGGTTCCTGCGATGGATTTGATTTTTTGCAGCAACAATCGAGCTGATTCTCTTCGCGCTATTACTCCTTGATGGTCAAAATGTGAGTTAAATAGAAAGAATATTTTTCCTGAAATTTTCTCCCGGAATTTTCCCCACGAACAGATTCGGTTACAGCATGTAACATCCCACCCTAATCCAACTTTCTCTGGAATTTCCGAATACCAGAAATTTCCCGAGTCGAGGAGATCAAATCTATCTTTTCGATAGAAAATGGCAGAGTGTTCGCCCTCGTCACCTCCATCTCGTCCCTCACCAATCCAGGCATATTGTTTTAATTCGGCAATTTGGACCAGCATGTGTTTGAATCCTTCTTGTGTTCCAAAAATATCAAACTCATGAAAGCGAATCAGTGATTTGCCTAACTCTTTTCGCTTTGACCACTGGTTAGCTCCGTCTGACTTAGTGTCCATCCGTAGGTTAAATGTTGCAACATTGATGTATGCTTTGGATTCTTGTCCTTTTTGAGCAAAGCTAAGGGTAGTGCAGCTCAGAAAAACAGCAAGAATTAAGATGAAATATCTATTTCTCATAATTGTAATCTAGTTTCTTTAATATTTTAATTTCTACCATCCTGGGTTTTGATGGAGATTATTATTTTTCTGTATGACGACCTCTGGGATCGGGTAAAGGTATTGGCGAGCGGGCCAATCACGTCCTTTGATGTTGTATTTGAGCAGATAGCCTGAACCTGCCTGAACCACGTTGAGAACATTGTTCTTCTTCGTACCAACATATACTCCAATCGGTGCATATTTGGCATCATCGATTTTATCGGTCTGATAAAAATATACATCAGCCTCCCCATCGCCATTCATGTCGAGAGGGGTGTTTAAGGCAGGTATGTATACACCTTCCCAAGGATCATCAGCCCACAGATGTGCACAGTTCCATCGTTTTAAATCGTTCATTCTAAAACCTTCCAAACAAAGTTCAATGGCACGCTCACGACGTATTTCAAGGATGGTAGCATCATTTACATCAGGATAATATGCAGCGATGTAAGGTTCAGGCGATGTAGGTTTCGCAGTTAACGTTCCTGTTGTTGGGGTGCCTCCAGTAATGCCAGCACGCATTCTAAGAACTCCTATCGTTTTTGCCCAGTCTTCATCAGTCAAAGTGTTAAGTTCTGCTTTGGCTTCGGCATAGTTGAGCAGAACCTCGGCAAACCGCATCAGTGGAATGTCGTTGTCGTTGGTGCGTGCATCATCGTAAGATACGTCGTCCATCGTATATTTGGTGTATTGGTAACCTGTTAGAGAATGTCCTGAGAAATTGGCTGCCGTAGGAACATAATTGCCAGTAGGGTCCATGCGGGTGAAGTCATAACCACGGATGGTTTGATTTAATCGCAGATCACGATTAGTTGTTTCTTCTACAAATGTCTTGAAACTGCCATCATTTTTTGTCTCACGATAGGGACTACCGTCTCGGTTGAGGTAAGTCTTAGCAAATTTTCTTGACATGCATAAGTGAGGACCATACGTGGAAGAGTTGAACCACCAATTTTGTTCTCCCATCTGCAATACTTTGTCTGTAGCTATGGCCAGCATTACTTCTGTTGTCACAGCATTGTCGGCAATAAACAGCTGTCTATAAGAACCGCGCCCATTTGTATAACTTGTACCTGTATATATTTTATACGGCCCTTTGTCAATCACCTCTTTGGCTGCTTCAGCGGCGAGTAGATAGAGCTGTTTTGGTGAATATTTCGTACAACCTGTGCGAGCAATATCGAGTTCGTCTGTTGCATGGTATTTTCGCCAAGCTGCTTCGAATAAGCAAACTCGTGACTTGAAGGACGCAGCCGTCCACTTGTTCACAGTTGTTGAGTTTTTGGTAGCATCCACCTTATTAATATAGTTATATGCGTAGTCGAGATCGTTAAGTATGTGTTCAATAATGACATCACGCGTGTCTTGCGAATTAAAAAGGTCAGGATCTTCACTGTTGTTAAAAACCTTTTGTATCCATGGCACCTCACCATAACTCACTAACTTGTTAAAATAGAATCTGGCACGAAACAGTCGAGCAATTCCATTATAATGGTTTCTGATATTCTCACTGACAGCTGGGTTGGTATTGTTTTCTAAAAAGAAGTTGATATTCCGTAAAGCTCCCCATGACCAGCTGCTGGATGAGTTGGTGGTATAAGCGCCGACTTCCATGCCGCCAATTTGGTTTTTTGCGCTGTAATCGCTCGTTGCATCTTGCTTGAATGCACTGGAGTAGTTTGGTAAGTCATTATAGAATGAGTATGCGTAGGTTTCAAGTCCTTTTGCGGAAGAAAACACCATGTTAACCGATGCGGAAGATTGTGGCTCTTCGTTCATGTCACAAGATGATAAGAGGAAAATTCCCAATATCGAGAGGCATAAAAATTTTTTTTTCATATCTGAAGTTCTTTGTATATAGTTGTGGATTTGTTAGAATGTGATGTTTAGTCCAATGCTGTATGTGGACATCATCGGGTAGTTATAGCCATCTCCGCTTCCCGAGTTCAAATCAATATCTGAGCTTCCAATGTTGGAAACGTTAACGTCTTTTGTGTATTTATAAAGCGGTGACCATGTAAAAAGGTTCTCTCCACAGAAAAAGACACTGGCTTGTCTGATGAATTTTGTTTTGCTAAGCCATTGCTGTGGAAGGTTGTATCCAATCTGCAAGCTCTTTAATCTCAGGTATGAGACATCCATCAGATATCGTGTATTAGCGTTGTTGTGTCCTCCATGGAAGGGAGCGTAGTAACCAGCATAGCGGGGCAAGAACGCATTTGGATTTTCTTCTGTCCAATAATTATTCTCATGCCATTTAGGCATTTGATTATATGGGCGGTTATATTGTCCCCAGAACACCGAGGCCTCGTTTGAAGGATACCAGTCTTGTTGACCTACACCTTGGAAAAATGCATTAATCCAAATGTTATTCCAGTCAGCAGATAGAGTAAAACTGTAGATGTAGCGTGGTTCCTCATTGCCAATAATGAATCGGTCTCCTGGATCATCGACCGTATTCTTTCCTCGGTCAATGTATCCATTTCCGTTGCGATCTTCGAACTTGATGTCACCAGGATACAGTTTGTATGATTTGGAAGTCTGCATCAGTGGATTGTAATATTTTTGTCCTGCAGCAATGGCAGCAGCATTTGCAGCGTCAATTTCCTCTTGGTTTTGCCATAGTCCGTTCGATTCGAATCCCCACAACTCTCCAATACGCATACCTTCATAATAGTTTCCTGCGAGTGACTGATTGGCTCTTGTGCTCAGCGATTTTGTGGCATTATTATATTTGTCAATGACCGAATAGTAGTCAGACAATGTAGCCTTTATCCCATAGTTGAATCGTTTGCCACCCAATTGAAATCCATCTCTCCATGCAATGGCTATTTCATAACCTCGTGTTGTAAGATCTGCATAATTACCTTTTGGGGAAGAAGCTCCGAACACATCTGGTACAGTAGGTCCCGCAACAATCATGTCTGTAGTTTTGCGCACATAGTAGTCGGCGTTGAACATCAATCTATTGTTTATGAAGTTCATGTCAATACCAAAGTTGTAGGTAGTAGCTGTTTCCCAAGTTAGGTCATCGGGCATTGCTGCTGGGCTGGATGTGTAGCGGCGTCGAAGTCCGTCAAGAATATATCCAGACGTAGACACGCCCATTGTTTGGATGTATTGGTAATTGTTTAATCCAGCTGCATTTCCCAGTTGTCCGTATGAACCTCTTAACTTAACATTAGACATCACGTTTGGGTTGACTTTCCAGAAGTGTTCTTCAGATAGTCTCCATCCCATGGATGCTGATGGGAAAAATGCCCAACGATGGTTTTCAGGAAATCTTGACGAGCCTTCATACCGACCGTTTACCTCAAATAGATAACGGTTGTCGTATGAATAGTTGAATCGGAAGAATGCTCCAGCAAATTGGTATGCATTCCATGACGAAGTTATGTTCTTATTATCAGTGCCCATGGCCAAATTAATGTTTTCCACTTCGTCTGTTAGCAAATCATCGTTATATGAAAAAATCTGTTTAGCGTTTTCTTTCTCATAGTTCCAGCCTACCATGCCCTTGAAATAATGAAGTTCGTTGAACGTTTCTTCATACTCTGCATAAATGTTCGTGGCTAAATATCTGGTGTTGCGTACGGTTTCTGCTATGTTAGAGCGAATTCCTGCTATATATTCTATTTTGCTTGTGTTGTCATTGTTGACAGATTTAGCGTAAGGTGTGCGAACTTGCTTGGTTGTACGCTCCAGAGAATTCTTTTTGAATGTAAAGTCTCCATTAAGACGAATTTTGTTGTTAAGGAAAGTGGCAATGAACGATGTAGTATTTTTATATTCATCTTTCTTATTATTGATACCACTCTGTCCATATAGCAAATCTCCCACGCCATATACGGCACAATATGTCAGCGTACCGTCTGGATTAAATATGGGGGAAGATGGATGCCCTTCGTCAGCGATGTTGCGCCATATCACTCCATTTCCTTCTGAGTAAGTGATAGGATTGTAATAATTATTATTGGAGAATTCGAAATTATTATTCACTTTCAACCAGTTGGTTATTTGGTAACCAGCTTTAAATCGCATGTTGTACGACTTGTATTTATCTGTCTGTTTTTTGCTATCAAAAAGTCCATCGTATGAAAAGAAACGTCCTGATAGATAGTAGTCGAATTTGTTATCGCTTCCTGAAATAGATAGATTCTGACTTTGGCTAAATACGTGATCTTTATAAAGGATATCGTACATATCTACTCCTTCAGGGTAATACACATATCTACCTTTTGTGCCAATACTTCCATCAGAAACTACTGTTCCGAAATTGCCACTATCATGGCGCCGTTTGTATTCTTCCAGCCATGCTGTGGAGAATTGTTGCGTCTTATTGATACCTGATGGATTAGAAGAATTGAAGTTATAATAGGCCATATGAAAGTGTTCGGCCCATGTGTAGCCGTCTGAGACAACATCAGGGACATTTGTGGGTCTCTGTATGGAGTAATTCGACGAATAATTGATTTTAGCAGTACCTTTCTGAGGATTCTTTGTGGTAATTAATACCACACCATAAGGAGCTCGTGCACCATAGATGGCCGATGCTGCCGCATCCTTTAGCACTGAGACGTTTTCAATGTCATCTGGATTCAACAATGAGGGGTCTCCTTCCACGCCATCGATTAGGACCAAGGCGCTGCCACCATTAATTGAACCCGTCCCACGAATATTGAAAGCAGAGCTGCGTCCAGGCTTACCATCAGCCAGACTAATGTTCAGGTTTGGTACTACACCCTCCAGCATCTGTGTCACATTGGCTGTTGGTCTGCCTTTAAAAACCTCAGATGACACCTGATCAACTGCTCCTGTCAGATTAGCCTTCTTCTGGGTTCCATATCCTATAACAACCACTTCGTTAAGGTTTTTTGAATCTTCTTCCAGCTTAACGGAGTAGGATTCAACTCCTTGTTTTACTGTTATTTTTTTTGTTATAAAACCTATATATGAAATAACTATTGTGGATCCAATAGGAACATGCTGTAAGGTGGCTATTCCCTCCATATTAGTAATGGCACCAACATCTGTTCCCTCTATTGAAACTGTAGCACCAGTGATGGCACCTAATTGATCGGAAACAATACACTGGATGGTCATGTCCTTTTTGTTGGAAACTTGCCTACTTTGTATTGATTCACGAAATTCACTTGCATTGGCAAAGCCTCTGTTAACTGGAATTATCAAAGAACCAGCTAAAAGTAGTGTTGCTAAACTTCTCCTTTTACCCATAAATAACTTTTTGTTTTAATTATAACTACAATCTTACAATTTTTGCTTGCAAAAGTACACAGCTCATGTTGCAAGCAGGTTACGAAGCTATGTAAAAAAGATAACACCATGGGTAGCTGGTAGTATAAAAGCACTGTAAAAATGCTATACTACTGTATAGATCATAATTTTTCAGTCAATGTGTTATTTCATTTTCAGGTGGGGACATGAGTTGGTGTATTTTATCCCTGTTCTGTGCTACAATTTGCGCATTGTCCAATTCACCAACAAATGAACAGTGGTAAGTGTAGGTCTTGGTGTCTTTTTGAAAGGTCACACTGTCTGTTCTCGTACCATTAACAACTGGGGTAGGGCAGTATTTATCTGTATATTCCTTGGCTTCCCTTGCGCATCTGTCTTCCAGACTCTCATGACATGAAGACAGCATGGGAATCAATAAAATAGCGATGAATAATTTTTTCATGTATTCTTACATTATAAGCATTTCGAAGCTCGTATGTGCCGAGTGAAAAGCTAGTTTTTTCAGTTATGTTTGGGCGGATTCTATCCACTGCAAAGATACAAAGTTTTTACTAATTTTATCATTTCGTTCGTTGATATATGGTTTTAAATAGTTATCTTTGCATAAGATTGGAGGCCTTTGAGTCAATTTGACGAACATAATGAAATTCATGGCACTATTTACTAACAAAAGGATTGATTTCACTCATAACGAAAATATCTGATGGATCAAATAAGAAACTTTTGCATCATTGCCCATATTGATCATGGAAAATCAACCTTGGCAGATCGATTACTGGAATATACTAAAACAGTTCAAGTGACTGGTGGACAAATGCTTGATAGCATGGATTTGGAAAAAGAACGCGGCATCACGATTAAAAGCCACGCTATCCAAATGGAATATCAATATGAGGGACATAATTATATATTAAATTTGATTGATACTCCGGGGCACGTTGACTTTTCTTATGAGGTAAGTAGGAGCATAGCTGCATGCGAGGGTGCTTTGCTGGTTGTCGACGCTACGCAAGGTGTGCAAGCGCAGACCATCTCTAATCTATATATGGCCATCGAGCATGACCTCGAGATTATCCCTGTCATCAACAAGATTGACATGCCTTCTGCCATGCCAGAAGAGGTTGAAGATGAAATCGTAGAATTGATAGGGTGTGACCGTTCTGATATTATTCGCGCATCTGGTAAGACAGGTGAAGGTGTTAGCGATATATTAGATGCTGTGGTGCAACGCGTTCCACATCCTGTGGGGGATGAGAAAGCTCCACTTCAGGCATTAATTTTCGACTCTGTTTTTAACAGCTTTCGTGGTATCATCGCCTATTTTAAAATAGAAAATGGATGCATCAAGCAGGGCGATAAGGTAAAGTTTTATAACACGGGAATGGAATATGATGCCGATGAAATTGGCATTCTTAAGATGAATATGGTTCCCCGGCGAGAAATGAAAACCGGAGAAGTAGGCTATATCATCAGCGGCATAAAAGATGCGAAGGAGGTGAAAGTGGGAGATACCATCACCCATGTAAATTGCACATGGAAATCGTGCAAGAACGTTTGGATAGAGAGTTCAACATGGAGGTCATCACTACCGTGCCCAACGTATCTTATATGGTTTACGACAAACACGGAGAATCGAAGGAAGTTCATAATCCGTCTGGTTTGCCAGAAGCAACGATGATTGAACATATTGAAGAGCCTTATATTCGAGCTACTATTATTACGGATGCCAACTACATTGGCCCCATCATGACGCTCTGTTTGGAGAAGAGAGGCGAGCTGGTTAAGCAGGAGTTCATCTCTGGAAATCGCGTGGAATTGCATTTTATGATACCGTTAGGAGAAATTGTCATCGATTTCTACGATAAGTTGAAATCCATCTCAAAGGGTTATGCATCGTTCGATTATCATGTAGACTCGTTCCGACCCTCAAAGTTGGCCAAGCTCGACATCTTGCTCAATGGAGAGCCTGTGGATGCGCTGTCTACCCTGACGCATCAGGACAATGCTGTGAGTTTGGGTAGAAGGATGTGCGAAAAACTCAAAGACTTGATACCAAGACAGCAATTCGACATAGCCATTCAAGCCGCCATCGGAGGGAAAATCGTCGCCAGGGAAACCGTGAAGTGCGTCCGTAAGGATGTAACCGCTAAATGTTACGGTGGCGACGTGAGCAGAAAACGTAAATTGTTGGAGAAGCAAAAGAAAGGAAAGAAACGCATGAAA
>QWCK01005809.1_pt1 | contig 10911 bp, 7 predicted proteins | sample 1972571 | NCBI WGS metagenome assembly QWCK01 (sample SAMN09866710, study PRJNA288562) | Human gut metagenome isolate term2_stool, whole genome shotgun sequencing... | isolation source: gut | host: Homo sapiens | place: USA: California | reverse complement strand
GTGTAGCATTCAAATACATTTTCTTCATCTCTATATTTTGCCACGGTACGTCTTGAGATTTCCACTCCCTCTTCCTTAAGCATATCCGATATTTTTTGATCGGAAAGAGGTTTTTTCGGGTCTTCTCCTTCTATTATTTCAATTATTCTGTCCTTTACTTCCCTTGATGAAATATCCTCCCCTTCACCTCTTAAGCCTTGGGTAAAGAAGTCTTTTAATTCATAGGTCTTGTTTTCAAAAATTATGTACTTACCTCTTGTAGTTCTTGAAATTGTAGACTCGCTCATCTCCACATCATATGCCACGTCTTTTAAAGTCATCGGCGCCAAAGCTCCGCCTAAGAAAAATCTCTCTTGAAGTTTCGCAATGGAATGTATGACTTTTTTTATTGTCTCTTTACGCTGTTCAATAGCCTTTACCAAAAACATTGCCTTTTTAACTCTGTCCTTTAAGTAGGTGGCAACTTCTTGGTCCTTGGTCTCTTGAAGCAGGGTCAGGTAGTAGGTGTTAAGGTTTAAGTTTTCCTTGCCGTCGTCAAAAATTTCGACGACCACCTTGCCGTCCTCTACTTTTATTTCACCGTCAGGGACTATGTACAGAGTTCTCTCGCAGCTTGGAAATGATGCTCCGGGCTTGGGATTAAGTTTTTTAATTCTGTCCACGGCACTTTGAACTTCCTTTGCTGGAAGGTTCATGGCCTCTCCTATCTCAACTATTCTGTTTCTTGAAACTTCTTCAAGGTAGGAGTTTATTATTTCCCTTTCAACCTTGTCATCTGTTTGAAGGAGAAGGACTTCTCTTAAATTCCGTCCCCCCACACCTGCCGGCTCAAAGGTTTGAATGCCCTTTATAATCTCTTCGATTTCATCTTCACTCACGCGAATTTCCTTTGCCATGTCGGCGGCGCTTGAGGTCAGATAGCCGTTTGAGTCTATGTTTCCAAGGACATATCGTGCAACTGTCTCTTCTTCCTCCGAGAGAAAAAGGCCCGGCAACTGATCAAGTAGATGATCGCTCAAACAGTCCTCTTTTGTGGCAAAATTTTCGTAGCTGTACTCTTCTCTTTCTTCTCCCGGAAAATTATATCTGTTTTCCGAAGCTTCTTTCCAATTTCTGATAAATTTTTCCAATCTGTCATCAACTGTTGCATCAGGTAGGTCAAGTGCCACATTTTCTTCAGCTTCTTTTTTAATATAGTCTTTAAGCTCCAAGTTATTTAATTGTAAAATTTCAATGGCAAGTACCAACTCCTGCGTAATGGCAAGAGTTTGTACCTGCTTTAAATTAAATTCTAATTTCAATAAACTCAGTAACCTTTCTTAAAGCTTATAATGTTTAAAGGCTCCTTGCCCTCTTTAAGATTTTTTAAGTTATCCATTGCGGCGCTTAGCATTCTCTCTTCCCAGTCTTCCGATGAATAGGAAATGTGGGGGAAAATATAGACATTTTCCATTTCCCAAAGGGGAGATGATTCAGGCAGGGGTTCAACTTCAAATACGTCAAGGGCAGCCCCTCTTATTCTTTCTTCTTTCAAAGCTTTTATTAAAGCCTTTTCGTCTATAACCATACCTCTTGATATGTTTATGATTAAAGCATCCTTGTTCATTTTTGAAATAAAATCTTCGTCAATGAAATTTTCAGTCTTTTCCGTGCCGGGAAGTGTGGAGATTACATAGTCCATCTCAGGCAAAATTTCGAAAAGTTTTTCTCTGTTTACAACTTCATCAAAGTGTTCTACACTTCTTCCCGATGTGTTATAGCCTATAGTCTCTACGTCAAAGGCCTTTAATCTCTTTGCCGTTTCCTTGGCGATTGCTCCGGTGCCTAAAATTAAAGCCTTCTTGTTGTAAAGTTGTCCTGAGTATTTTCTCGGGCTCCACTTTTTGTTCCTTTGGTTTTCCAAATTAAGTCTGTCAAACTTTTCAAGTTGCAAAATATTGTATAGTACCCACTCGGAAATGGGAGGTCCGTATGTGCCGTGAGCATTGGTAATTGTAACGTTTCTCTCATTTATAATGTAGTCAAGGTCAAGATAGTCCACTCCTGTGGATGTGAGGAAAATATATTTTAAATTATTAAACTTTCCCAAATCCATTTTTTTAATAAGGCCGCTTTCTACAATTATTTCACTTGAGCAGTCAATTGTAGAAAGGTCTTTGGGATCAAAGAGAGCGACTTCGTAGCCTAAGTCCTTAACTTTTGATATTGAACTTTCCTTTAGTCTATTTGACATTAAAACTTTCATATCTACCTCCTAAAAAGTCCTCCAACGCAGCAATGTATTCTTCAAAATTCGTCGCCATCAGGCCGTGGGTTCCACCTTCAATCAGCTTTATATAGGCATTGGTTGCTAAAAGTTTATAGTCTTCTATAGCTCCTTTAACAGATGTGACAAAGTCATCTGTGCCGTGAAGAATTAGAATTTTACTTTCAAACTTCTTATAGGCCTCGGTCTTCATCATGTCAAAGTCATAGAGTGCCTTGGCAACGTCTTTAACATTGACTTGCTTCTCAGCCTCACGTCCGTTTATTTCAAGTTCCTCAGGGTCTATGTCCTTGCCGCTGTACACATATTTTTTAAGAGAGTTTTTAACTGCGTTTAAGTGAATTTCTTCCCTTAATTCTTCTCCTTGGAACTCCTTGTAAATATTGTTAACTTGTTTAAAGCCCATGACAAATTCTTCGGCTCCCAAAGGTCCGACGGAAAATTTCATTCCGTTTTTAAGCTGTGACAAAAACTCCTTATATCTGAAGCCGTTAAGTCCCACTCCTGCAAGGATTACAGCTTTTTTTATCTCTTCCTTGCAAAGGTCGTTTAAGAGCAGTTCATATACCACTCCTCCGCCCATGGACCAGCCTAAGACTGTATAGTCTTTAATACCCAATTTTATAAAAAATCGTGCCAATAAGTCGCTGTAGTCTTTTATCGATGTGTATACTTTCCTGTAAGTAGAGTCACCGAAGCCAGGCAAATCCGGAGCTATAATCCTGTATCTGTCCTTAAGTTTATCAATGGTCCTTAAGAAAAACATACTTGAACTCATGTTGCCGTGAATAAGGACCAAAGTCTCCTTATCCTCACCGCCTGTGTCCAAGTATGCCAACTCCTCTTGGAGGACCGCTGTAAATTTTTTAATCATTTTTTATCTAAATCCACCTTCAAATTAAAATCCGTGGCAAAACAATTGTCTCTTACTTTGTAAACGGTAACGTCCATACTGTGTAAGAGGGTGTAGGGATTACCGGTAACCGCATCGGTGACAAAGGTCTTCTTTTGTTTATCCTCCGGATCTACATACTCTACAATCAGGTGAAGAGTGTTCCTCTTAGACCTTGAGTCCACCTTGGTGCCTACAATTGTGCCTTTTAACTTTATACCGTTATTGGCAAAGTTTTTAACCTTTGTTTGAAAAATTAATGTTCTTCTGTAAATAAAAACTGTAAAAATAATTGCAACTGCTATTGCCGCAACAAAATAAATAAAGTTGTCAATTAATGCGTTTCGATCCAAAAAGAAAAATGCCACGATTATAATCAATAGGACGAACCACAATGACTTGACAAATCTTTTAGTGCCCTTGTTAAAAAGGGTCATAAGTTCTTCTTCATACCTAAATACAATTTTAGGTTTTAATTCCTTTATATTTGACATATTCATCACCATGTTAAATTATATCAAAATTATGTCTTCATTGCATTTTAATTGAAAGGCATGTGCCGATATTTTATAATCAAGGTGGTGATATTATGGAAAATATTAAGACCCTCCCCTCAAAGGTGTACTTAAATCCCAAGGACGATGTACAAATCACCAGAGCGGAGCTTATTATTTCAAATCCTCTTTCTCTCTTAGTGGACCTCATTAACGCTTCCGACAAAAAAGTAGTGGAAGTTGTAATCCTCTGTAAGTTTAAAGACAAAAACGGGGACTATCTCTTCGGCGGCAATGAATTTGAATTTAATCCCGGAAAGATAGAGCTTATGGAAAAGTCCATGGCTTTTTTAAATCCATTTTCCTTGGACTTCAGGTTCCAAGAAGCGAGAGAAGTAGAGATAAGAATAAAAAAATACATATGGGAAGATGGCAAGGTTAAAAACTTGGCAAGAGAAAATCAGTCTCTCTATGCCCTGCCCTTAATCACAACGGAAGTCCACGAAGACTTGATGAAATTTTTTAAAGGAGAAATTTATACCTACGGCGACAACTTTATAGACTCGTGGCGTTGTGTCTGCGGCTGTGTGAATGACAAGGACGAGGAGCAGTGCAGCTTTTGTAACAGAAACAAGTACCTTGTTCTCTCCACTCTCACGGAGCAAATGATTAACTACAAAATCGCAAGTGCCACGGAAAATCCTCAGGACTTTAAAACTCAAACCGTAACTTTAAATACTACACTTAATGCTCCCAAGGTTGAAGAAGTATCTAAAATCAGAAAGCCTGAGAAGAAGAAAAACTTCCCGGTGCGCAACGCTCTTATAATAATACTCTCCCTTGCCATATTAATAGGGATAGTATTTATTACGAGGAAGCCGATTTACAACCTCTATATTAACTCAAGGATAAAAATTTCAGAATACTATTTGAAAAAGGGCGATTATACGGAAGCCAAGAAGACTCTTCTGCCCTATGATAAAAATCCCAAAGTCGCCGATACCTTGGACGAAATAAAGAAACTTATTAATTCGAAAAAGGCATTGGAAGAAGGTATGGAGTGGGAAGAAAAGGAAGAGTATTTAAATGCGGCAAAATTTTATTCCATGGTACTTGAAAAAGATAAAGAAAACTACGAAGTGGCAAGAGAGCACTTGGTTAAAATTCAAAACCTCGTCTTAAAATCTGCCAAGGATAGTTACGAATCGGGAGCGCCGAAAAAAGCCGCGAGAATTTTAAAGGAATTTTTGACCTACATGCCTGAGTCGGCAGGAGCAAATATGGCACTTGCCGCAATAAAAAAAGGCGAACCGTTAGAGATTGATGACACAAGTGTAGAGACAAATGAAGGTGACAATACGGGCCTTCGCTTCACCTACCAAAAGACGGGAAAAGCTGTAAAATTATTTGAAAGTGCAGATGTAAATTCAGAAGTAATAAAAACTTTAGAGCCGGGGACGGATCTCTATATATACGAAATTCAAATCGAACAGTCGGGTAAAAGCTGGCTGAGAGTTGAAGGCAAGGACCCTGCAAGTAATACCCTCTACCACGGATGGATAAGAGGAGATGAAATATAAAGACCGAAGCATGACCTCGGTCTTTTTATATGTTATGTGTTTGTAAGTTAATAGGAGATTCTCATTTTGTCTTTTATAATATATCATTCGGGTTTGTTATCTTTCCAGTTATTGCACTTGCTGCCGCAACTGCAGGAGAAGACAAATATACTTGAGCCCCCGAAGCTCCATATCTTCCTAAAAAATTTCTGTTATTGGTTCCTAAACAAACTTCGCCATCAGATAATAATGCCATAGACCTACCTTCACAAAACGAACAGTATGGAGGCGTAATAATAGCTCCCGCTTTTACCAATTTTTGAATATAGCCTTTTTCTATAGCTTTTTTCATAATATTATTTGTTGCAGGTGTTACTACAAACTTTAATCCTTTAGCAATTTTCTTATTACCTATTATTTCCGCTGCAATTTTAAAATCTCCAAGTCTACCATTAGTACATGACCCTAAAAAAATTTGATCAAGCTTAGTGTTTTCCACATGAGTTAGTGGTTTCACATTATCTACATATGGAGGGCACGATAGTACCGATACCAATTCCTCTGCTTTGTAAATTAAAGTACGTTCATAGCTAGCGTCTTCATCAGGCTTTAACCATTCTATATCCTCCAATGGTATTCCAGTGTATTCAGCGGTAATATTATCAGCGGGAAACAGCGTTACTTTTGCCCCACACTCAACTCCCATGTTACATATTGTCAATCGATCTTCCATAGGAAGAGATTTTATGGTATCGCCTGTAAATTCTAAGGATTTATACGTTCCTCCCGAAGCTGTAAGGTCACCCAAAACTCTTAAAATAATATCTTTTCCACCAACATATTTTGGTAATTTCCCGTCAATTTGAATTTTTATAGCTGAAGGTACACGCATCCACATTTCTCCTGTTCCCCATATAGCAGCCATCTCAGTATGACCAACTCCCGTCGAAAAAGATGACAATCCTCCATATGTAGTAGTGTGAGAATCTGTTACAAATACTATATCTCCTGGGCGAGCATATCCTAATTCCGGAATCAGTTCATGAACTATGCCGCCAGTAGGATGAAATTTTTTTATCCCTAACTCTTCCACCAATTTATAGCCATACTTCAAACTTTCAGCATCTTTCGGAAGACATGTTGGATTTAAATGGTCGTGTATAATGGCAATCTTGTTTTTATCCCAAACTTTTGTTAAACCCATTTCATGAAATTTATTATAAATTGATTCAGTATACATATCATGAACCGCAACAAAATCAGGTTTTACTGTTACTAAATCTCCCGGTTTAACAGGCTCATCATTTATATGTTTCATAATAATTTTTTCTGCCAATGTATGTCCCATAATTCCTCCTATAATTCTCCTCTTTTTACTCTTTTTTCAACATTCTTAACTAAACCCCCGTCATGGATTATTTCAAGTAAGTTGTTTTGCACCTTTCCAATTTTATATTTTTTATCATCGTGTTTTATATACTCATTAATTACTACCGTAACTGTATCTCCATCGCTAACATGTTTATGTAAATCCTTATTTTCAACAAGTAAGATTCCATTATTTATTGCATTTCTAAAGAATATTCTTGCGAAAGAGCCTGCAATAATTACTTTGACCCCCATAGCCGCTATTACCTCTGCAGCTTGTTCTCTAGAGGATCCTGCTCCAAAATTGTCAGAAGCTACGATTATATCTCCAGGTTTTATTTTTTCTGATAAATTCAATTTAAGAGGTTCAAAAGCATGGTTAATCATTTCGTTAATTGGCAATGTCAAATATTGTGTCGGAATTATAATATCCGTATCAATATCATCACCAAATTTCCATATTTTTCCGGAAATGCTCTTTTCAGTATTTTCTACATAAGTTTCAGAGAATTTTAGATCTAAATCATTTTTTGCTGTTTCACTTTGCTTTATATTATTAAAAGTTATAAGTTCATCATTATTTACATTGTTTCCGTTATATTCACCAAGTTGTCCTGATACAGCAGCTTCTGCCGCATATTTAATAGATGTTAATATAACCTGTGAAGAATTAAATCCGGCATAACCCTTCCCTGTCTTAACATCTAAAGACAACATCGTTTCATTCTCTCCAATTCTCGCTTGAATTTCCGGATCTGCATTTGTGTTCAAGACCAAAGCTCCACTGGTAATTAATTTTGAAATTAGTCCCTCGTCGGCAGCTTGTACATATGATTCTGCATTATTTGGTGAAACAACAAGTCTGGTATTATAGGCAACTTCTTTATTATTAATTAGCTCAACTAATTTTCTTATGTTTTCAACAGTTCCTCCTACGCTACCACCAATATAAATTAAATTTACTTTTCTTTTTAATTCTTTAACATTAACAATATTTGAAAAATCGCCTTTTACTACGTAATTCTCATTACTGTCTATTTTAATTTCTGGGGAATTTTCTAACCTTAAATTAGTACAAATAGAATGTATTCCTACCTTGTTGAGTAAAATAATAAGTTCTGAGATTTCAATATCTTTATATCTATTAAAAATTTCGCTCGAAATATCATATATTCCATTTTTGGATAATTTTTTTGCACTATTTAAAATATTTAAATTTGTTGCCCTGCTATCTATATGATTATCCACTGTAATTTTTAACGATGATAATTCTTTAGGTTTGTTTTTTAAAATCCCCGTTTTGTAAATTTCTACTAATTTATCTTCATCAATATAAGCTCCATACGAGCCATTAAGAGATGCTCCTACAACTTCATCTGAATTTGAAGCAATTAACAAAGGTCCTTTATTAATAGCCTTCAAGGAATATGTCAGTATGTTATCAGTCCCAAATATGTAACTGAAGTCATTTTCTAATGCTAAGTTCCTGAGCAAAGTTTGTCTTGATGAAGCCTCAGGACTATTTGCCGGAACTATTTGATCTATTATTATCACAACTTTCTTTTTATCGAATACCTTTGCTTTTCTAAGCTTATTAATTGTATCTTCAGAAATGTTGTCATTTATTACTAACAAGTCTATTGGCAATAAATCTTCTTTCTTCAACGTGTTTATTAATTCAAAACTCATATACTTTCCTCCCTATTTGTAACTTTTTTTGATGGAATAAATTCATTAATACATTTTATTTGTTTTAAAATTATATAATTAACCCAGCTTAAGTTTTGCAATCTACATTTGAACAAGTTAAAGCCACTCGGTTTTAACTTTATTTTATATTATTTTGATTAATTTAACCCGCCCCGTTAAGTAGATATTTTGCTTGGTTCTTCATTTTTCCGAGGTTTTAAATATCATTATAGAATAAGCATTTTCTATCTGCTATACTTTAACTATCAGCTAACTAAAATGAAAGGGGGACTATCATGTCGACTCTATTAGATGTATCAAAAGAAGCGGGGGTTTCTATAGCTTCTGTATCCCTTTATGTAAATGGAAAGTCTAAGGGAAGAGTATCTGAAGAAACACAAAAAAGAATACAATTAGCCATTGAAAAGACGGGGTATAAACCAACCGGAAAAAAAATCTCCTCTCTCGAAAATAATATAAAGACTATAGCAATACTTTGGTCAGAAAGTGCTAGGTTTTCATTTATAGGATCTTTTTTTTCCGGGTTCCAATCATCTTTAAAAGACTTAAATTTAACATCTAAATATGATTTTGTTATACATCCTTTCAAGCCTGATGAACTTTATAAGAAAAAAGAAATATTATTAAATAATGAATATGCCGGAGCGGTTATAGCCAATACTTCTTACTCTGATATTCAATATCTCAGGTCAATGTCAATGAATATTCCTGTAGTGCTTCTCAACAGAAAAATACCCTCTATACATGGAGTTTATGTTAACAATAATAAAATTGCTTACGAGGCAGCAAAAATAATACAAAGCAAAGGATATAACTCAATAGCAACCGTTATGAGCGCCAATTCTTCTACTATGATAAGTGAACGATTTGTAAAGTTCATTGAATATTGTAAAGAACTAAACATTTCAATATTGAATGAACATCAATTTCAAGTGGAAGATTCCATAATTGGTGGACAAATAGCAGCACACGACTTTCTAAAACTACAAAACAAACCTAAAGCCATTTTCTCTTCAACTGATTCAATAGCTTATGGAATTGAAAACACATTGTTAAAACAGAATTTTACAATTCCTAAAGATGTAGCGATTCTGTCTTATGGGTTTAATGTACCTGAAATAACGAAATATGCTTATATACCAATTTCTACTGTTGATATGCCTACTTTTGAATTGGCTCGCGAATGCATATTGTTACTTCATAAAATTATAGATTGCGGCATCGATGAAGTTCAGCATAAAGAAATGAGTCATTTAATAAATATGAGAGAGTCTATGTAATCCGTAGTATATTATAATATAGTTTTAAAATATAAAAGGAGTTTTAACTCCTTTTATATTTATTCTTTAAAGCATTAATAGTCTATATAATATTCCAATCCATATTACCATTAAAGCTCCGCCAATCCTTGTAGATATTGAGGCAAAAGCCAGCAGATTCATACGTTTTGCTGCAGTTAAAACCGCTATATCTCCTGAACCACCTATGTTATTACAACATAATCCTGCCGTTAACCCAGCCTCAAAGGGATAAAGTCCCGATATTTTTCCAAATATAGCAGCTCCTATAAATCCTCCTATAACGGTTAGCAAAATTATTAAAAACGCTTTAATCGTAAAGACTTGTATTACTATCCCTAAATCCATTGAATTAATTCCTATTCCCGCCAGTATCATTGGAAGCAAACCTTTAATCGCAAAATTCATACCATAGACTGTGTATTGTGCAACTTTATCTTTAATAATTCCTGTCGTCTTAACTACTATTGAAATAATAATAACCCACGCTAAACTAGGTATGACATTTAATATAGGTAGCTTTCCTAAAATTTCTCCGAATAAGAAAAATGTAAGAGAAATAAATAAACCTCCTGCAAGTTTTCTGTAATCAGACGTCTCTGTAGAGATTGGGTTATCTGGAGTTGTATGCATTTTCTTGCCTTGAATTGCTAATATGTCACCGTTTCCATTCATTCCTTTATATTTAGCCATAATAGGTCCTAAGACAGCTGCCAAAATTACAGCTATTACATTTGAAATCGAAACAAATCCGAGAAATTGTCCTGACAAATGCATCATATCAGTTCCCGTTAAGTCTGAATACAATTTAGGTATTGTAACAATAGCTCCTCCGGATCCGCCGGACATTGTTGGTGCCGCTATGTTAAATAGTGCTTCTTTTCCTCCGAAGCCTAAAATTATACCGGCCAGTACAGCAAAACCGATTGCAAAAATTTGACTTCCAATTACAGTGGGTATATATCTTGCTGTAGTAGATAACAATATATGTCGATCCATTACTAATACAGATCCTACCAAAAGGAATGCTATATACATATCTTGCAAACCGCTACCCATTACTACTTTGGTTCCATTTAATAACACCTCAGGAATTAAATTAAAATACCTCAGGGCAGCTGCACCAAACAGAGGAAACAGTACGGATCCACCCATATATTTTCCTACAACAGGAACATTATCTCCAAGCCAGAATAAAAAACCTCCTATTGCCCAAAGAAATGCAGATGTGGCTACAAACGAAGTTGCCACATAAGTTACTTCACCTTGGCTGAATATTTTTTTTGTAGGCAGGAATCCCCCATATGTACAAATTAAAACTATT
>QWCK01005803.1_pt1 | contig 10918 bp, 12 predicted proteins | sample 1972571 | NCBI WGS metagenome assembly QWCK01 (sample SAMN09866710, study PRJNA288562) | Human gut metagenome isolate term2_stool, whole genome shotgun sequencing... | isolation source: gut | host: Homo sapiens | place: USA: California | reverse complement strand
AATGGCAAAAATTATAAATTTAAACAAAGTAAAGATAAAGTCATGTTTTATTTATATAAAGATAGAGTAATTTGGGGATTTACAGCGAAAATGACAAATAATTTAGTAAAAAGAATTGTAAATAATTTGTAATATACTTGTAACCTTAAAAGATAAATGGCTTGAAATAGCCATTTGTTTTTTCGACAAGATTAAGCAAAGGTTACATGAAAATATATAAAAGTCTAGAAGCTAGTAATATCAAGCTATAGAGAATTAGTTACAAAATAATTACAAAAAATTTGACAATATAATAAATAACCTTTATACTAAGCAAGTGATTTAAATTAGTTACAAAAAAGTTACAAAAATAACAAAATTGTAATTTTTTAAATTTTAGGAGGTTATTATTAAGATGGAGACGACAAGTTCGTTCAGAAAAAAATTACTAATTATCGGGATACTTGCGATATTTGCTGTTTCAGCTCTAATCATGGGTTTCTCAACAGTACTTGCTAAAGATGTAAATTTAATTGTAGACGGTGAAGAAGAAGTGATTTCAACTTATGCTAATACCGTTGAAGATTTTTTAATATCAGAAGATATAGAATTATCAAAAGATGAAGCAGTTTTTCCTACAAAGGATACAGAAATAACTGATGGAATGGATATAAAAATTGCAAAATATAAAACTATTACATTAAAGATTGGCGATAATGAAGAAAAGAAAAAAGTTTTATCTGACACTGTAGATGATCTTATAGAAGAGTTAGGCATAGAGCTTGATGAACAAGATGTAGTTACAACAAAACCTGCAAATGAAATTGTAGATAAGGGAATTGTTGGAATTGAAAGAGTAGCTAAAAAACAGTTTAGTAAAACAGAAGAAATTCCTTATGAGTCAGAAGTTATAGAAAGCGATGAAATGTATCAAGGAGAAACAAAAGTTGTACAAGCTGGTGTAAAAGGAGAACAAATCCACACTATGCAAAATGTGTTTGTAAATGACAAATTAGTTTCTATTGAAAATTTAGATACAGAAGTTGTAAAAGAACCTGTAAAAGAAGTTGTACATAAGGGAACAAAAGAAGTAGAAGGCTTAAACGGTAAAAAAGTAAAAAAAGTTATAGTAATGCAAGCCACTGCTTATGACCCATCAGCTGGATCAAAAACAGCAATGGGAACAAGAGCAAGAGTAGGAGCTGTTGCAGTAGATCCAAAAGTTATACCACTAGGATCAAAACTTTACATTGAATCTATGGATGGATTTCCAACCTATGGATATGCAACTGCAGAAGACACAGGTGGAGCAATAAAAGGAAACAGAATAGATTTATTCTATAGTACAAATTCACAAGCATTAAAATTTGGTAGAAGAAACGTAAAAGTTTATGTATTAGATTAGAATAGCAAAAAAGCATCTCGTACGAGATGCTTTTTTTTAGGTTGGAATAATATAAAATTTAATAAAGTATCTATTAAATATATTTCTATATGCCGAGCATTTAACCCGCTAATCTAATAAAAACAATGGCAAACTTTTAACAAATTAGCAAATCAAGAAATATATTCAATATAAATATTTATTCATTAAACAAGTTCTTATTATTTATTACCCAAATTTATGAAAATATATCAGAAATTAAAAATTATAGAATTATTATCAAAAATGATATAATAAATTAAGGTGATAGTATGATAAATAAGGAAGAGGTCCTGGAAATATATTTAAGAGAGATGACCAAATACATGACCTATGAGAATTCATTGCAAGCAAGAGATGATTTCATATATATATTAGAAGAAAATATAGGAAAAGACTATTCAAAAGAAAAATTAGAAAATTATTTACAAGATTTGGGCAGCCCCTATTCACTTGCAAGTTCTTATAGAGATAATAAAGATATATTAATTACAGGAAAAAATTATGTGATTTTAAATAAATTGTTAAAAACTTTTTTCCTTTCTTTTATTATAAGTATAGTTATTAGTTTCTTTATAAAAAATATAGCAGATGGAAAATTACTATATTTTTTTGAAGTGTCTAAAAGTTTGATTTTGACAATATTTCTTTCCTCTGTAATAAGTGCTTGGATTTCAGAAAGGGTCAAAAACACCAAAATACTAACTTCGCTATTAAAGGCTTTTTCTATAAAAGAACTCTATAATTATAAAAATACATACAGGATAAAAAATTCAAGATTTATAATTTGTTTTGTATATTCTTTTATTATATTTATATCGGCTTTTATGGAATATGATTTGGGTTTAAAGAATTATATTTTTTTATTGGAACTTGCTTTCTTTTTCTTGGTATTTAGAGATTTTTCTTATTTTTCAGAAGGAAGCTATGGAAGATATGTAACAATGGTAAACATAGCAAGCAATACAATATCCATACTAATCTTTATGAATTTAGCTAAAAATGTCATTACTTTTAAGGTTATAAAATTTGCTTATTATCTACTTGTAATCTTGGGAATATTAAAGGTATTAACTGCTTTAAAAAGGTCAAATAGAACGTTTTATCAGCTTAAAGATTGATTTTAACTATAAATTGTGTATAATAAAAATAGTTTATATTATATATTTTAGGAGGATTATAATGATTAAAAAAATAACATCAGTTACTTTAGCAAGTGTTTTACTACTATCAGTAGCAACACCAGTAAAAGCTGAAGAAGCAAAAGAAGTAAAAGAAGAAGCAAAAGAAGTTAAAGAAAAAGTAAAAGAAGAAGTTAAAAAAGAAGAAGTTAGAAAAGTTAAAGCAACTACTCAAAAAGTAAGACTTGACGACAAAGATGTTGTAATCTATGGATACAATATTGATGGCGAAAACTATTTCAAATTAAGAGATGTAGCTGCAGTATTAAAAGATAGCAAAGTTAAATTTGGCGTAGAATATAAAGATGGTCTAGTAACTCTAACTAAAGGAGCAGACTACAAAGTACTTGATACTGACCAAAAAGAAGTTAAAGCAGAATCAGAAGCAATGCTAACAAATGATAAAGTAAAAGTTGGCGAAACTGATTTAACAGCAAAAGCTTTTAAAATTGACGGAAACAACTACTACAGAGTAAGAGACCTAGGTAAAGCTCTTGATTTTGGAGTAGACTATGATGAAGAAGCTAACACAGTTCTTCTAAGCTCTGAAAAAGTTGCTGAAAATAAAGAAGTAAAAGAAGCACTAAAAAAAGAAGTAGCTAAAGAAGAAACAGTTAAAGCAACAAAAGAATTTAAAGAAGCTAAAGTAGAAGATCAAGCTAAATACGAAGAAGCTCTTGCAGCAGCAAAATCTATAGTTGATGATAAAATCGCAACAGATGAACAAGTAGAAAATGCTTTAAAAGCACTTAAAGAAGCAGAAGAAAAACTTGGTCTAAAAGAAGAAAAAGCTGAAGTAAAAGAAGAAAAAGCTGAAGACAAAAAAGAAGTTAAAGAAGCAAAATAATTTAACTTATAAAATTACTTATAAACACTAAAGAGGACCTTAATTGGTTCTCTTTTTTTATTTATGGATAATTTATTTAAACTTTTAGAAATATAATGCAGATAAAAAAGCGTGTCAATCCTTAAAATACAAAGAATAAATATAAAATTTCAAATACAAAAATTTTATTAATTTTAATCACACAAAACTTGACATTCTTTGACCTTTAACCTATACTATAAATAGATTAGCAGTCAAGCTAATCGAGTGCTAAAAAATTAAAGGAGATGTTGATATGAGTATTAGACCATATAGAAGAAGTGATTTAGGATTAATAGACAATGGATTTGAAGATTTTTATAATATGATTGACAGTTTCTTTAATGATGGATTCACACCAGAAAAAGCTATAAAGTCTGCTTCATTTAAAGTGGATATAGCAGAAGATGAAAAGGCCTACACAGTAGAAGCTGAACTTCCAGGATTCAAAAAAGATGATATACAAATTACTTTAGAAGATGGAAAGTTAACTCTATTAGTTGAAAAGAAGGAAGAAAAAGACGAATCAAATAAAGAAAAAAATTATATTCATAAGGAAAGAAAATTCTCACACATGCAAAGAAGCATGTATTTTAAAGATATAGATGAAGAGGGATTAAAGGCAAGCTTAAATGATGGTGTATTAGAAATCATAGTTCCTAAAAAAGAAATTCAAGACAAAAAGAAACAAATTGAAATTGAATAATAAGATAAAAATTAAAGAAGGGTTTAACCCTTCTTTTTTTTTAGGTCTTTACAAAAAATTTAAAATATTATGAAAATTCATATTATCAATAATAGCTAGGATTAAGGATAAATTTACAATTATCTAATAAAATTATAGATAATTAAGAAGTTAGATATTTTACATAAATTTATTACACTTATATAAAACATATAGACAAACATCAATATGTTTTATATAATATCAAAGAAAAATATTTATATAAAAGGAGAAAGTGTATATGGATAAATCTTTATATATAAAATATTCTAAAAAATTGAAAGTTCTTAGTGATCCTAAGAGATTGGAAATAATAGATTTATTATCTTGCAGAGAGTTATGTGCATGTGAGATTTTAGAATATTTTCATATAAGTCAACCAACTCTATCAAATGATATGAAAAAATTAGAAGGGGAAGATTTAGTAAAAAGCAGAAGAGATGGGAAAAATACATTCTATACTTTAAATAAGGAAGTTTTAAAAGATTTAAATTATTTTATAAGCCATATAAGTGAAGCTAGTGATGATTGTATTTGTAATATTGAATAGAATTTTTGCATAACATATAGATAAAATCCTATATGTTCATTGAGAGGATGATGATATGAATAAAAGTGAATCAAAAGATATAAATGTGTTTCAAAAATATTTAAGTTTGTGGGTATTATTATGTATGTTTGTGGGGGTATTTATAGGTGAAGTTTTTCCATCAGCTGTAGAAGTTTTGTCAAATCTACAGATAGAAGGAATATCTGTACCTATTGCAATTTTAATTTGGATCATGATTTATCCGATGATGATTAAAGTAGATTTTGAGAGTATAAAAAGAGTCGGGAAAAATCCAAAGGGTCTTTTTGTAACTTGGATTGTCAATTGGCTTATAAAGCCTTTTACCATGTTTTTTATATCGTATATATTTTTCTTTGTGATATTTAAAAATTTAATAGGAGAAGCCTTAGCTAAAGAGTATCTAGCAGGGGCAGTTTTATTAGGGGCGGCTCCATGTACTGCTATGGTTTTTGTTTGGAGCAGTCTTACTAAGGGAGATCCTGCCTATACAGTTGTACAAGTTGCAACGAATGATTTGATAATCTTAGTAGCATTTATTCCAATAGTTAAATTTTTACTTGGGGTATCAGATGTTGTTGTGCCTTATAAAACTTTGTTTGTGAGCATATTACTTTTTGTTGCGATTCCATTAATTTTAGGTATAATTACTAGAAAATATATTATAAATAAAAAAGGGAGCCAATATTTTGAAAAAGAATTTGTAAATAAGTTTGATGGGGTTACAACTTTGGGTCTTTTACTAACGCTTATATTAATATTTAGTTTTCAAGCAAGCTTAATAGTAAAAAGTCCAATTCATATTGTTTTGATTGCCGTTCCTTTAATTTTGCAAACATTTTTAATATTTACTATTGCATATATTTCTTGTAAATTATTAAAGCTTCCATTTGAAATAGCTGCTCCAGCTGCGATGATAGGTGCATCAAACTTTTTTGAGTTAGCTGTTGCAGTTTCTGTTGCCTTATTTGGAGTAGGATCAGCTGCCTCCTTGGCTTGTACGGTTGGTGTATTAACAGAGGTTCCGCTGATGCTATTCTTAGTAAATATAGCAAATAAAACAAAGAAATACTTTATTTAAACTAAGCAGGGTAGGATTTTAAAAATGATAAAAAAATAAAAATTTATTAAATTTCATAATGGATATAAAAAATGAGTTTTATTTAAATTTTCAAAAATTTTTATAAAGAGAGGAATATTATGGAAAAACCTAAAGTGGCATTTATTTGCGTTCACAATTCTTGTCGAAGTCAGATTGCTGAAGCTCTTGGCAAGTTATTAGCTGGAAATGTTTTTTATAGTTATTCAGCAGGGACTCAGGCAAAAGAAGAAATTAATCAAGATGCAGTAAGGCTTATGAAAAAGATTTATAAGATAGATATGGAAGAAAGTCAAAACTCTAAAACAATTGATAAACTTCCAGAAATAGATATTGTTATTACTATGGGTTGTGAAGTTTACTGTCCATTTCTAGAAGCTAAATATAAAGAAGATTGGAATTTAGAAGATCCTACTGGACAAGATGATGAATTTTTTGAAGATATAATATATAAAATTGAAAACAATATAAAAAAATTAAAAAAAGATATCTTAAATAAGAAAATATTAATTGATTGATATATAAATATAGACTTTATAGTAGAAGAAGGGTTTAACCCTTCTTTTTTGTGGTATTTTTTACTAGAAGAGATTATTAAGATAAGATATAAGCATACAAATAAAAATTTAAATAATATATACTAAAAATAGGAGGACGATATGGATAAAAAGATTTTACTTTACGGATTTAAAGATGATGAAAGACTTGCTGAAATAAAAAAATCAGCTAGCAATTTAGGAATAGATATTAAAAAGCTTGATGAGTCTGATTTAAAAAAGACCATAGGAGAACTTATGGATTTAGGAAGTTTTGATCCTAGTCAAGTGTATGAGGGGCAAGAAGTCGATACTGAATTTATTTTATTTTCAGATTTTGATAGGGAAGTATTACAAAAATTTGTCCTTGATTTAAGAGATAAAAAAATAAATGTTCCACACAAGTCTGTTTTAACCGAACACAATAAAACTTGGCAATTGGGCTACCTGGTAGACCATATTATGGAAGAACACCAAGTTATGCAGATTTTTTCCAAATTAAAGGCTTTGATGGGTCCAGCTAAAGAAAAATACCTGGCAAGCAAGGACCAGAAAATAAAAGATGCTATGGATTATGTAATGACTTTGAACGAATTAAATGATGTAAAATATGAAGATGTAATGGATAGATATAAAAAACTAAAGGAGGCAATAGATGAATAAGGAAGAAATTTCAAGAGGCTTGGCAGAATTTATAGATAATTCAGTATCTGCCTACCATTCAGTTGATAGTATTGAAAAAATCTTAGAAGAAAATGATTTTAAAGAGTACAAACTTAGTGATGAAATTAAATTAAAAAAATCTGACAAGGGTTATTTTAAATTTAACGGCTCAACTATAATAGCTTTTAATATAGGAAGCGAAAATATAGAAGAAGACGGATTTAGGATTATTGGTTCTCACAGCGACTCGCCAACTTTTAAAATAAAATCCAATCCAATAATTAAAGATGGGGGCCTTGTAAGACTAAACACAGAAGTATATGGTGGACCAATCTTTTCAACTTGGCTTGATAAACCACTTAGCATAGCAGGTAGGGTTACGGTAAGTTCTGGCGATATCTTAAAACCAAAATCTATGCTTGTAAAAATAGACAAAGACCTTTTAACAATTTCAAACCTATGTATCCATATGAACAGGGAAATAAATAATGGATTTAAATATGAACCACAAAGTCACTTGCTTCCAATTTTAACAAGTGATAGTGATGAAATAAAAGAAGATTATTTAAATGAAATTTTAGCAGAAGAGTTAGGAATAAATAAAGAGGAAATACTCGATTATGATTTATATTTATATGATCGTCAAAAAGCGAGCATGGTTGGACCAAATGAAGAATTTATATCTGTTGGAAGACAAGACAATCTTAGCATGGCATATACAAGTTTGATGGCACTAGTAGATAGCAAGGCTCAAGCAGTAAATCTTTATATTTGCACAGACAACGAAGAAGTTGGATCAATGTCTTACCAAGGAGCGGACTCCCCAACTAGTGAGCAAGTTATGCAAAGAATTGCACTTGGCTTAAATAAAAGCGAAGAAGAATATTTAAGATCACTTGATAATTCTTTTATGATCTCAGCAGACATGGCGCACGCTCTTCATCCTGCCTACAAAGATAAAACTGATCCAAGCAACAGACCAGAGCTGGGACACGGACCAGTAATTAAATATTCTGCAAATAAAAGTTATTCATCAGATGCTTATTCTGCAGCAGTATTTAAAGAACTTTGCAAAAAAGCAGGAGTTCCAGTCCAAACTTTTTACAACAAGTCTGGATCAAGAGGCGGAAGCACTATTGGACCAATATCTTCAAAGTATTTGAGAATACATTCAGTAGATATTGGAAATCCACTTCTTGCAATGCACTCTATTAGAGAACTCGGATCAAACATGGACAATTATTATGTCTACAAGGTATTTTTAGAATTATTTAACAATTAAACGCACATACCACCGGATGGAGATATAATCTGTCCAGTCATATAGGAATTTTTATCAGAAATTAAAAAACAAACAAGCTCTGCAATCTCTTCAGGCTCTGCCATTCTCATCATGGGAATCTCATTACAGATTTCTTTAATATCGATATCTGAATAGAATTTCATCATGTCAGTATTGACAGTGCCTGGAGCTATTGCATTTACTCTTATATTTGAGGGAGCAAGTTCAAGAGCAAGAGATTTTGTAATAGCTTCAATTGCACCCTTGCTAGCAGCATAAGAAACTTCACAAGAAGCACCATGTGAACCCCAAATTGATGAAAAATTTAAGATAACTCCATTTTTTTCACTCAGCATATATTCAATAGCACACTTTATATTATTAAAAGTACCATGCACATTTACATCAAACATCTTTGTCCAGTCTTCATAAGAAAGATCTTGAAATTGACTTGACTGAGAAATCCCAGCATTATTAATTAAAATATCAACCCCACCAAAAACTTTATTTATCTTATCAAACATTTTTTTCACTTGATTAAAATCAGAAATATCTGCTTGGAGGGCCAAACAATTTATATTTTTTTCCTTAAGCTCTTTTTCGAGTTCTAGAGCAGAATCGATAGAAGAATTGTAATTTATCACAATATTATATATTTTTTCATCAGCAAGCCTTTTTGCTATGGCCTTGCCAATTCCCCTTGCTGCACCTGTTATTAAAACTGTTTTCATATTATCACCAACAAATATTATATATAAAGATACAATTATTTAAAAGATGGGTAAAAATAAATAAGGATGTGATATTTTGAATTCAAATTTATTAGAAGTGATGAAAAAAAGAAGATCTATCTATGCTTTAGATAAAAACGTTGATATAAGTAAGGAAGAATTAGCATCATATATAAAAGAAATCGCCCACTACACTCCAAGTTCATATAATGGACAGTCTCAAAGACTAGTGCTTTTATTTGGAGAAGATCATGACTATCTTTGGGGAAAAATAGTTATGGAAACTTTGAGAAAAAAAGTAGACGATGAAGAAAAGTTCAAAAAAACTGAAAAGAAAATAAATGGATTTAAAAATGCTTTTGCAAGTATTTTGATTTTTGAAGATGGAAAAGTCAATGAAGAATTAAAAGAAAAATATCCAAAATATGCTGAAAATGTAGACCCTTGGTCTGATGTAAACTCTGGTTTGATAACTATGGCACTGTGGCTAGGACTAAGAGATATTGGTCTTGGAGCAAATCTACAACACTACAATCCAATAATTGATGATGAAACAAAAGAAAAATTTGGAATTGATAAAGATTGGATTTTAAAAGCTCAAATGGTCTTTGGAAATATAATTGAAGAGCCAAAAGAAAAGAAAAAAATGGATATAGACGAAAAAGTTATAGTTAAATAAATAAAGGACTCTCAGGAGTCCTTATTTTATTATATGAAAATCAAGTGCAGCTTCTGCAATCTCAAAATTTATATTTTTATCTTTAATAATGTAGCCATCAATATTGATTAGCATTTCCTCATCAGAAGAAATTTGTCCGCTTTTTACTAGATAATAATTTACATACTTGCTAGTTAGGTGGGTGCCTTTTTTATACTTTCTTATCAAGGGAATGATATTTAATAGGGTAGCATCATCAACCAAAAGCAAATTCAAAAATCCATCATCTATTTTTGCATCAGGAGCTGGATTAAAACCAGACCCATAATAAGATCCGTTGCAAACAGTGGCAAAGATATAAGAATTTTCTTTTTCTATCTTTGAAGCATTTTGATCAAGAAAAGAGATTTTTAATTTAGAAGCCTTTATCTTAAAAATTATTTTTAAAACAGCAAGAGCATATGCAAGGCTAGAAAGCTTTGGATACTTATCCAAGAGCCTTAAAGCCTGGTCTAAAACCTTGGCATCAAAACCAGTCGAAAAAATATTTATTGAGTAGCGGTCGTTTATTTTTATCAAATCAATCTTGCTTAGCTCAGGTTCAAAAGTATCTTCTAAAGAAAAATTTGAATAATCAAAATTTTTAGAAAAGTCGTTGGCGGTTCCCATTGGGATAAGTCCAAGTCCAGCCTTCTTTTCAGAAGAGGCAATAATATTTGCAATTTCATTCAGGCTACCATCTCCGCCACAAGCATAGATGATTTTTTTATCAAAATTTAAAAAATCTGTATTTAAAAATTTTATGCAAGAATTTTCCAAATCCTCCTTGCTTTTAGTTTTAACAATTTCAAGCTCGTCCATCCTATTATTTTTCTTATAGCAGTCTATGATTTCTTTTTCAAAACTATCAAAATCTTTTTTGCCAGCAGCAGAGCTTAAAACAAATAATTTTTTTATCATTTTTTCACCTAATTTTTATTATAAGGCAAAAATCAAATAAAAAACAAAAATAAGAAATGAAAATAAATTTAATGTAATTTTAAATTTATTGTCCTTTAGTCAATTATCATGCAAAAAAATCTTGAATATTATTTAATAAAAGAGTCTAATGGAAAAAATATTCAAGAGGAGGAACAAAATTGACTCCTTTAACAAAGCACATATATCTCAATGTGCGGCCTTTTTTTAACTACAGAATGATGTCGTTAA
>QWCK01008681.1_pt1 | contig 10919 bp, 10 predicted proteins | sample 1972571 | NCBI WGS metagenome assembly QWCK01 (sample SAMN09866710, study PRJNA288562) | Human gut metagenome isolate term2_stool, whole genome shotgun sequencing... | isolation source: gut | host: Homo sapiens | place: USA: California | reverse complement strand
CGTAGGTTATCGCACCCAGCAGGGAGACTTCCTCGAGAATAAGCAGCTCGAGCCCGATGTAGTGGTACCGCTCGACTACAACCGCGTCCTCGAGGGACATGATAGTCAACTAGAAGCAGCCGTACGCGTACTCCTTGAGGAGGTCAAGGCGCATCCGCAGCCTACCTTCCCCAAGCGATAAGCCGCAAACGGAGCAAGCACCGCCTAGCCTGCGGTACAAGCCAACATACACAGTGAGGAGCATCGCATCTCCCCACTAAATCCCCCAAGAGAGGAGATGTCATCATCGGCATCTCCTCTCTTTTTGTTGTCTCGTCTGCCTCTTCCCTTGGTTCCATCTAGTGAAAATCCAGTGCCAACCCCTATTGGCACTCCAGTTTCATACGGGAGAAACTACAGCTCCATATGGGAGAAACTACAGTTTCATGGGGAGGGAACTCCAGTTTCATGAGGAGGGAACTGTTGGCGTCTCTACTCTTTTTTGTATCTTCGTAGCTACAAATGAGGAGCTTCGTATCTTGATGTGGAGTCATCCTCATGGCAATACTGGCAAACCAACACCTACAAACCTCCAGAATCTCTATGAAAAAACGCAATATATCCCTCTCTCAGTTCACCCCTAAGCTCTCAGACATACCGATACCCGAGCGTCTGCGCAGATGGCGACAAGGAGCTGTCGCTGGTGGCACCCTCGCCTCAGGCGTGGCTGTGACCGCCCTGGCTCTCGTTTACTGGCAGCGTCATAAGCGTAGCAAGAGTTATAGCTACGCTACTAGGACCTTTGACACGTTAGAGGTGGGGACGGGCGTTCAACTACAGATCAAGTTTGACACCGTATCACACGCCTCGCTCAGAGTCTCCTATCCCAATGCGCTACGACGTCGTGTGAAGGTACGCATAGCGGACAAGACGCTATCCATCAGACGTCTACCCTATCGCAATCGTTGGGTACCCGGAGAGGTCTTTGCCGAGCTCACATTACCCTCGATCAACCAGCTGCGCGTGGTCGGGGATGCCAAGGTGGTAGCGACGGGATGCAACAAGCTCGATACGCCCTTTGACCTGCTACAGATTGGTGGGCAGGTAGAGGGTTTGACCATCGATGCGCACTATGCAGAGGTACAGCTGCGTGGCAATGCAAAGGCAGATCTTTACCTCTCGTGTGACCAATCCTTCATAAGCTATAGTGGCTCTCCGGAGGTACGTGCGGTGCTGCAATCGGAGGGACAGGCTCATATCACGGCGACTGGCTCAGGAAGTGCTACTCTCCTCGGACAGACCAAGGAACTCACCCTGACAGCCTCCGATCGCTCTGTGGTGCGGGCTGACACACTGACTGTCGAGGCGGCTAACGCACTACTCTCTGACAGTGCCGAGTGCTACTTACAGGTGACCGACCGACTCTCCTACACGCTCTGTAACGACTCCAAGCTAAGACTCACCCAGCAGCCGAAGCGCATAGCGAAAGCAGAGGTCCTAGACTCGGCAACATTGGAGACGCTAGATGGGAAGCGTTAAACTTCTCTCTCACTCCCCTATCTGATACAGACAAGACAATGAAACACATTAATATCATAATGCTATGACAACACCCCCTCCCTACAATCCCTCTGACTATACAACACCACAAGGGCAAACCTATATGGTCACTCCTATGGTGAGCAAGGTGATGCGCAAGACCTTCGGCTGGATGGCTATGTGTCTGCTGATCACAGCGCTGACCGCTATGGGAGTCGTAAACTCAGGACTCTTCTACCAAATAGCTTCATCGGGAGCTATGTGGCTACTCATCATCGCTGAGCTAGTACTGGTCTTCGTCCTCTCGGCTCGCATCAACAAGATGAGCGTGACGACTGCTACCATTATGCTGATTGTCTACTCGGCACTCAACGGTGCAACGCTCTCTTTCATCTTCCTGGCGTATAGTCTCGGGTCTATTGCGAAGACCTTCTTCATAACCACTGGTATGTTTGGCGTGATGGCGCTTGTGGGTGCTACCACCAAGCGGGATCTATCTAAGATGGGCTCTATCTTACTGATGGCGCTGATAGGTCTCATCATCGCTTCGCTGGTTAACATATTCCTTCGCTCGAGCGGTCTGGACTGGATCATTAGCCTCATCGGAGTGGTACTCTTTACCGCTTTGACCGCTTATGATGTGCAGCGTGTGAAGCGTCTAGCTACTGAAAGCGACCTCTATGACGATACGCAGGTGGGACGGCTGGCTGTGATCAGTGCCTTGTCGCTCTATCTAGACTTTATCAACCTATTCCTATACCTCTTGAGGTTCTTCGGACGTAACGACTGATAGCCCTCTACTGCACACCTATGCCTCGAGCATCTCACTGGAGTCCAGTACTCCTACTACTTTTCAGCCTCCTCCCCTATACTATTGTACGGGGACAGGAGGCTCATACTTTTGGCTTCCTGCTACAGCCCCCCTCAGCACAGTCGCTCGCTATGGGTGGCAAGGTGATCTCCTATATAGATGCGAACCCAGGATTAGCTCTAGATAATCCCGCACTCTATGGCCACGAGGTGGCGGGACGAATGTTTCTCTCCTACTTTAACTACATGCGTGGCACGCACAGTGCCAATGCGCTCTACGGACTACCTGTCGGTGAGCGTGGCGCTTGGGCGGTCGCTCTGCGGAGCACCTACTACGGTAAGATGCAGGGATACGATACGCAAGGGGTAGCGACAGCTCCTTTTCAGGCGATGGAGATGGCGCTCTCGGGGCTGTACAGCTACGACTTGACTGACAGACTGCGTGGTGGATTGGCTCTTAAGATGCTCTACGGACAGATTGAGCATTACTCAGCCTTTGCCCTCGTAGCCGACGCAGGGCTGAGCTACTACCGCTCCGACTGGGGCACCTCGCTAGGTATGACCATCTCTAATGTGGGCGGTATGCTCAAGAGTTACGGACTCTCGCGTCGTATGCCGCAGTGGGACGTGCGTCTCGGCATGTCACAGCGGCTGGCGCATGCTCCGATACGCTTTCATCTTACAATACAGGGGCTGACTCCTTATAATATACAGACGTGGGGCGCGGGGCGGTCGACGGGTATCCGAGTGGCGAGTCACTTAGCGGGTGGCGTAGAGTTTGTCCCGTCTGAGCAGTTTTGGGTTGGTATTGGATATAATGCGAAACAAGCTGTGGACCTCTCGGAGCGAGGCGCCAAGAGCCTAAGTGGTCTGTCCGCTGGCGTGGGTTTTAACCAGAGGCACTACCGCCTAGCACTTGGCGCGACTTATTATAATCCACAGATGTTGGGGCTGATGTTTTCATTCTCCACAACCTTTGGCAATGACAAGTATGTCTACTAAAAAGATACAGATAGCGATAGATGGTTATAGTGCCTGTGGCAAGAGTACGCTAGCACGTGCGCTCGCCAAGGATTTGGGCTATACATACGTGGATAGTGGTGCGATGTACCGTGCCGTGGCTCTCTTTGCGATGCGCCGTGGACTATGGGATGGCGATCAGTTTGACCTAGATAAGCTACGTGAGGAACTGCAGCGTCTGGGCGAGGCGGGCGGTATCGTGATGGATGGTCGAGATATAGGGACGGTTGTCTTCCCAGAGGCTGAGCTCAAAATCTTTCTCACAGCAACGCCAGAGGTGCGTGCACAGCGTCGCTACGATGAGCTACGTGGCAAAGGAGATCAGACGACAACGATGGAGATGGTATCGGCTGACCTAAAGGACCGCGACTACCGAGACTCACACAGAGCAATCAATCCGCTCCGCCAAGCTGAGGATGCAGTTGTTATAGATAATAGTGTACTCTCTATAGATGAGCAGGCTGCCATGGCTCTAGCTCTAGCACGACAAAGGGAGCAGAAATAAATAAGCGTGAAAGCAAATAATCAGATAGGTCGTGTCGAGATAGATCCCGAGTCGGGCTTTTGCTTTGGGGTCATCAAGGCGGTCTCTCGTGCGGAGGAGATCTTGCGTCAGGAGCAAGGCGAGCCTCTCTACTGTCTAGGAGACATCGTTCACAATCGTGCTCAGGTGGATCGCTTGGAGTCTCTCGGCATGCATACGATAGATCACGAGCAGTTTAGCCGTCTGAGCAATGCCCAGGTACTATACCGAGCTCACGGCGAGCCGCCCTCCTCTTATACTTACGCCGCAGAGCATGGCATAGAGGTGGTCGATGCAACTTGCCCTGTCGTGCTGAGACTACAGCAGAAGGTGAGACAAGCGTACCTCCAGCACTTAAAGGATGATACGCAGATTGTCATCTTCGGCAAGCCTGGTCATGCGGAGGTCAATGGGTTGGTCGGGCAGACCGATGGGAAAGCGATTGTAGTGCGAGAGCCTAAGGACTTAGACTTGATTGACTTCTCACACGCTGTCGAACTCTTTTCGCAGACTACCATGCAGGAGGATCAGCTCGAGGAGATGCTTTCGCTCATCAAGAGCCGTCTGAGTGGCACGGCAACGCTCATTTATCACAACACCATCTGCCAGCAGGTAGCGCGTCGCATTCCCAATATCCGAGCCTTTGCCAAGAGCCACGATCGCATCTTTTTCGTTTCCGATCAGAAGAGCTCCAACGGGCGTGTCCTCTATCAGAACTGCCTCGAGGTCAATCCTAATACGACCTTTATAACCTATCCCTCCGAACTGACCTACGACTTAGTTCCCTCACACGAGGAGTCTGTCGGCGTGTGCGGAGCCACCAGTACCTCGCGAGAGCAACTGCAAGAGATCGCCGAGATCATCGAGCGCTGGATGCGACAAAGACAAGATGCTACTCAGTCTAACTAAAACATACACCCTATGAGACGACTGCTCCACCCCTTTAGCATACTATTTCCGACACTCACCTGCCTGCTCCTACTCTCATCTTGTGGTGGTGGTCAGGTAAAGATTGAGATCGACAGCGGCAAGGCGGACAACACGGGCTACACAGCGCTCCTCTACACGCTACAGAGTGGCGGGGCACAGATTGACACGCTCTTCTTTACCAAGGTCGGGGAAGCTTTTTCCTACACCTTCGATAGAGACTCTATCTATGAGGCGTACCTCGTTGTGGGCTCCTTCGAGCAATACTATCCGCTAGACTTGCATAGCCGGAGCAAGGTACGCTTTCACCTAGAGGTCGCTTCACCGCACAACTGCTACGACCTGGAAGAAGCTAAAAAGACTGGCTACAAGGACTTTCTAAAGGAAGCTGCACCGCTCCTACGCTCTTATGACAAAGCGGTTGCTGACAACGACTTCGACAATGCCAATAAAGAAGCAAAGTTGGTGATGCAGCAATTCATCGCCTTTGCGTCAAACCTCAAGAAAAAAGAGCAGACACGCTATGCAGCGCAGATGGACTGGGCGCTAGAGATCATGTCGCTTTATGAGGACGGCATGTCGCAGTTTCGTCAGGCACTCACGGATGGCACCATAGACTCAGCACTCTTCACGCCTGAGATCTATCAGTTTGTCGTTACCCCCTCGTCCGCTGCACAAAAGGAGTACCCCACACTACGCGCTATCAACAAGCAGGACACGATCACATGGCAAGCCACCAGCTATCCTCAGGGGCGCATACTCTTTGGCGCAGATATCGAGTGGCGAAAGGTGCGCATACCGCAAGGCTCCCAGCAGTCGATCACACTTCTGCTGCCCCTCGGGAGCGTAGACTCGCTAGCTCAAATAGCCAATCGCCTTGGCGCTTACAACTATATCATTGATGCGCCTGAGCCTCTCCGTGTGCAACTCTACAGAGCTTTAGCTCCAGACAGACAGGCTGGCGTGATGCACTACCGTACCGACAGTAACCACACGCTGGTTGTAGACTCCATCTCTTATTTTCAGTACAATGAGTAAGCTCGTCAAGACCTATTCCTCAGCCCTCGTCAGCCTCGATGCGCTCCTCGTCACTGTCGAGCTCAGTGTCTCCAAGGGGTTTAACATCAGCATGGTAGGACTGCCCGATGCCGCCGTACGGGAGTCGCTCTCGCGTGTCTACACTGCCTGCGATTCCAGCAATGCACATCCCAAGAGCCACAACACGGTCATCAACCTAAGTCCAGGCGATGTGCGCAAGGAGGGGACAGTCTTTGACCTCCCCATCGCTGTGGCACTCCTTGCTGCTAATGAGATCATCCCCGATGAGCCTCTGGCAAACTTTGTGATGGCTGGCGAACTATCTCTCGATGGCACCCTACAGCCTGTCAAAGGAATACTCCCGATGGCTATTATGGCGCGAGAGCAGAAGTTCAAAGGAGTCATCGTGCCCAAAGAAAACGCTCGCGAAGCGGCTGTCGTCAACGACCTAGAGGTGTACGGTGTCGAGTCGCTCAGAGAGGTGATAGACTTCATCGCAGGGAGAGCTAAGCTAGAGCCGACGGTAGTCAACACCCGCGAGGAGTTTGCCAAGCAGCAGTGCGTCTCTTCGGTAGACTTCAGCGAGGTCAAGGGGCAGCCCGCCCTCGTTCGAGCCATGGAGGTCGCAGCTGCAGGAGGGCACAACATCATCATGATCGGCTCGCCTGGATCGGGTAAGTCAATGGTCGCCAAGCGTCTCCCCACGATCCTACCGCCGCTCACCCTCCACGAAGCACTCGAGACGACCAAGATATACTCCGTAGCGGGCGCTCTCAAGGGAGGTGTATCCCTGATGAAGAGTCGCCCCTTCCGTTCGCCGCACCACACCATCTCCAATGTAGCGCTTGTGGGAGGCGGTACGACCCCACGTCCAGGCGAGGTGAGCTTGGCACACAACGGGGTCCTCTTCCTCGACGAACTGGCCGAGTTCAATCGTGTAGCCCTCGAGCTGCTACGTCAGCCGCTTGAAGACCGCACCATCACCATCTCTCGTGCCAAGGCGACCTTTAGCTATCCCGCCTCCTTCATGCTGGTGGCGGCGATGAACCCCTGTCCTTGTGGCTACTACAACGACCCCAACCGTGAGTGTACCTGTCCTCCTGGTGCACCCGCTAAGTATTTGCAAAAGCTCTCTGGTCCTCTTCTAGACCGCATAGACATACAGATCGAGACCCGTCCCGTAGACTTTGACGCTCTCTCAGACCGTCGCCCCTCTGAGAGCAGTGCTGCGATCCGAGAGCGGGTCATCAAGGCTCGAGAGATACAGCTCCGACGCTTCGCTCCCTACCCAGGCATCCATTGCAATGCCCAGATGACCCCACGCTTGATGAAGCAATTCGCCTACGTCGAGGGCGACGCTATGAAGATACTGCGTCAGGCGATGATACAGCGCGACCTCTCTGCGAGAGCCTACGATCGCATCCTCAAGGTGGCCCGCACCATTGCCGACCTCGACGGCTCTGAGCAAATATCGCTCAAGCATATCAGCGAGGCGATCAACTACCGCAACCTCGACCGCTCCTCCTGGGGCATCGTATCAGTCTAACAACAAGTAATACAATAAACAGCCTTCCTCCGCCGTTAGTTCAGTAAATCAATAGACTCTATGAAACTTCGCAATCTACGCATAACTACCCTCCTACTCCTAGCCTTGGGGGCGCTAAGCTCTCACCTCACAGCTCAAGAAGTGAGCCAAGACAGACGCTTCAATCCAGTCCTCACCTCAGTACCCTCACTCAATATCAACCCGAGTGCCCGTGCTGCAGGTCTAGCCGATATGGGTGTCTCGACCACACCTGACGTACAGTCTCAGTACTTCAACCCTGCTAAGTACGCTTTCCTCAGTAGCAAGGCGGGGATCAGTATGTCCTACACACCTTGGCTGGCTAAACTAGTCAAGGATATCAAGCTCATGGAGCTAGTCGGCTACTATAAGATAGGTCGTGAGAGTAACCAAGCGCTGAGTGCCTCGGTACGCTACTTCTCTTTTGGTGCTATCGAGCAGTTTGGACCTATGTCTGAGTCTCTCGGTGAAGCGCACCCCAATGAGTTTGCCGTAGACTTTGGCTATGGTCTACAGCTCTCTGACAGCTACTCGATGGCGGTCGCTCTGCGCTACATACGTGCTGACAACAACCTTGCAACGGGTGAGAAGAGCGCAGGCAATGCCTTTGCAGCAGACATCGCGGGTTTCTACAATCGTTACTTTGACCTAGGCTCTGCCGAGAGCTTGTGGACCTTCGGCTTCAACATTAAGAACATCGGTACCAAGATCTCTTACGACAACGGCGGCACCAGTATGTTTATCCCGACCAATCTCTCGCTCGGTACAGGACTCCTCTACCCCTTTGATGAGTACAATGCACTAGCCTTCAATGTGGAGGCGAGCAAGCTACTCGTCCCAACCCCTCCCGTAAAGGATCAAGCTAACCCCGAGGCGTACGATGCTGCTCGTGAGAAGTATCTCAACACCTCCTCCATCGCAGGTATCTTCACCTCGTGGGCCGATGCTCCTGGCGGCTTCAAGGAGGAGCTACAAGAGGTCTCCCTCCGACTCGGTGCTGAGTACAGCTACAACAACCGCTTCTTCCTACGTGCGGGTTACCACTACTTACACCCTGACAAAGGTAATCTGCAGTACTTCACCGCTGGTGCGGGCTTCAAGATGAACGTCTTCAGTATCGACGCCTCTTACCTCGTCTCGACCGTCCAGAGCAACCCGCTCGACCAGACGCTCCGCTTCACCATCGCCTTCGACTTTGACGGCATTCGTGAACTACTCAAGTAACCCATCGCAAGCATGACCTGCAGCTATCGCATAGGCTCTGGTTACGACATCCATCGTACCACACCAGACCGACCGCTCGTCCTCTGTGGCATACGCATCCCCAGCCCGCTAGGACTCCTCGGTCACTCCGATGCAGACGTAGCACTGCACGCCTTGATGGATGCTCTCCTCGGGGCTATCGGCCAGCGAGACATCGGCTACCACTTCCCCGACACCGATGAGCAGTACCGCGGAGCCGACAGCACTCAGCTCCTCGCCACCGTCATGCAGATGGTACGCGAGGCGGGCTATCAAGTGGTCAATGCCGACCTCACCATCATCGCTCAGCAACCTAAGCTATCAGGTCATATACCGCAGATGATAGCGCGTCTCGAGGAGCTACTCAACACCCCTTGCGTCAATGTCAAGGCGACCACCCACGAGCATCTCGGACCGCTAGGCAATAGCGAGGGCATCGCAGCACAAGCTGTCGTACTGCTTACTCGCTGACCCCCCAACCATATTAAAACCCCAATAGCCACGAAGGAGACACCGACACCCTTCGTGGCTATTTTTATTTCCACGCAGCTTCCCACGAAGGTGCTATTCGTCTCTTCGGAGATACGGGGAGACTGTTGCAAAAGTCAACAGTCTCACGGTGTGAAGCTTGGACTAGAGGCCAACCATCTTGATCGATGGTTGCAACCCTGAACTCCTGTTTCCAAGATTATACTTGATTATGCGGTCTTCTTTTTTCTCTTTCTACTCTGAGAGACGAGCACCCCTATAATGAGAAGGTCATAAACGACCATTCCTCCTGTGGTAAGACAAAAGAGAAGCATATCTCTATCAAAGGAGAGGTAGACAGAGATCAAAAAGAACATCAGAAAGAGGATCCTCCTGACACCTACGAGAAGAATAGGCTCCTCTTCCAGCATATTAGATAAAACAGTTTTGACTATGCTCATTGAATCGTACTTTCCCAACATTTGAAGCTGTGTCCTGCAACAGAAAGACTTCGCGCATCGCAATGTCAAGTGCAACACGACTACAAATGTAAGGAAAAATTGCGTAGGGAGTTTGATCCCCACGCCATACTAGAGAATTTGCATGAGTGGGTGGCATGTACGATGTACGACAGCCAACAGCTAACCACCTCCTTGTCGTAGAAAAGCACTATATTTGTAGGCTATGAACCGCATCTCTAGATAAATGGATCAGAATAAGCAGATAGACGCTCACACCGATAGGCCTAACGACAGCAACACACACGCCTCAGCTTCTGAGCAGGAGCTATGGGCGATGGGTGCCATCGAGGTACATGGAGCTCGTGTACACAACCTGAAGAATATCGATGTCTCGCTGCCTCGCCATAAGTTGACCGTCGTGACAGGACTCTCAGGGAGTGGTAAGTCTTCGCTTGCCTTTGACACGCTACTAGCTGAGGGACAGAGACGCTATCTAGATACTTTCTCCTCCTATGCTCGCAGCTTCATCGGAGGCGGTGGCGGACGACCTGATGTAGATGAGATCGTGGGGCTTAGTCCCGTGGTAGCTATCGAGCAGAAGAGTGCCTCGACCAATCCCCGCTCTACCGTTGGCACCGTGACCGAGATCTACGACTACCTTCGTATCCTCTATGCACGTGTCGGCACCCCTTACTCCTACCTCACCGGCAAGGAGATGGTGCGCTACACCGAAGAGCAGGTCGTGGAGCATATTATGGAGCAATACGCTGACGAAGGGATCTACATATTGGCGCCTGTCGTGGTCGATCGCAAGGGTCACTACCGCGAGCTCTTCGAGCAGATGAGGCGTAGAGGCTTCCTACACGCTTACATTGACGGTGAGGTATGCGAGCTGACGCCTGGCATGCGACTCAACCGCTTCTCCATACACTACGTCAGTGTCGTGGTGGACAAATGTACCGTACGGGAGAGCAATAAGCAGCGCATCACCGAGGCGGTGGGCATAGCGATGAAGCTCGGAGAGGGTGTCATCGATGTGATGCGACGTGATAGCACAGAGATACAGCATCTGAGCAAGCGACTGATGGACCCCGAGAGTGGTATCGCCTATCCAGACGCTTCGCCAGCCGACTTCTCGTTCAATTCGCCTCGTGGCTACTGTAAGCGCTGTAAAGGCCTAGGGCGTGTGGGCGTACTAGACATAGACAAGGTGGTGGCCGATCCGAAGGAGTCCATACGCAATGGTGCTATCGTACCCATCGGGCGCTACAAGAAGCGCAGCCTACTCTTTACCTCTATTGAGGAGATCTTGAAGGAGCATGGCTGCACGATAGACACACCATTTGAA
>QWCK01005801.1_pt1 | contig 10919 bp, 9 predicted proteins | sample 1972571 | NCBI WGS metagenome assembly QWCK01 (sample SAMN09866710, study PRJNA288562) | Human gut metagenome isolate term2_stool, whole genome shotgun sequencing... | isolation source: gut | host: Homo sapiens | place: USA: California | reverse complement strand
GGAAATATAAACGGTCGCTTTATGCGTGTTTTCCCGGATCCAACCCATAGTTTGCAGGGCGGACCATACGCCGTGCCCCACGTGCAGAGCCACAATCGCAACCGCACCCAGGTAAATGATCAACGTCCACCAGTTAGCTGGCGAGAACGTGGTCACCATCATGTTCCATGGTGCTACCGGGATCATCTCTCCCTCTACACTGCAGGTAGCAGAGCTATAGGCTTCCCCTGCACCAATCTGTACCCACTTCGTGGTGAAGTGGAAGATATGGAAGAAGATGAACAGCGCTAGCAACACGGATCCGACACGTACGGTTCGGGTCGCGTAGTTGTTAACCACGTTCTGTTTGACTACGTACTTCTGAGAGCCTCGTCCCTTGCTGGCGCGATACCAGAGGTAGAAGGCGCAGATCATATGGATAATGACGCATGCAAGCATCGCGATGCGCAAGATCCAAAGCAAGCCTTCATAAGGCAGGATAGGGGCACCGAAGACCCGTAGGTGGTGGGCATAGCCGTTATAGGCATCAGGTCCCGCCAGAATCTTCAAGTTGCCGTAGGAATGCATTAACACAAACAGCACAAAAAATACGCCGGTAACGGCCATGCACTGTTTCGCGAAGACCAGGGTGTTCCAGCTTCGCCTCTTTTGAATTTCTTTTGTATTGGCCACGATTCACAGGCTAACCCACCGGTTTTCTAAGACTTAGGAATTTGGGGCTAGATAGAGAAAAACCCGCGGAAAAACCAAAATAGAACTAGCACCCTATTCCGGGTTTACCTGCAAAGATCATAGATTAATCGGCGGGGCAAGGAAGGAAAAAGCAGGTAGGGATTTCCGATAAGAAAATAATAGAAGCAGGGAATTTTCAAACAATTGAGAAAGCTTGAAGTTGTTAAATACATTTCCCTGGCTCTCAAGGGGAGGTTATTTCTACGCCGATAGGGCCAGGAGACGGGCTCGCTAAGCGCTTACGCATTACCAACGCATCCTCACGGGGATGGGAATAATATCCCCGGCGCACACTCAAGGATGCAAAACCGGCGCGTTCATAAAGTACGATCGCCGCCTGGTTAGAGCGACGCACTTCCAAAAACATTTCAGCGGCTCCTCGTTTGCGAGCTGCGCTCAGGGCAGATTTTAAGAGGGCGGCTCCTAGCCCTTGGCGACGCTTTCCAGGCAGCACCGCCAGGGAATGCAGCTCAGATTCGGGAACCAGCACCTCCAGCAATGCTGCCCCCAGCAAAAGAGAATCCTCCCAGATCCCAATGGCTAGCCCATAACGGGCAGATAGTATTTGCCGCAGCTGCGCGTCGTTAAAAGCCTCTCCCCCAAAGCAGGATTGTTCCAGGGCAAGCAGCGCGGGCACGTCCTCGAGACTTAAGGAAACACAGCTACTCACAAAACCCTATTTTCCCTGTTTAGGAGGCTGCACATCCGGGCGACGCAGATACAGGGGAGATAATGTATCTAGGAGCTCATCAGCTGACTTCCCGGCCAAGCGTACCTGTGCGATTCTGCCGAGTACCGCCGCTTCTACCTCGGTAGGGAACCCGGGATTTAATGCCAGGTCTTGGGGATAAAGCTCCGCGCCTGCTCCCGCCACAATCAGCCCGGGAGTAGCCGCTCGGTTAGCGAAAGCTGCGGGTCTGCCCACTTCCGGCCCCCAAAGAAGGCAAACATCATCGGGGCCGTCCGCGCGATACTGAGCGCAATAAACCTCTTTACGACGCGCATCGGTAGCCACAAATACTTCCTGGGTGGGCGGAACCAGGTCTAATACTGCGCGTGCCAGGGCATCGAGGGAACTAATTCCGATCACCGGCACTCCCAGTACAAAACCAATCGTGCGGGCAGTTACCAACCCGGAACGCAATCCGGTAAAAGGAGCCGGGCCGCGTCCTACCGCCACCGCCTCAATACCGGCATTCGCGAGGACGCACTCGCAAGCTTCCTCAACTACCTCACTAACCAGCTTCGAAAGGTGTTCCGCGTGGGATCGAGAGTCCTGGCTAGACCGGCTAGCTAACACCTGGTTCTTAGCTTCGCTATCCCACAGGGCAACCGAAGCACCCAGCGAAGTATCGATACATAGAATCCGCATATTATTACCTACTTTTCTTGTCCGTCCTCGAACGCGGAAAAAATCTGCTCCCAGTCCTTTCCATCCCAGCGCTTCCCCAGTGGGCGAATAATGATTGTCCGTTTACCATCATCCATTTCCGCCAGATCTATTACCCCGTCACTCCTGGTAGCGACCCCTCCATGTTCCCGGTGAATCTCGATCTCCAGGCGATCAGCCGACAGCTGTTCTGTTTTACCTTCTCCCCATTCGATGACGGTGATTGCTTCCTCTAAGGTGGAGTCCAAATCGAGGGTTTCTAGATCGGTTAAATCTTTGATCCGATAGGCGTCAGCATGAATCAGATCCGGCCCTCCCGCCAGGGACGGGTGTACCCGGGCAACGATAAAAGTGGGGGAAGATACCCGCCCTTTCACCTGCAGTCCAGAACCAATCCCCTGGGTAAAAGTAGTTTTTCCCGCCCCCAGACCTCCGGAAAGCATCACTAAATCACCGCGCCGGAGCTGCTTGGCTAATAGCTCTCCGGCGTCGCGCGTCTGATCGGAAGAGTTAACGGTGATAGAAAAGGACATTTTTCCTCCTAGATATAGACTCGCGGCACCCGAGGACTAAGGCCAGTAACAATCGTATAGTTTATGGTTTCGGCGGCCTTCGCCCAATCGTCGACGGTAGGTTCCCCCTGGGAGCCATCTCCCCACACCCGCACCGTCGCCCCGGGCGCCAGTGGCGCTTTCCCCTCGTCGCCACTACCTAAATCCACCATGAACTGATCCATGCAAATCCGACCTACTTGCGGATATTTGTGCCCATTGGCGGCGACCCAGATTTTTCCGGAGGCATGGCGGTCAATTCCATCCGCATATCCCAGCGGCACGATCCCGATATAGGTATCGCGGGGCGCCACCCAGGTACCACCATAGGAAACCGGGTGACCTGCGGGAAGTTTCTTGACACTGATCAAATCGGCTTCGACGCGCATAATCGGGGTCAGCTGCAGACTGGCAGTAGTGGCGCGCGCCGGATTCGGAGTGAGGCCGTACATGGCGATCCCATAGCGCGCCAGGTCAAAATGTGCCTGCGGATGCCACAGCAGTCCCGAAGAAGCCGAGAGGTGCCGAACCACCTGCGTAAAACCGCGTTGACTGGCAAGTTCGCACGCCTGCTGGAAATCTGCAAGCTGGCGTGCAGTCGCTACTTCTCCTGCTCCTGCTTCATCTCCGCGCGCTAAATGCGACCAGATCCCGCTAACTGCCACGGCGCCCTCTTCACTGGCGAGCTCTGCCGCCGAAAGCAAAGGCGCCAGCTTTTCAGGCAGTGCCCCCTCGCGTCCCATCCCGGTATCCACCGCCAAGTGAATGCGGGCTTTTTTACCTGCCGCTCGGGCGGCACTGGCAATAGCCAATAATGTTTGGGGATTAGAGACTGCAATATCCAAATCGGCTTTAATCGCGGCTCCCAGATCCGCATCGGGACTGAAAATCCAAGTAAAAATACGGGCTTGCGGAAAATCTTTCAGTGTCTGTCGCAGCTGCATTGCTTCTGCCAGCTGCGCCACCCCAAACCATTTGATCCCGAACTCGAGGGCGGCAAGAGCAATCTCCCCGCCTCCATGCCCGTAGGCATTGGCTTTTACAATCGCCATTGCCTGCACATTCGGGTCACATTTGCGCAGCTGTTGCAGGTTTTTTTCCAGTGCCGACAGGTCAATAATCGCGCGCGCCGGAAAATCAGTATCCATGACCATGACTATACCGCTCTAGGCTTGGCTCAAAGCATAGGCGATAGCTCGGGGAACCTGGTGGGCAATATCGGTAGCCACTATCGGTGCCCCCAAAGACACCGCGCCGGACGGATCGTCACCGGTAACCGGAAGTCCCGCCGCTTTCCGGGCTGCCATGGCGTGTACCCAGGCAGCTGAGGCAACCGCGGCTGACATTTGGGAAGGAGTCAGGCGGCGCCCTGATTGCTCTGCGCGGGCTTGATGTTGGGCTAACACCGATGCGGTGATGCCCGCAAGTACATCGCCCGAACCAGCAGTACCCGTCCAGAACGGTGCCCCAGCCTGGCTAAACATAGCTTCTTCAGGGCTGGCAATCACAGTTACTGCTCCTTTAAGCAGCACCGTTGCCCCAGTTTTATCCGCTAAGAACTGCGCCCAGGCAGCCGGAGAGGCCTCCACCTCGGCGCGAGTAACCCCGCCACGTCCCCCTCCGGCTCCGAGGGTAGAAAGTAGACGCGCGGACTCCCCCGCGTGAGGAGTAAGTACTGCCCGGTGGTTGAGGGTTCCGCCCGGAATCTGGGAGATGATTTGGGGATAGAGGTCGATGGCACCCGCGTCCAGCACCAGGGGAATTCCACTGGTAGCAGCCTGTACCGCTTGGTTAATCGCCTCGCGTACCCGGGAAGTATCTTTAGGGTCAATACCGGGACCTACCAGCAGGCATTGATGTTTCCCGGCACCGGCAACTGCCTGCGGGAAACGAGACAATATTGCGAAGGCCGCGTCCTCGGGCCCCACATAGCGCACCATCCCGGCACCGGCTCTGCCCGCGCCCTCTACACACATCACCCCGGTTAGGGGGAAGGCGGAAGAACCGGCAACTACCTGTACTACCCCGCGAGTATATTTATGGTCTTCAGCGCCAGGCACCGGCCACAAAGATCCCACATCACTTGCCTCCAAGCGGGCGAGCCGCGGCTTTTTCATCTGCAGACCCAGGTCTACTAACCGTACCTGCCCGAATTGATAAGCGGCAGGAGGAAGTAGACAGGAGGATTTGCGTCCCCCCATAGTTACGGTCACGTCAGCTGCCAGGAAAGGACCGGGTAGGCGTCCGTCATCGGTGAAAACCCCGGAGGGGATATCGATTGCCACCCGCAGCACCTTTAAACGCCGAGATTCATATAAGCGATTTAATTCCGTTACTAACTGCGCTAATGGTTCGCGTAGCTTACCGTTTACCCCGGTTCCTACCAGGCCATCAATCCATACCTGGGCGGCGCGGGCACGGCGGGCACATAGGCGTGCAATCTGGCGGCTACTGCCTGCTAAATCTACCTGCTCGATAGTCACCTGCGCTTTTTCTGCCGCCGCCAGTGCTTTGCGGTGGGGCTTTTCAGAAAGTATCAATGCTAGGCAGGAATAGCCTAGTTTCGCCAAATAAGCTAGGGCGTATAGGCAGTCGCCACCGTTATCGCCGCCACCAACTAAACCCAAAATCCGGGTTTCTTCGACTTTGGCACCCCGGGCAAGCAGAAATTCGACAGTAGTATCACTAACTTCGCCAGCCACCTTCTTCATCAGTGACCCCTGCGGATGGGCAGCCACCACTTGGGCTTCGGCCTCCCTTACTGTCTGTTTCTCGAATGCCTCAATCATGCCGCCAGATTTCCCTCCTGCTGACTATTCCACTGTCACCGATTTGGCCAGGTTGCGCGGTTGATCTACGTCGTATCCCTTGCTCTTGGCTACTTCACAGGCAAATACTTGCAACGGAATCACCGTTAGCAAAGGCAGATAGAGGGTGGGAGTGCTGGGGACCCGGAAAATATGGTCGGCATATTTATCGACTTTATCGTCGCCCTCTTCCGCTACTACCAAGGTGATTGCACCGCGAGCGCGTACTTCCTGCAGGTTCGAAATCACTTTTTGATGCAGCTCGGGGCGGCGCGGGGTGGGCACTACCACAAATACGAACTGTCCCGGCTCGATTAGGGCGATAGGCCCGTGTTTGAGCTCTCCGGCGGCGAAACCTTCCGCATGTACATAAGCGATTTCTTTAAGTTTTAGCGCTCCCTCCATGGCCACCGGATATCCCACGTGCCGGCCTAAGAAAATCGTGGATTTTAGATCTTCCCCGTAGCGTTTAGCGACCTCTACTACCGGCTCTATTTCATTGAGCAGAGTTTGCATCTTGTGGGGCACTTCTGCCAGTTTTTCCAGATAATCCGCGATTTCATCAATAAATTTGTTTCCGCGCACCTGCGCTAAATATAGCCCCAGCAGGTAGCAAGCAGTGATTTGGGCGGTGAATGCTTTCGTGGAAGCCACCGCAATTTCGGGGCCGGCATGGGTTAGCAGCACTGCATCGGATTCGCGAGGAATTGTCGAGCCGGGCGTATTCACAATCGCCAGCACTTTCGCCCCCTGTTCGCGCGCGTGCCGCACCGCCATAATAGTGTCCATGGTTTCCCCGGACTGGCTGATTGCCACCACTAGGGTGCGCTGGTCAACTACCGGGTCACGGTAACGGAATTCGCTGGCCAGCTCTACTTCTACCGGGATCCGACACCAATGCTCAATCGCATAACGGGCAACCTGTCCAGCATAGGCGGAAGTGCCGCAAGCGATAATCACCATTTTGTTGACTTGTCGCAACACGTCTTGACTAATGCGCAGTTCATCTAATGTCAGGTAGCCTTGTGAATCGGTTCGATCCTGCAAAGTGGCAGTAACTGCCTGGGGTTGTTCATGGATTTCTTTTTCCATGAAAGTACCCCACCCGTCTTTAGAAGTGCGGTCTACTGAAAAATCCACGGTGAATTGCTGAGGAGTGACCTCTTTACCGGCACTGTCAGCTACCCGCACCTGCTTGGCTGTCACCATTACCAGTTCATCTTGCCCGATTTCCAGGCATTCTTTGGTGTGATCAGCAAAAGCTAAAACATCCGAACCTAGATAGTTACATTCTTTGTCGACCCCGATAACCAGTGGGGAGGAACGCCGCGCGGCAACCACCATGCCGGGGGCATCTCGGTGAATCGCCAAAATCGTGAAAGTCCCTTTAAGCTTGGACATCGTAGCCAAAAGCGCCCTGGAAAGACGCGCCGCCGCCTGGTGAGCTCCCTCAGCCACCTCGGCACATACCTGCGCATTATCGAGGACGGGAGCAGGTACCTCGGCTCCGCCCTCCCCGAGAGACGTACCCGCGTCCTCGTCAGCTAAATAGGATGCTGCCAGCAGGTTCGCGATTACTTCCGTATCGGTTTCAGAAGCGAAGCTGAACCCCTGTTTTTCGAGGATGCGGCGCAAATTATCGGCGTTTTCGATAATACCGTTATGTACTACCGCGAGTTGCCCGTCGGAAGAAATATGCGGATGGGCGTTAATATCGGTCGGCCCGCCGTGAGTAGCCCAGCGGGTGTGCCCAATCCCCGCAATCGCCTGAGGCAGGGGATTTTCCTGCAAATCTGCCCGCAGATTAGCGAGCTTTCCACTCTTTTTACGAATCTCAATGCCGCCGGGAGTAGCTAGTCCGATTCCTGCGGAGTCATATCCACGATACTCCAGACGGGACAGACCCCCCATAATCACTTCTTCTGTATCTTTAGTGGGTTCCAGCCCAACCATTCCTAAGATTCCACACATGAGATAGATTTTTTCACGAGTTCTTCCTCATTGCTATCTCGCGCGCCTAAACAGTGTAAATGCGAATTATCGCCGACAGCAGGTTGCTAGACAAAACCAATCCGGCTTGGTGGGGTAGGCTGAGAAAGTCAGATTCTGCTAGTTGAAAGACAGGTAAAATGGGCAGACTTTTTGGGACCGACGGAGTGCGCGGCCTAGCTAATAGAGATTTAACCCCAGAATTGGCTTTGGAACTGGGACGAGCCGCTGCTAAACAGGTACGCAAAGATGCGCCAAAGGGCAAAAAATTGCGAGCAATCGTTGCCCGGGACACTCGCATGTCCGGCGATTTTCTTGACCACGCGATATCGGCGGGACTAGCTTCCGAGGGCGTGGACGTTAACCGCATCGGAGTAGTAACCACCCCTTGCGTCGCCTACCTGACCGCGAAAGCTGACGTTGACTTGGGAGTAATGATTTCTGCCTCTCACAACCCGATGCCAGACAACGGGATCAAATTCTTTGCCCGGGGCGGCTATAAACTCCCTGATGCGATCGAGGATCAAATCGAACAGCTGCTGGGTGAGGAAACTGACCGTCCCACCGGCGACCAGGTCGGGGAGATTGAAGCAGAGCGAGAAAGCGCCGAAAAGCTTTATGTTAAGCACCTAGTGCGAGCAGTGGGAGATCTTTCTGGCCTGCGCGTAGCCGTGGATTGCGCCAATGGTGCGGCTTCCCATCTAGGTCCGGAGGCATTGCAAGAGGCCGGAATCGACACCGTAGTAATCAACGCCTCCCCTGATGGACGCAATATTAACGACAATTGCGGTTCTACCCACCCCGAACAGTTACAGAGTCAAGTGGTAGCAGCCGGATGTGACTTCGGGGTAGCTTTCGATGGTGACGCCGACCGCTGCCTAGCAGTTGACTCCCAAGGCAACCTGGTAGATGGCGACAAAATCATGGGAATGTTAGCTGCCTATTTCAAGGAAAAGGGCGAGCTAACCGGAAACACCTTAGTGATCACGATTATGTCGAATCTGGGTTTGATTTTGGCGATGAAGGAAAAAGGAATCAACACCGTACAAACCGCTGTCGGTGACCGCTACGTCCTCGAAAAAATGCGTGAGCAAGGATTCGTCCTGGGCGGGGAGCAATCCGGTCACGTGATTAACGGTAACCACGCCACTACCGGAGACGGGATTCTGACCGCGCTATGCATTGCCCGGGCAGTTAAAGATGCTGGTCAACCCTTAGAGAAGATTTGCGAGTTTGTAAAACGCTTACCGCAAACCCTGATTAACGTACCGAACGTGGACAAGACCCGCACCGACGATGCCGGGTTGCGGGCAGAAATTGCGAAAGCCGAGGACGAGCTAGGCGATACCGGGCGGGTAGTGCTGCGCGCCTCGGGAACCGAACCCCTGGTGCGGGTAATGGTGGAGGCCGCTACCCAAGAACAAGCCGATGCGGTTTGTGAACACCTAGCTGGGGTTGTAAAAGAGCGCCTATCTTTGTAGTTTTTTCGCCCTGCCTCCAGAGCGGTCATCCTAGGCGCTGGCGGCAGGGCGAAAAAGGATATCGACGCACTAGTTTTGAGCGGAGCCAACATAGCGGAGCGTAAAAGATATGCCGGCAAAATCCATTTATGAACAATTTGATCGGGACGCTTGGCGCGCCCTAGCCGCGAAAACACCGATGCCACTGACCGAGGCAGATTTGCGTTCCCTGGCAGCGTTGGGTGACCCGATTGATTTAGAGGAGGCAGACGCGGTTTACCGTCCCCTCTCCGCGTTGCTGCGTTACCGGGTTTTACATTCTCGCGCCCTCGCCCAAGACCAACAAGATTTTTTTGGCCGCCCCCATAAACGCCGTATTCCCTTCATTATTGGGGTTGCCGGTTCCGTGGCAGTCGGGAAATCCACTACTTCCCGCATTCTGCAAAACCTGCTTAGTCGCTGGCCGGAAACCTCGCGGGTCGCTTTAGTCACTACCGATGGGTTTTTGTATCCGAATGCAGAGTTAGAGCGGCGCGGGCTGGTTGCGCGGAAAGGATTCCCCGAGTCCTATAACCGCCGCGCCCTGCTTAACTTTGTTACTCAGGTAAAAGCCGGGGAACCCGAAGTGAAAGCTCCGGTATATTCGCATGTCACCTATGACGTGGTGCCCGATGAATATATCACTGTTTCCAGCCCAGATATTTTGATCCTAGAAGGCATCAACGTACTGCAACCCGCTTGGTTCTACCGGGGTCACCAAGATCTGCCTAACTTGGAGAAAAAGCTGGATCAAGATGATGGCCGCAGCGGGTTATATGATCACAAATCCCTGGCAGTCAGCGATTTCTTTGATTTTTCTATTTATGTTGATGCCCGCACCCGGGATATTGAACGGTGGTTCGTGGAGCGTTTCTTATCATTAAAGGAATCTGCTTTCTCTGACCCCAGTTCCTATTTCCAGGTTTATGCCGGGATTTCTGATTCGGTGGCGCGCCAGATCGCCCTCGATATTTGGACCTCTATAAACCTGCCCAACCTGGAGCAACAAATTCGTCCTACCCGAGGACGGGCGACGTTAATCCTGCGTAAAGACGCCCAGCACCGCCTAGAAAACGTCTACCTCCGCAAAATCTAAGTTAGATTCCGTACTCTTTACTTAAGAGTTCATCTACTTGGTCTGCCGAATATAGTTTTGCCCGGTAAGGACGGAATAAACCGCCTTTACCGGGCAAAATATATAAGCGTGAAAGCTTAGCGCTTAGAGTATTGCGAAGCCTTACGCGCCTTCTTGAGGCCGGGCTTCTTACGCTCAACAGCGCGCGAATCGCGGGTTAGGAATCCTGCCTTCTTCAAGGCCGGACGGTTAGCTTCCCGATCGATTTCGTTCAGGGCGCGGGCAACGCCCAGGCGCACCGCTCCGGCTTGTCCGGAGGTACCGCCACCAGAGACTCGAGCAACAACGTCGAAACGTCCCTCAAGGTCTAGCAGGGTAAACGGGGATCGTACTAGCTGCTGGTGCAGCTTGTTCGGGAAATAGTCTTCCAAAGTTCTGCCGTTAATCTTCCATTCGCCGCTGCCCGGAATCAACCGGACCCGCGCAACTGCGCGTTTACGGCGTCCCAGCCCAATGCCGGGAGCAGTCACGGACTGTCCAGAGCCGGTCGGCTCCGACTGGGTTTCCGTGGTGTAAGAGCTGGGGGCGTTCTCCTCCAACAGCTCCTCGTTTTCGGTGGTATCAGCCACAATTCTCCTCAGGGTCTTGGCTCAGGGCTACTGGGCGATTTTCTTAATTTCGTAAGGTTCGGGCTGCTGTGCCGCGTGGTTATGTTCGGGACCCGCGAATACATGCAGCTTCTTCATCTGGGCACGTCCCAACCGAGTGTGGGGAACCATGCCACGCACAGCCTTTTCTACTGCAACTTCCGGTTTCTTGGCTAGCAAGTCACCGTAGGTTACAGATTTCAAGCCACCGGGATACCCGGAGTGGCGG
>QWCK01005800.1_pt1 | contig 10920 bp, 11 predicted proteins | sample 1972571 | NCBI WGS metagenome assembly QWCK01 (sample SAMN09866710, study PRJNA288562) | Human gut metagenome isolate term2_stool, whole genome shotgun sequencing... | isolation source: gut | host: Homo sapiens | place: USA: California | reverse complement strand
CCGTATGCGGAATCGCATGTACGGTGGTGTGAGAGGTCGGTGAACACGAAAGTAGGAAATAAACACCTATAATTAGTGTTTACCTCCTACTCGATTGTATGCTCTGTTGTTTTTTTAAAATTCGCTAGTGAAATGGAATTTAATGTGTTCAAAGTCTTGTTGCGCCATACTGAGAACATAGCCAGAGTCGGCAAGGAATACATCGCGTCCCTCTATATCCTTTGCCATGTATTGATATTTGCGTTTTTTGAAGTTTTCGAGTTCTTTCTCGTCGTCGGCTTCCACCCAACAAGCTTTGTGTAAATGGACAGGTTCCCAGCGGCATTTGGCATTGTATTCATGCTCTAAACGGTATTGGATAACTTCGAATTGAAGTTGTCCAACAGTACCTATGATACGACGATTGTTAAACTGATTGACAAACGATTGTGCCACTCCTTCGTTCATTAGCTGCTCAATACCTTTGAGGAATTGCTTCGACTTCATAGGGTCGTCGTTCTCTATATATTTGAATAACTCTGGGGAAAAACTTGGTAAGCCTTTAAAGTGGAGATCTTCTCCCTCTGTAAGAGTATCGCCAATTTTAAAAACACCTCCGCTGTCAGGCAAACCTACAATATCACCAGGGTAAGCTTCATCGACGGTACTCTTACGCTGCGCCATAAACTGAGTAGGCGAGGAAAAACGCATCGTTTTACCATTGCGGACATGGAGATAGGGTTGGTTGCGCTGGAACTTGCCCGAACAAACCTTACAGAAAGCTATACATGAGCGATGGTTGGGGTCAATGTTAGCCGTAATTTTGAAAATAAAGCCAGTGAATTTTTCTTCTTCTGGTTCTACCATACGCTCTTCCGCTTTAGTAGGGCGAGGGCTTGGAGCTATCTGTACAAAGCAGTTGAGGAGTTCTTGAACACCAAAATTGTTGAGCGCAGAGCCAAAAAACACGGGTGCTACCTCGGCATTACGATAGTTGTCGACCTCAAACATTGGATAAACGCCGTCTACTAGCTCTAGGTCTTCGCGTAGCTTGTCGGCAAAGTCGATACCCACCTGATTGTCAAGTTCTGTAGAGTTAATGTCTACCTCTACTTTCTCTGTTACACGTTGCTTGTTAGGGGTAAAAAGATTGAGTTGCTGCTCGTAAATATTGTAAACACCCTTAAAGCGTTGTCCTTGTCCAATAGGCCATGAGAGCGGGCGCACCTTGATTTGTAATTCCTGTTCTAGTTCATCCAACACATCGAAAGGATCACGACCTTCACGATCCATCTTGTTGATGAAGATTATTACAGGCGTGTTGCGCATACGGCACACTTCCATAAGCTTACGAGTTTGTGCTTCGACACCCTTTGCCGAGTCGACAACAATGATAGCCGAGTCGACAGCAGTAAGTGTGCGGTAGGTATCTTCAGCAAAGTCTTGGTGACCAGGTGTGTCTAGGATATTTACCTTATAGTCGTTGTAATCGAACTCCATGACTGAGGTAGATACAGAGATACCACGCTGCTTTTCAATATCCATCCAGTCGGATGTAGCAGTCTTTCTAATTTTATTGCTCTTTACAGCTCCTGCTACTTGGATTTGTCCACCGAAGAGCAAGAATTTCTCGGTAAGGGTAGTCTTACCAGCATCAGGGTGAGAGATAATGGCGAAGGTTCGCCTACGTTCTATTTCGTTCATACTATAAAAGTCTGTTTATACACTTCTTTAGCGAATTTGTCCAATAGGGTATTTTAATGCCAAAAGTATTCTTTATTTTTGTCTTATCAAGCACAGAATAAGAGGGACGAGTAACAGGTGAGGGAAACTCACAGCTGTGGCATGGTAGGATCTCGCATGTTGTATTGCCTGCTAGCTCGGCTATCTTAACGGTAAAGTCGAACCAGCTACACACCCCTTCATTTGAGAAGTGATAAATACCAGAATTGCCCTCAAACTTACGATTTTCTAGGATGGTGAAGATGGTGTCAGCAAGATCGCCTGCATAGGTTGGTGTGCCACACTGATCGAATACCACTTTGAGTTGTGGCTTAGTGGCAGTGAGATTGATCATTGTCTTAACGAAATTCTTGCCAAACTCGCTGTAGAGCCATGCTGTGCGAATGATGATATAATTGCCTCCAACAGCTTGTATCTTCTGTTCTCCATGAAGCTTTGTTAAGCCATAAACACCAGTTGGTGTACCTTTTTGATCCTCCTTGCAAGGTGTGTTGTAAGGATCGCCACCAAAAACGTAATCGGTACTAATGTGAATGAGTAAGCCATCGACCTCTTTCATTGCTTTTGCAAGGTTTTCAGGTGCAGTAGCGTTGAGTGTTTCAACGATGTCGCCAGCTATTTCTGCGGCATCAACATTAGTCCATGCAGCACAATTGACGATACACTTAATATCATTCTGCTTTACTATGGAGCGGACTGTGTCGAGGTTGGTAATGTCTAGCTTTGTGTAGCCATCACACACATCGGTGAATATATAGTTGTCTTTACTCTGCTTAGCTACTAATTGCATCTCGTTGCCAAGCTGTCCATTAGCTCCTGTTACAAGAATATTCATATAGCTGTTATTTCTTAAATGTTTATTTTTTGTCTAGCTCTGTTCACCAAAGTCTAGCCCCTCTGTCTTATCTTTGATATAATAATCGGATAGCATTCCTATAAAGGTACTAACTTCTTTAAGTGCAGTAGTTGTTGCTGCAGTTACCTCTTTCTGCTGTAGGCGAAGCATCATCACACCATAGAGCAAGTCGAAACAAGTTTCTATTTCGCTATGTCCGAGGGTGGCAGCTACCTGCTTTAGTTGATCATCACCTTTGCGTGCCATAGTGTCAGCCACGCGCTTTGTCTTACCACGAAGTTCTACGATGAAAGGCAGTACACGGTAATATTCGGCTGAGTAGAAAGGAAATTTAGACGATTGCAACAGCTCTGCGTGCAACTCGGTGAGTGCTTGCATTACTACTTTGTTAATCTGAAGATGTCCCGCCTCGCGGCAACCTTCTTGCTTCATCATGCGCACAAGATCGCCAAACCAGTCTTCTTCTTCTTCCTTTTGCTCTTCGGTGTATTCGAAGCGCTCGATATATTCCTTACGAATACGCGTTAAGGAACAGTCGTATGCACGAATAACATCCTCAATCTGCCACATATATAGCAGATATTCAGCTATACTTTTCTCGCGTAATTGTTGAGCAACAAACATAACTTATCTTGTTTTTAAACGAATGTTTTTAATAAAAAGAGGGTAGGTGATAGAGATTGAATACTGTCCCAAATAATATGATGAGTGAGAACAATATTACGATAGCACCAATGATTTTATTGATGATAAGAATGCCTTTTTCATCAAACTTACCTTTAATCTTACTAATGAGCCATGTAAGTCCATACCACCAAAGCATAGCTCCAACTGGTATTGCAGCGAAACCTACTATCATTTCAAAAGTTTTGCCCGGTTGGATAAAGGCAAATTGAGCGAAGGTAGCCATAAAAAGAAATATAATAAGAGGATTAGAGATGGTTACAACGAAAGCTGTTAAACCGTTGTGTAAGATGCTTCCTTTGCTTTTTCCAGACTTGTGTATTTTCTTTGTGGGATTGGAAACAAAGCAATAAATACCAAAGAAGAGTAATAATATACTTCCTGTTATCTGCAAAATGAATTGATAAGCAGGATTAGACAAGGGCTTCATGATAAAACTCATACCAAAGCCTACGATGAGGGCATAAAAAACATCGCTTAAAGTAGCTCCTAATCCTGTAATAAAGCCATACCATCTGCCTTTATTCAATGTGCGCTGAATGCAAAGAATACCAACAGGTCCCATAGGAGCCGACGCAATGATGCCTATAAGGATACCTTTGAATACAAAATCGAGTATATCTAACTGAATAGGAATTTCCATATTATATAATTGAACTGCAAAATTGCGAAAAATATGCGACATAGGCAAAAATAAGTATCAAAAGTTTGTGGATTTAGGCTTTTTTCCTACCTTTGCGAAAATAATTTTTGAACTAAAAACTAATTGCAAGTATGGAAATGCAAGAACAAAAACCCTTTGTTATCGGTCTAGATTTAGGCGGAACAAATGCCGTATTTGGGATCGTTGATCAGCGTGGTCAGGTGCTAGCAACTAACTCTATCAAAACAGGTGCTTATAAAACTGTTGATGATTTTGTAGCTGCTGGTGTAGAAGCACTAAAGCCTATTGTAGCTAAAGTAGGTGGTATAGGACAGATTAAAGCTATGGGTATAGGTGCTCCTAATGGTAATTTCTACCGTGGAACAATAGAGTTTGCACCAAATTTGGCATGGGGTCATGATGGTGTGGTGCCTTTGGCAGAAATGTTTTCTAAAAAGTTGAACATTCCTGTGGGTTTAACAAATGATGCTAACGCTGCTGCTATTGGCGAAATGCAATATGGTGTGGCACGTGGCATGAAAAACTTTATCATGATAACGCTCGGCACTGGTGTTGGGTCTGGTATCGTTGTAGATGGTAAAATGGTATATGGCTCTGATGGTTTTGCTGGAGAACTAGGTCATGTAGTAATGGTTCGTGGTGAAGAAGGTCGTAGCTGTGGTTGTGGTCGTACAGGTTGTTTGGAGGCTTATTGTTCAGCAACAGGTGTAGCTCGTACAGCTCGTGAATTTTTAGAGAAATCGGATGAGCCATCACTTCTTCGTGATATGAAAGCAGAAGAGATTACCTCTCTTGATGTGTCAATCGCAGCAAGTAAGGGTGATAAACTAGCCCTTGAAGTATATGCTTTTACGGGTGATATGCTAGGACAAGCTTGTGCCGACTTTGCTACTTTCTCTTCTCCTGAAGCGTTCATATTCTTTGGTGGACTAACAAAGGCAGGCGACTTGATTATGAAGCCTATCATTGAGTCATACGAGAAGCATGCTTTGAAGATATTCAAGGGCAAACCTAAGTTCTTAGTAAGCTCTTTAGATGATGCAGCAGCAGCAGTGCTTGGTGCCTCAGCTATTGGTTGGGAATTATAAAGAAAAACGACTTCGCTTTATGCGAAGCTAATTGTAATAAACGTTTAAAGCGAAAAGGCTTATGCTAGTATGACATTTCCTTTTCGCTTTTTTTATTTTGTGTTCTCGCTTTTTTATTTTATCTTTGCGTGATTTATTTTTATTGATAATTATGAAACTAGAAGACGATATTAAGAAAGCAATAGAAGTGATGCGACAAGGAGGAGTAATCCTCTATCCTACAGACACGGTTTGGGGAATAGGGTGCGATGCTACTAATCCAGAGGCTGTGGCAAAGGTATATAAGTTGAAACGTAGAGACGACTCTAAAGCTTTAATCTGCTTGGTCGATTCCGAAAATAGACTACAACGCTATGTGCGTAATGTGCCTGATGTGGCTTGGCAATTAATGGAGGCTGTTACTAAGCCTACAACGCTCATTCTCGATAATGCTGTAAATTTAGCCCCCAATTTGATAGCAGAAGATGGATCTATCGGAATGCGCATTACCAAAGAGCCTTTCTCACACGAGCTTTGTTTTCGCTTTCAAAAAGCCATTGTTAGCACATCAGCCAATGTAAGTGGCGAGCAAGCAGCTCAGAACTATGGAGATATTTCACAAGAGATATTAGAGGGCGTAGATTATGTTTGTTTTGCGCGACGTCAGGAACACGAACCACATACACCTTCTAGTATCATTAAGTTGAGTGCTGATGGAACTGTGAATATCATTCGCAAATAAAATAAAAAATACCCACTCAAAATGGATATTACAGAAGATAATAGTACAGTAGCGCAAATAGGTATAATAGATCGTTTCGATAAATGGCGTTCAGAGTTTATTTCCGATCGTCAGTTCGTATATATTCTTGCCTTTTTAGTAGGTGTTTTGGCATCGGTGGCTGCCTATGTCTTACATACAATGATATGCGAAATAGAGGAGCTGCTTACCTCAGGCTTTAAGATGACCAATGTTAACTGGCTTTATCTACTTTATCCTGTTATTGGTATTTGGCTTACAACCTTGTTTATAAAGTATGTAGTTCGCGATAGTATTTCGCATGGTATTACCCGTGTACTATACGCTTTGGCAACTAACAAGTCGAAGATAAAAGGGCATAATACTTGGACTTCTATTGTGGCTTCAGCTATCACTATTGGCTTTGGTGGATCTGTTGGAGCAGAAGCTCCTATTGTGCTTACGGGTTCTGCCATAGGTAGTAATCTTGGAAAACTCTTTAAACTAGACGATAGGACATTGATGTTGCTCGTAGGCTGTGGTGGAGCAGCTGCAGTGTCGGCTATCTTTAAAGCTCCTATAGCAGGGCTTGTTTTCACACTTGAGATCTTAATGGTAGATCTTACGATGGCTTCACTGTTACCCATATTGATAGCAACAGTAACAGCTACTTGTTTTTCTTATCTATTTACGGGAGGAAGCTCCATGTACGCCTTTCATGTCGATTACGAATGGCAACTTCATCGTATTCCTGCAACAATTCTTTTAGGTATCTTCTGCGGCTTTCTTTCTCTTTATTTTATGCGTGTAATGACTTGGTGTGAAGATGGTTTTGGAAAACTTTCTAAATATCCTTATACCAAACTCCTTGTGGGTGCGCTTGTGCTGTCTTCGCTTATTTTCTTATTCCCATCACTTTATGGTGAGGGCTATGATAGCATGCGCGTATTTATTGAAGGAAAAACTGTAGAAGATTGGCAAAGCGTATTACGTGGATCTATGTTTGCGGGCAATGCTAAATATTTAGTTCTTTATGTGGGACTAGTAATGATAACCAAGGTGTTTGCTACTAGTGCTACTAATGGTTCTGGTGGATGTGGAGGTACTTTCGCACCTACTTTGTTTATAGGAGGTTTTGCTGGCTTCTTCTTCTCACGTGTGTGGAATATGCAAGAAGTTGGTCTTTACGTTCCCGAGAAGAACTTTACGCTTTATGGCATGGCTGCGCTTATGTCGGGTGTTATGCACGCTCCACTTACAGGTATTTTTCTAATTGCTGAGCTTACGGGTGGGTATCAGCTCTTTATTCCATTATTAATAGTAAGTATTAGCTCTTATTTGACGATTAATATTTTCGAGCATCATAGTATTTATGCTATGCGTTTAGCTCGACAAGGAAAATTGCTTACGCATCATACCGACCGCTCTGTGCTTACACTTATGACAATGGATAAGATGCTTGATAGAAGATATACGCCTGTTTCTCCTGATATGGAGATGGGAAAACTTATACATGTAATTAGTGGAAGTCTAACAAGTTATATCCCAGTTTTAGACGATAGTGGCGTTTTATTAGGCGAAATAGATATTGTAAAAATCCGTCATATCATGTTTCGTACCGAACTTTATCATCGCTTCACGGTAAGCCAACTAATGAGCCCGCCACTAGCAACTCTTGGCGTCAATGATCCGATGGAAGAGGTTATGAAGGTGTTTGAAAAGACAGGTGCTATTACCTTACCTGTTATTGATGTGAATAATGTTTTAGTGGGATATATATCACGTGTTAAAATGTTTGATAACTATCGTAAACTAGTAGCCGATTATAGTACAGAATAATTAAGGTAACAAGCTATTTTACAGTAATTATCCTAATTTTATTTTTGATGAGAAAAGAAGATCTTCGCATAGTTTTTATGGGTACTCCAGAGTTTGCTGTGGAGTCATTGAAAGCGTTAGTAGAAAATAATTATAATGTTGTGGCTGTGATAACACAACCCGATAAGCCTGTAGGCAGACATCAAGAGCAGTTGCAAGCTCCCCCAGTAAAGCAATACGCACTAGCGCACAACCTTCCTGTGTTGCAACCAGAGAAGATGAAAAATCCTGAATTTCATGCTGCACTAGCTGCATATAAAGCCGATTTACAAGTTGTAGTGGCTTTTCGTATGCTGCCAGAAGTAGTTTGGGATATGCCACGCTTTGGTACTTTCAATGTGCATGCTGCACTTTTGCCACAATATCGTGGTGCAGCACCTATTAATTGGGCTATTATTAATGGTGAGACAAAGACTGGTGTAACCACTTTCTTCCTTGATAAAGATATTGATACTGGTAAGATAATTCTTCAGCACGAGTTTCCTATTCCTGATGATGCTGATGTAGAGTATGTATACGATGGTCTGATGTGTCTTGGAGCTGATTTGGCAATGAAGACTATAGATCTTATTTGCGAAACAATTCCTGATTCTGATACTGATTTTAAAACAGTATTGGATAAAATCAGTATTGAGCAAAACGAAGCAGAGGCTACTGCACAAGCTCCGAAGATATTTAAAGAAACGTGTGAAATAAACTGGAACCAGCCTGCTAAGAAGGTATATGACTTTGTACGTGGTTTGAGTCCATATCCAGGTACATGGACGAAGATGCAGTTGATAGATACCACTGCAGCCCAGCCCAAACAGCCAATGATTATGAAAGTGTTTCGCACGCGTAAAACAGAAATTAAGGCAACAAGAGTGCCAGGGTCTTTGGTTGTAGAGAAAAGTCGTCTTTATGTAAATACTGCTGATTTTATGTTAGAACTGCTTGATGTGCAAATTTCGGGTAAGAAACGAATGGAAGTAAAAGCCTTTTTGAATGGTTTTCAAGCTATCTCTAGCTACCAGTTAGGATAGGAAAATATTTATTGGCAACATTAAAAACGAGATTAAAAATGAGACAAATAATCAATCATTTTACAGACGATGATTTGTATAAGTTATCAATGTGTTGCGCAGTAATTGACAATTATCCGCGTGCACACGTTTGTTATCAATTCGTAGATCGTGATGATACTATCTACCCTTATGGCTTTGCCGAGGAAGTAAAGCACCAGATAGAACTATTAGAGAATGTTATCATTACTGAAGAAGAGATTAATTTCATGCGCCGCAAGTGTTCTTACTTACCAGAATGGTTTTTTACTTACTTGCGTGGTTTCCGCTTTCATCGTGAGTGGGTGAAAGTTTGGCAAAATGAGGAAGGGCATCTTCACTTAGAAATAGAGGGACTTTGGGCAGATACTATTTTGCTTGAAGTAAAAATTTTAGCTATTATTTCAGAGCTTTTCTATATGTTTAATGGGCAAGCTGAGGAACTAGATTATCAAGAACTATATGATAAGACTTACCATAAAGCAGAGCGTTTGCTAGAGTCGGGTTGCGTGTTCTCCGACTTTGGTACAAGGCGCAGAGCTAGTTTGATAGCTGAAGATACTGCTATTAGGGCTATCACGGATTGTGCAAATAGCAAGCAGTGGGAAGGTCGCTTTGTTGGCACTAGTAATGTATATTTGGCAATGAAGTATGATATTACTCCTGTAGGCACTATGGCGCATGAGTTTATCTGTGCTATTGGGGGAATGTTTGGTCCACAAATGGCTAACCATATTGCTATGGAGGCCTGGCGACATACTTTCCGAGGTGCGCTAGGAACCTATTTATACGACTCTTTTGGTTGGGATATCTTCTCATACAACTTTTCAGAGAACTTTGCTCATATGTTTAAAGGACTTAGAGTAGACTCTGGTGATAATTATGAGCAGCTAGATAAAATTTGTAATAAGTATAAATCTTTAGGTATTGACCCAGCGACAAAGCAGGTTATATTCTCAAATGCACTAGATACTGATCGCGCAATAGAATTAAATAAAGTGGCAAAAAATAGAGTTATTCCTTCCTTTGGTATAGGAACGCACTTGACAAATGACTTTGAAGGTGTAACACCTAGAAATATTGTTATTAAGTTGGTAGCTGTAAAAATTACAGAGTCATGGCCCTATTATAATGACACATGTAAGATCTCAGAGGATAAAGGTAAGCACACCGGTAAAGCTGAAGTTATAGAACGCTTTATGAAGCTTATTCATTACGAAGAATAAAGGTTGAAATAGTAAGGGAAAATTTTAGAACGCTTTTGGTATAGAAAGAAAGGCTACAGCATATATTATAGACAAAGCTGCACCTATCAATATCTCAAAGTGGATATGCGAGCAGATTAAAGAGAACTATAAAAGGAAGAAAGATAATGACAATAGAAGAAAAGATAGCCAAACAGATTAAAGAAGCACGTGCTGAAAAAGGCTTAACACAATTTCAGTTGTCAGAAGTTAGCGGTGTTAATAGATCGCAATTGGCAAAGATAGAGTGTGCAACTAGCAGTGTTTCGGTGGGAGTATTAGAGAGAATTTTAGAGCCTTTAGGATACGAAGTATGCATTACCAAAAAGCAGATTCTTCTCAATGAAAAAGAAAAAGAAGATTTTGAAAACTGGCTCGGAGTATGATAGTTGACTATTCAAAAGATTTTGAGCGTACAGTTCGCAAACTTTCAGGGAAGCGTCTTGAAAAGTGTCCGTGATACTATAAGGCAAGTGAAGCAGGCGCAGAAGTTGACAGATATAACGAACTGTATTAAAATGGTAGATCACGATTACATTTATCATATTCGTATAGGGAATTATCGGGCTTTCTTTAACTTTTATGTGGAAATCAAGGATGGAATTGTACGTTTCTTATATCTGATACCGAGAGGGCAAGCATACGATAAGAGTGCACATTGGGATTAACGAAGTATTGCTGAGTAGTTACGTAAATGAAACCCAATAGTTAAATTAGTATAAGAAACAATAAATATATATTAGTTTGCTACAATGTTTAGTAAATTTGCAAAATCAACAAAAAAAACAAGAAATTTAATGAAAATTAAAAGAACATTGGTGTACATAGCACCCCAGCTAACAATTATAGAGCTAAAGCAGGGTGCTTTTATTTTAGCAGGTAGTCCTCCCGTGCGTCCTGGTGGCGATGGCAAAGAACCAAACAAAGGGGTCAGTCGTAAAACCCAGTTGCAACTCCTCCCCTCATGCACATAATTTCATAAGCCTGTAAAGGAAGAAAGGAATATCCGTTACTCCCCTGAACTGT
>QWCK01007276.1_pt1 | contig 10924 bp, 9 predicted proteins | sample 1972571 | NCBI WGS metagenome assembly QWCK01 (sample SAMN09866710, study PRJNA288562) | Human gut metagenome isolate term2_stool, whole genome shotgun sequencing... | isolation source: gut | host: Homo sapiens | place: USA: California | reverse complement strand
AAACAATCACAGACTAGAGGAAATATGACAGGATTTGTCAATGAAATGCTTGGAAATATTAAAGTAGTCAAAGTGTTTGATCATGGAGAAAAAGCACAGGAAGAGTTTGATCAGATCAATGATGATCTTGCATATTACTCCTTAAGAGCGACATTTTTCTCATCTATCACAAATCCGGCAACCAGATTTATGTATTCAGGAATCTATGCAGGGGTTGCGATCGCAGGATGTATGAGTGTTATTCGCGGAAGTATCAGTGTTGGTCAGTTATCAAGTTTTTTAAGTTATACAAACCAGTATACAAAGCCGTTTAATGAGATCACAGGGGTTATCACAGAATTTCAGAATTCTTTAGCTTCTGCGGCAAGAGTTTTTGAATTATTAGATGAGGAGCCGATGATTCCTGATGCCAAAGATGCGAAGGAGTTACAGGATGTGAAAGGAAATGTAGAATTAGAGCATGTGGACTTTTCTTATGTGAAAGAAGTACCTTTGATCCAGGATTTTAATCTGAAAGTGGAACCAGGACAGCGGATTGCAATCGTTGGACCGACAGGATGTGGGAAAACAACGTTGATCAATCTGTTAATGCGTTTTTATGATGTGAATGTAGGAATGATCAAGGTGGAAGGAAATGATATCCGGGATGTCACAAGAGAAAGTTTACGATCCAGTTATGGAATGGTACTTCAGGAGACATGGTTAAAAGCAGGAACGATTCGTGAAAATATCTGCTATGGAAGACCAGATGCAACTGAGGAAGAGATGATCATGGCAGCAAAAGAAGCCAATGCACATGGATTTATCGAGCGAATGCCAGATGGTTATGATACGATCATTACAGAAGGTGGCGGAAATCTCTCTCAAGGACAGAAACAGCTCCTTTGTATTGCAAGGATCATGTTAAGCCTTCCTCCAATGCTGATCTTAGATGAAGCGACATCATCAATTGATACGATGACAGAGATTCGAATTCAGAAAGCATTTGAAACGATGATGAAAGGAAGAACAAGTTTTATCGTAGCCCACCGACTTTCAACGATTCAGAATGCGGATGTGATACTTGTTATGGAAAATGGACATATTTTGGAGCAGGGAACACATGAAGAACTTTTAGCGAAAAATGGTGCGTATGCCAGATTATATAACAGCCAGTTTGCACCAGTATAAATGGTAAGATTTTTGACTGGAGATGTCATATGGAAGAAAAAGGAATGAAAAAAAAGAAAAAATTATTGAGGTTGTTTATAGAAACATTTTATTTAAGTGCATTTACCTTTGGTGGCGGCTATATGATCGTATCTTTGATGAAGAAGAAGTTTGTGAATGAATATCATTGGATCGAAGAAGACGAGATGCTTGATCTGGTGGCAATCGCACAATCAGCCCCAGGAGCAATCGCAGTGAATGGAGCAATCGTTGTTGGCTATAAATTAGCAGGTATCAGTGGTGTGATCGTAAGTGTATTCGGAGCTGTTCTACCGCCATTTTTGATTATATCTGTAGTCTCTGTTTTTTATGAAATATTTCGGGATAACAGGATTGTTGCAGCGATGCTTTCTGGTATGCAGACGGGTGTTGGCGCGGTGATCATCAGTGTTGTGTACGAGATGGCAAAAGGGCAAAGTAAGAAGGAAAACAGAATAGAACTTGCGATCATTATGGTTGTGGCATTTATGGCAAGTTATGTCTTTGATATTAGTGTGATCTACATTATTCTTGCATGTATTGGAGTTGGAATCGTACAATATGGCATTTCAAGAAAGAAGACAGGAGGCAGAGAATGATCTATTTGCAATTATTTTTAAGCTTCTTAAAGATCGGAGCGTTTAGTTTCGGAGGCGGATATGCAGCAATGCCAATGATACAGCAGCAGGTGGTCGATGCATATCATTGGCTGTCTGTATCTGAATTTGGAGATCTCGTGACGATTTCACAGATGACACCGGGACCAATCGCAATTAATGCGGCGACTTTTGTTGGTATAAGGGTAGTTGGATGGCAAGGAGCATTATGTGCAACGATGGGATGCGTATTCCCGGCGTGTGTGATCGTTACAGTGATTGCTTATTTTTATGTAAAATATCGTCATATGGAAGGACTACAAATGGTGTTAAATACCTTACGCCCTGCGGTGATCGCACTGATCTTAACTTCTGGAATTACGATCCTTATCATTTGTATGTACCTTTTATTGAGAAAGAAAAAAGATCCGATCATTGTCATGCTGTTTGCGGGTGTGCTAAATGTGATTGGAAGCTTTTTCATTTCGTAGGAAATTTCAATGAAATCCCCTATGAAATAAAAAAATGGGAATATAAACGATGAGAGTGGTAAAAGTATAAATAAAACAATAGGAAGTGATAGATTTGAGTAAGATGCAAGAAGCGAAGAAACTATTAAAACAATACTTTGGATACGATGAATTCCGCCAAGGTCAGGAACAATTGATCGAGGCAGCATTAAATGGGCAGGATGTCTTAGGGATCATGCCGACAGGAGCAGGAAAGTCTCTTTGTTTTCAGATTCCAGCATTGATGATGGATGGAATTACACTTGTGATCTCTCCACTGATCTCGCTGATGAAAGATCAGGTTGGGACACTGAATCAAGCCGGAATTCATGCGGCATTTTTAAATAGTTCTTTGACACAGGGACAGTATCATACCGCATTAAAATATGCGATGCAGGGAAGATATAAGATCATCTATGTGGCACCAGAACGCTTGGAAACAGAAGGTTTTATCAATTTTGCGCTAAATAGTGGAGTTAAGATATCAATGTTGGCAGTTGATGAGGCACATTGTGTGTCACAGTGGGGGCAGGATTTCAGACCAAGTTATCTAAAGATTTTGGAATTTTTAAAGAAACTTCCGTATCGTCCTGTACTGACTGCATATACAGCAACAGCGACAGCAGAAGTCAGGGATGATATTATGGATATTTTGAACCTGAGAGATCCATTTGTATTAACGACAGGGTTTGACCGGGAGAATCTTTACTATGCAGTAAAACGCCCACGGGATAAGTATAGAGAATTACTAAGTTATTTAAAAGAAAAAGAAGAAAAGATGCCAGGAAGCAGCGGGATCATTTACTGTTTATCTAGGAAAAATGTTGAGGAAGTCTGCTATCAGTTAAGAGAAGATGGATTCTCCGTGACAAGATACCATGCAGGATTATCGGATGAAGAACGAAAGGAAAATCAGGAAGATTTTATCTATGACAGAAAGCAGATCATGGTAGCGACAAATGCCTTTGGAATGGGAATCGACAAGCCGGATGTCCGTTTTGTTGTTCATTATAATATGCCGAAGAACATGGAAAGTTATTATCAGGAAGCAGGAAGAGCAGGACGTGATGGAGAACCTGCGGAATGTATCTTATATTATGCGCCGATTGATAACCGAACCAATCGTTTTCTGATCGAAAATGGAGAGGAGAATGAGGAATTAGATGCGATCACAAAGCAGATCGTGATGGAAAGAGACTGGGAAAGACTTCGTCAGATGACATTTTACTGCTATACGAAGGAATGTTTACGTCATTATATTTTAAATTATTTTGGAGAACAGACAAGCGGATACTGTGGAAACTGCTTAAACTGTCTGACCGAGTTTGAAACGGTTGATGCAACAATGGAAGCGAAAGCTATCATCCAATGTATTAGAGATTGTTATCGAGATTTCGGACTATCCACGATCGTAGATATTTTAAAAGGTTCAAAGAGCCAGAAAGTATTAAGACGTCATTTAGATGAGAATTCACAATATGGAGCATTGGCATCAGAAAGCATTGCAAGGATACGACAGATCATCAATGAAATGTTAGTCTATGGATATCTGGAAATGACAGCTGATGAATATCCGGTTTTAAGCGTTGCAGATATTACTAAGATTGATGATAACTGGAACTTTGAGATCAAGATTCCAAAAGAAGTCGAAAAAGAGAAAGAAGAACGCAAGATTCAGACGAAGAAACGTAAGAAAGCAGGGGCTGTGGCAGCACTTGCTGAGGAAGATACAGAATTGTTCGAAGCATTACGTGTACTTCGAAGAATGATCGCATCCGAACAGAAAATTCCGCCATATATGGTATTTTCCGATAAGACACTGGTACATATGAGTACGATGAAACCTTCTAATGATGAGGAAATGTTAGAAGTCAATGGAGTCGGAGAACATAAGCTTCAGAAATATGGCAAACGTTTTTTAAATGAAATTCAGAAATATAAATAAAATACATAGATAATAGGAAAAGGAATTCCGTATGAACTATTTTGAAACAAATTTAGAAGAAATATCAAGATCCATACAGTTGCTTGCGCAGATATTTGAATATCAGGTGTTTGAACTTCAAGTCGAAGAAAAAGATGGAAATCAAACAGGATATGTTCCATATATGATGAACGATGCAATTGAGTGTTATCTAAGTTTTCATGGACTTCGTATCTCTGGAAAATATGACAAAGACTATGAAGGAGAGATGTGGGCACAACTGGAAGAACGAGAAGGTCGTTATGGGTTGATCGTTCATCAGGGAGAAGAAAGTGTTTTTACAATGTGGTTTGATGAGATCATGGAACATACGAACTGTTACCGGTATCATGAGATCGGACATTTCTGGAGAGATGGAGCTGAGCAGTGGCGCCAGCTAGTCTATATGATTGGAACGATCCGTGAGAAATATCGCTTTTTAGGGGAAGAAGTGTGTAATGATCAAGAGATGGAGATCATGTCACTGATCGAATTTGCACCATTTTATTACTATTTTCCGATCAATGAAGATCCAGAAGAATGGTATGACAAAACCGAAGAAGGATTAGAATGTATGAGAAATCTTGCTATGCAGGCAGGTGATAAAGATTATTTAAAATGGATCGATAAATATGAGAAGCACCCAACCAAACGAATGGAGATGACGCTTGCAAAGAAACTGCAAGATCCAAAGAGACAAGATTTATATGAATTGATCTGCGAGAAAGTCTGCAATGCTTCTGATCCATATCCAGCAAGGAATTATGGAGAAAGAATCGATCAGAAGATTCAACGATACAGGGAACAGGTTGATAAAAAACTGAAAGAACAAGGATTTACAGGAACTTATCCACAATATGAGAGTGAACATTTATCGGTTTGTGTAACAGAAGAACATCCATTTACGATCTTGGAATCTGAAGATTTTAAATTTAAGATTCAGTTGATGATCTCAGAATGCAGAGAAAAACATCCGAGAAAAAATGCTGGATTTTTTAAAGGATATCAAAGAAAAGGCAAAATAAAAAGACTCGATTTTTAATTATGAAAATCGAGTCTTTTCTTTCACTGATTTATTTATTCTTCAGCCGCTTCTTCGTCTTCATCTTCAGGAACAGCTTCAGGTTCTGCGATGTTAACGACCAGAGTATCTTCTGGTGTAACAAGAGAGATTTTGCTGTTAGCAGCTAATGGCAAGTCTTTGACATGGATCATATCACCAACATTGTACTGTGTTAAATCAATCTCAACCTTTTCAACGATATCAGCTGGGAATGCTTTGTATTCGATTTCAGATAAGGACTGTTCAACGATACCATTCTGTACAGCATCTTCGTTTAATAATTCGATCGCAGCAGTTGTATGGATCTTTTCGTCAGCAACTAATGCCTGGAAGTTAATAAACATTGTTTCGTTTTTCATGGCATTGTAGTCGATTTCTTTTACGATGGCGTCTACATTTTCTCCGTCAACAAGTAAAGTAATATGAGCTCCTTTTTTGTTATCCTTTAAGAATTTAGCGGCTTCACGGGAATCAACTTTCAATGGAATGGAATTTTCGATATCTCTGCCAAACAGATTTCCGATAACATAACCTTCTTTTCTTAATTTTTTAGCCTTTGTTTTCAAATCTCTTTTTTCTGCAGTTAATGTGTTCATAAAAAGTTCCTCCTTGAAAAAACATTAAGATATTATGCATGTTATGGTATAACACCGGAAGTACTTTGTGTATAAAATATATAAATACACAAAAAGAGCTCCCAGTGTAGTGGAAGCTCTTGCTGTATTGTAGGTGTTTCTATGCACTTGAGTTTATTATATCACTACTTTTTAATTTTTAAAGGGGTAAAATTGATGTATTTTTAAAAGAACAAAATGAATAAAAATCACATATATTAAATAGAAGAAAAAAGAAAGGAAAAAAGACTGTGATTTATGATTTTGCCGTTATCGGCGGTGATATGAGACAGGTATATTTAGCCAACTATCTAAAAAATCAAAGATATCAGGTTATCACATATGCAACCAAAAAAGAAGGCTCAGAATGCAAGGAAGGTAAATCTTTTGAAAATGTCATAAGAGAAGCAAAGTGCATGATTGGACCCGTCGTTTTTTCAAAAAACGGGGAAATCACAGGAAGTTCTAGTAACAAAAAAATGTCAGTAGAAACACTGCTTCAAGAAATGACGAAAGAACAGATTTTATTTGGGGGATGTATCAATGAAGAAATTCGACATGAATGTGAACAAAAAGAAATCAAAGCATTTGACTTCATGAAAATGGATGATGTCGCTATCTACAATGCGATCGCAACTGCAGAAGGTGCTATCATGGAAGCGATCAAGATGCAGCCGATCAATCTTCACAAAAGTCGTTGTCTGGTCCTTGGCTATGGAAGATGTGCAAAAGTTCTTGCAGCGAAACTAAAAGGAATGGATGCTCAGGTAACAGTCTGTGCCAGAAATAAAACAGCAAGAAGTCTTGCAAAATCTTTTGGACTTGAGGTTATGGATTTTACGGAACTAAAACGGCGGATCTGTCAGTATGATCATATTTTTAATACCGTTCCAAAACAGATCCTAAAAGAAGATATCCTCAGGAAGATCTCCAAAGAATCCTGTATCATAGATATTGCTTCCTATCCTGGTGGAACAAACCATCAAATGGCGGAAAAACTAGGAATCTGTGCAAAACTATGCCCAAGTCTTCCAGGCATTTATTCCCCGAAATCTTCTGGGATCATGCTTGCAAAAAAAGTTTTAGAAATCAGTGGAGAGATCAAACATGGTATTGAAAAATAAAAGAATCGGAGTAGCAATGACAGGTTCCTTTTGCACTTACACAAAAGCCTTTGAACAGATCGATCGCTTACTAGAAGAAGGTGCGATCCTGCAGACGATCTTTTCTGACATATCCCAGCATATCAAATGCAGGTTTGGAAAAGGTGAGGAATTTGTAAAAAGAGCACACGATATGACAGGAAATGAACCGATGAAAACGATTGAAGAAGCAGAAATCATCGGTCCGACAGGGTGTCTGGATATCCTGATTTTAATGCCATGTACAGGAAATACCATGGCGAAACTTGCCAATGGAATTACAGATACTCCGGTTTTAATGGCAGCTAAAGCGCAGCTGCGGAATGAAAAACCAGTCGTTATCTCTATGGCGAGCAATGATGCCTTAGGTATGAATCTTAAGAATATCGGGAATCTTTTAAATCATAAGCATATTTATTTTGTACCATTCGGACAGGATGATCCGGTAAAGAAGCCAAACTCCATGATCGCGGATACAAGACTGCTCATTCCGACAATTTTGCAGGCATTAAAAGGCAGACAATACCAGCCGGTTCTCATTGATCATAAAAAATAAAAAGAGGTAGCGTGTATGTGTGGAATTGCAGGATTTCTAAATCCTAGAAACAATGATAAAAAAACAGAGAAAGAAATATATCAGATCTTAAAGAAAATGAATGAAGTTCAAAGACATCGAGGTCCAGATGATGAAGGGATATTTTTGGAAAATGGCTGTGCATTAGGGCATGTACGATTGTCAATCCTTGACCTTTACAGGGGACATCAGCCAATGTGTAAAAAGAAAGAAGGAAATACCTACGCAATCATCTTAAATGGCGAGATTTATAACATGAAAACGTTAAAAGAACAACTGATCAAAGAAGGAGAAATGTTTTCGACAACGAGTGACACGGAAGTTGTATTAACTGGGTATATCAGGTATGGAATTTCTTATATTGAAGAGTTGAATGGAATTTTTTCTATTGCTCTGTGGGATGGAAAACGGAAGAAATTATATTTGATCAGAGATCGTGTTGGTGTGAAGCCATTATTCTATACAAAACGGGGAGATACATTAATCTTTGCATCTGAGATCAAAGGCTTGTTTGCCTATCCAGGAGTCAAACCAGTGATCAACAGAGAAGGACTTTGTGAAATCTTTGGGTTGGGACCTGCAAAGTCATATGGAAAAGGAGTGTTCAAAGATATTTATGAAGTCCTTCCAGGGCATTTCCTGGAATACGATTGTGAAGGGCTGAAAGATCGTGCATATTGGGAGTTGAAAGCGAAAGAACACACAGACAGCGAAAAAGATACGATCGAGCATACAAGGTGGCTAGTAAAAGATGCCGTGGAAATGCAGATGTTATCCGATATTCCAATCAGTACATTTTTATCCGGTGGAGTTGACAGTAGTCTTGTCACAGCAATCTGTGCGAAAAAGCTTCAAAAAGAAGGAAAAAATTTAAACACATTTTCCTTTGATTTTGTAAATAATCATAAATATTTTAAATCAAACGCCTTCCAGCCAAGCGAAGACCGCCCATGGGTTGATAAGATGGTTGATTATGCAAAGACAGATCACAGATATTTGGAATGCGACAATGAAAATATGATCGAAAATCTATACAAAGCAGTTGATGCCAGAGATCTTCCATGTATGGCAGATGTGGAGTCTTCGATGCTATATTTTTGTTCGAAAGTTGTAAAATATAACAAAGTAACATTAACAGGGGAGTGTGCAGATGAAATTTTTGGCGGTTATCCATGGTTTCATAAAGAGGAATGCTTCAAGGCAGAGATTTTCCCATGGTCTATGGATATGCAGCCAAGAAAAATGCTGTTAAATGATGATATCATACAGAAAGTGGATTTAGAATCTTATGCAAGAACAGCTTATCAAAAGACGATCAATGAGACGCCAAAACTTTATGGAGAAGATCAGATCGAAGCTAGAAGAAGGCAGATTTCTTATCTGAATCTAAGATGGTTTATGGTAACCTTAATGGATCGCATGGATCGCACGAGCATGCATTGTGGGTTAGAAGCACGAGTGCCGTTTGCTGATCATAGGATCGTGGAATATCTTTATAATGTTCCGTGGGAGTTAAAATGTTTAAATGGTGTGGTAAAAGGATTGCTAAGAGCAGCAGGGGAAGGAATCCTGCCAGATGAGGTATTGTATCGAAGAAAAAGTCCATATCCAAAGACTTATGATCCAAACTATGAAAAAATCTTATCCAAAGAACTTCTAAAAGTTATGGCAAAAAAAGGAGCACCGATCAAAGAACTGATCGATGCATATAAACTAAGCAGATTCTTAGACAGTCCGAAAGACTATGGTAAACCATGGTATGGACAGTTGATGGCAGGTCCTCAGATGATCGCTTACCTTCTGCAAGTCAATTACTGGCTGGAAAAATACCAGATTACATTGAATCTAAGTTAGCTAGATTAACATAAAATGTCTTAAAATATATAGCCATCCCGTAACTGTAAATGCACTAAACATCGTTGTTAACATGACAACACTGGAAGAAAGAGTTCCCTCATGTCCCATATTCTTCGCCATAACAAAACTACTTACTGTTGTTGCGGAACCAAGCATGATAAGGATGGCAACCAACTTATCGGTACGGAATCCAAGTTTTACTGCAATTGGCAGGAAAATGGCACAAAGACCAATAAGTTTCATAAAAGCAGCAATGGCAGATGGTTTGATCTTTCCAAAAGCTTTTTTGATATCGAAGGTAGCGCCCATCGCCATGAGTCCCATTGGAGTGGCGACATTTCCAATGCTTGAAATAACCTTTTTAGGGATTGCAGGCATTGGAATTTTTAATGCAGACCAGACAAGTCCAGCAACAATTCCGATAAGGATTGGGTTTGTCACGATTCCTTTGATCGTTTTTTTCACAACAGTATGGTCAAGCCCACTCTGTCCAGGTTTAAATACAGATAAGACAACAACAGCCATCATATTATATAATGGTACACTTCCAATGATCATCAAAGGAGCCATTCCGGCATTTCCATAAATGTTTTGGATAAATGCGATTCCAAGAAGAGCAGCACTGCTTCGGTAAGCTGCCTGAATAAATTCTCCACGGATCGTTTTATCACCTAGCAGACAAGAAATCAGAAAAGAAATCGTAATACTGATCATGGTAACGATAAAACAAAACAGGACAAACTTAACATCCCAGACTTTTGAAAAATCAACCGTTGCAAGATCCTCAAATACCAAGACAGGCAAAGGAATCATAAAAACAAACTTATTCATTTTCGAAGCAAAAATATCATCAATCCATCCAATCTTTTTAAAGACAAGTCCTAAGATCATCATCAAAAAGACAGGAACAGTAGCGTTTAAGCTAAAGATTAAATTTTCCATAATTACTCACTTTCTGTAGTATAAGCTGAACTTTTCTTTGGTGTGATCAGATAGTGGTAGACAAAATGTTTCACTGCAACAAAATGTTTTCTCGTCCAAACAAGACAAAAACCACTGAAAACAGGCAGAAAACATACAAGAGAACCAGTATGTCCAAAGTTTTTGCAAGATAGATAAGAAACGATAACACCAAAATGGAAACAAAGCAAAACAGAAGCGAAAAATTTCCATTTTCTTAAGGCATCGGGATCTTTACTGCAAAGATATTCTGTCATAGATGTCGTAAACTGACGTAGGTTATTCGTAGAAAAAATTGTAGAGCAGGTAAATCCATCCCCACCCTTAAAGGAACACCACTGAATTGCCATTGCAAAATACAACGGATAGAGGGCAATGAAATCATTCAGATCCGATGGAAGAAAAGCAACGATCAAGGCTGCCATTGCATCTATAAAAAGACTGACATAAGGAAGATG
>QWCK01005794.1_pt1 | contig 10929 bp, 8 predicted proteins | sample 1972571 | NCBI WGS metagenome assembly QWCK01 (sample SAMN09866710, study PRJNA288562) | Human gut metagenome isolate term2_stool, whole genome shotgun sequencing... | isolation source: gut | host: Homo sapiens | place: USA: California | reverse complement strand
TATCCGGACGGATATTGATGTGATGCAGGCGCTGGCGGAACGGGCCATCCGTTTCTTCCCCATAATCAGGGAGATTAAGGTGATCAGGGCCTACAGCGGCCTGCGGCCTTTTACGCCGGATCATCTTCCCATCGTATCCGATACACCGGTTCCCGGATTCTTTATCGCAGCGGGACATGAGGGGGACGGGATCGGCTTATCCGCTATAACAGGTAAGCTGATGTCCAACCTGATCGCAGGAAGAGAGCAACCGGTTGATATCTCGCCACTGGCCTTCAGACGGTTTTACCAGAAAGAAAATAGGAATGAATGACAGAAAGGATTAAGACAATGAACAAAGAGTTTCAAGGCGTTTATGCGGTAGCCGTAACACCTTTTCATAAAGACGGAAGCTTTGATTTGGAGGCTGCCAAAAGGCATCTGGATTATCTGATAGAAAACGGCGTCCACGGAATCTGTATCCTGGGGGCTACCGGGGAATACCAGAGTGTAACATTGGAGGAACATAAAGAATATGTAAGGGAAATCGTTCCTTATATCTGCGGCAGGACAAGTGTGATTGTGGGAGTGACCAGAGAACGGGCGGATGATGTGATAGAGCTGATTCTCCAGGTAAAGGAGAGCGGCGGCCATGCGGCTATGGTGCTGGCGCCGCCGTACTGCCATCCCACACAGGAGGAGCTGGTGGAGAATTACCGCTATATTATGGAGAACACGGAATTTCCGATTATGGTTTACAACAATCCGGGCAGCTGCGGCATTTCCATTGAAAGGGATACCTTCCGGGAGCTGTTTGGGCTTCCGTATACGGCGGTGGTAAAGGAGTCCAGCGGGGACATCCATAAAGTTACCGAGGTAGTGGACGACGCGCCGGAAAATGTTTCCGTATTCTGCGGGGCGGATAATATTGCATTGGAAAGCTTTGCGGCAGGCGTCTGCGGCTGGATATCCATGCTGGCCAATGTGGCGCCGAAGGACTGCACGGCATTATTCCGGGCGGTATATGAAGAAAAAAATCTGGAAAAGGGCAAGGAAATTTACCGGAGGATTCTGCCTGCGCTGGATGTGTTGGAAACCTTCCCCAGAGTTCCCCAGACTTTAAAATATCTGCTGGCCAGAAAAGGGCTGGACTGCGGATATTGCAGAAGGCCGCGTGTGGAACTGACAGAGGAACAGAAAGTATATGTTGTGGAAGCGATGCATGCGGACGAAATCGAATAGGAGGAAAAAGCCATGTTTACAATTGATGCTTATATCCCTGCCCGGGTGATTTTTGGGGCGGGACGCCTGAAGGAGCTTGGCAGCGTAAGCCTTCCGGGGAAAAAAGCACTTATTTGTGTTACGCAGGACGGCCTGATGGAAAAGCTGGGAATACAGAAACGGGTGACGGATCTGCTGAAAGAAAACGGAACAGAATATGTTGTTTTTGACAGGGTGCAGCCGAATCCCACGCAGTCAGGCGTTATGGATGCGGCTGCGCTGGCTGAAAAAGAAAACTGTGATTTTGTCATCGGCCTGGGAGGAGGAAGCAGTGTGGATACGGCCAAGGCCACTGCCATTATGATGAAAAACCCGGGGATTTTATGGGATTATGCCCAAACCGGAACCGGAAAAAATCTGCCGGTATCCTGTGCGGCTCCCATAGTGACGATATCCACAACCTGCGGGACAGGGACAGAGACGGATCCCTATTGTGTAATTACCAATGAAGAGACAAAGGAAAAGCTGGATTTTGCCATGGATCAGATTTTCCCTGCCCTGTCGGTTATCGATCCTGAGCTGATGTGTTCTCTTCCTCATAAGCTGACCTTATACCAGGGTTTTGATGCGCTTTTCCATCTGGCTGAATGTTATATTACCAACGAGCACCAGAATCATCTGGTGGATTTGTATGCGGTGGACGGGATTAAGATGGTTGCCCATAATCTGCCTCTGGCGGCAAAGGACGGAAATAATCTGGAAGCGCGCACCTGCATGTGTTATGCGGCGGATATTCTGGCGGGTTATACCCAGGCAATGTGCAGCACCACCTCACACCATATCATTGCCCAGACCATAGGGGGACAGTTCCCTGCCATAGTGCACGGGGAAAGCCTTCTTATGATTGCAGAGAGCTATTATAAAAAGGTGAAGCACCTGCGTCCGGCCCTTCTTGATGAATTGGGAGAGGTCTGCGGCGTGCGCAGGGACAGCAAGGATCCCGGACAGGGGTTTGTCACCGCGTTAAAGCAGCTGATGGATGTAACCGGCGTCAGGGAACTGTATTCTATGACGGACGAAGGAATTACGGAAGCGGATTTCCAAACCATTGCCGACGTGACCGTAGACAATACGGGGATTGCTTTTGAAAAATATGAGATAACAAAAGCGGATATTATTCAAATACTGGAGGAAAGTTATCGCTGATTGATAACTGTGAGATGAGGAGGCATAAAGGCAGGCATTTAATCCGGCGGATAAGAGCAAATCAGGAAATCATAAAAAACCATAAGAAAAGGGAAGCATGACAAAAGAGTGGTAAATGTTGACAGCATTTTTTATTTTCTATAAAATAAAAATTATCAGCGGATAGTGTAAAGGAAAATGGGGCAGGAACGAATGGAGAATAAGAATGAGTACGAGTACAGCAATTGGGGCAAAAGTCAAGTTATTACGTGTTGGAAAAGAAATGACAATCAAACAGCTGGGTGAGGCGTGCGGGTTGTCGGTGGGTTTTTTGTCCCAATTTGAGAGGGGAATCTCCTCCATAGCTATTGATTCCCTGGAAACGATAGCAAATGTCCTGGGGGTTCCGCTGTCAGAGCTGTTTATAGAGACGGAAAGTGAAAACAGGACGGAAGAGCCGGAGGATCCTATTATGCATGGTATGGAGCTGATTCCAAGTCAGGCAAGTGCTCAGATGTATCAGTATATCTTAAAGCAGCCTCATACGGATTATGGGCTATTACCTCGTCTGTATACGCTTCTGCCTCCGGCGGAAGAGGAAGAGATCCCGGAGATGTATTCGCATAAGGGGGAAGAATTCCTTTTTGTTCTGGAAGGAACGGTTACCCTGTACCTGGAAGACAGAAAATATGTCATGTATCCCGGCGACAGTATCCATTTTAATTCATCCAAAAAGCACAACTGGACGAACAAGACATCCAAAATCGCACGAATTCTTACGGTAAATTCACCTAATCCCCTCAAGAAAAAGGAAGAATGTAGTGATTGCGGATGTTCAGATGCCTGATTAGGAAGTGCTTGCGTATGGCCAGACAGGAGATGGAATAAGGACAGCCTGGCATGTATGCACGAAAGTACGTTTAAAAAAGCGATATCATAACAAAGCAACAGCCCCCGGCTGGGAGATATCCCAACAGCCGGGGGCTGTTTCAGGTTCAAACGAAAAAGAAACTGCGGCAGTCATACATACATCAGGCGTTTTCTATAGACGGAAGCAGCCCCTGTTTCCAAAAGTATCAATTTTACTATCCAAATCAATTTATTTGTATGTTTTTTGCCACCCCATAAAGCTACAATATAATGGATAAAAGAAAAACGGACAGCGTAAACCTATGCTGTGTTCCGGATAGAAACGAAGCAAATAACGGTAAAGCCTCCGGGAAACCGGTACTCCAATTGTCTTTCACCGGAAATACTGATAAACTAAAGGATATACAAACCAGTTATTATCCTTATTACATGGATTATTATCCGGCTGAAAAAGACGGGCAGTGAGGAGAAGGCCGGAAGAGGAAGAAGCGGTGGGGAAAATGGAGAGGAAGAGGGAAAGTGATTTTGTCAGATATCTGTTTAAGTGGCTTCTTCTTATTTTTGCGGCATTTGCGGCAATAAGCATCTGCTTTAATCTGGTTACCTATATGAGGGAAAAGCAATATTATTCCGAAATCATTGAGCAGGAGCAGCAGGAGCGGATCAATTATCTGTCCAGGAATATCAATGAAGAACTGACAACCCTGAAGATTACGGCAAGCGTTGCCGTCAAAGAAGATATCGTGCAGGAATTGTACTGCCGGTATGATTATGTGAACAGCTACGAACGCAGCAAGCTGATGGAGGATATCCGGAAACGGTGCATGGAAATCGATAACCTGAATTCCTTTGTTTCCGCCAGCTGCCTGTATCTTCCGGAGAAAAATCTGAAAATCAGCCGGGACGGATATGATTTTGTGGAAGAAGAGGCCTATGCCTTCGTGCTGGAAAATAAAGAAAATGGAATGCTGTCCATAAAAGACGGCAAAGCCTATATCATTGAAATCCTGAATAAAAACTATTTGGACGACAAATGGATCAAAGAGAATGTGCTGGGTATCTTTGTGATCGAATTAAATACCGGTGTGATTTTACAGGAAATGCAGTTTGCCAAAATGATGGATCAGGACGCGTTGTTTATGGCAAGCCCGGATAACAGCGCCGTTTATTTTTCCACAAGGGATATTGATTACGGGAATCTGAAGAAGGGGGACGATCCGGATAAGCTGCTGCTTGACGGCGAAGAATATCTGTTCATGAGTTCTCATGACGACGGGGATTTCTTCCGGCTGTATTATCTGCAGGATCAGAGCTTCCTTCATTTAATCCAGGATAAAATGATAACCAGTATCCTTTTATTCGCGGGAATTATTGTCCTGACCATACTTCTGGCCTTCGCACTTTTTTACCGCAGGGTTTTCCGTCCCCTGGAGGTACTTCTGGTGGATGCTTTTGACCAGATCAAGAAGTCAAACCTTTCTTACCGGATCCCGGAAACGGAAAAAAACAGGGTATTTGCCAATCTGTACCGGAACTTTAATTACATGGCGGAACGTATTGATACTCTGGTTTCCAGGGAACTGAAGCAGGAGATATTGGTGAACCAGGCCAATTTCAAACATCTGCAGGCGCAGATCAATCCCCATTTCATGTATAACAGTTATTTCCTGCTGTACCGGATGATTAAGAGCGGGGACAAGGAGGGGAGCCTGCTCGTCTGTGAAAACCTGGGCTGTTTTTTTAAATATATCAACAGGGATTCCGGGGAAAACAAAAGCCTGGAGGATGAAATCAGCCATGCCCGTTCTTATGCCATAATCCAGGGATACCGTTATAAAGGGATCATCCATGTGGATTTCCCGGAGCTGCCGGTGCGTTATAATTACATTGAAGTCCCCAGGCTGATTATCCAGCCGTTAATCGAGAATGTTTTTAAATATGTGGTAAGCCAGATGGAGGAGGAGGAAGCGATCCGGCTTAAGGTCAGTTATGAGGAGGCGGGAGTAGAGCTTCTGATCCATGTGGAAAATTCCGGACAAATAGAGGAAGAGCAGCTGGAGTATATCCGCAGGAAGCTGCATGATGCCGAAGCGAATGAAGATATAACGGCACTGATGAATATCAATGCCAGGCTACAGGTCTTTTTTAAAAAAGAGAATCCGCTGGAGGTGAACCGTTCCTGCCTGGGAGGGCTGCGGGTAACCCTGCATGTACAGCTGTAAACGGAAGGTATTGCCGGGCAAGGGGGAACCGGGATGAGTGAGAAGAAAAAATACACACTGCTTGTGGTGGATGATGAGCCGATTATATCCGACGGCCTGAAGGATTTGTTTGAGGAAGAGTTTCCGGAGGTATTTCAGATCTATAATTGCTATCATCCGAAAAAAGCGCTGGAGCTTTTCCGGTTCCGGCTGCCCGATGTGGTGGTAAGCGATGTGAAAATGCCGAAGATGACAGGAATTGAGATGGCAGAGGAAATGCGGAAAATCAAACCGGATGTCCATGTCCTTTTTCTTTCCGGCTATGATGAATTTGATTACGTTTATTCTGCCATCAGGCAGGATGCGGATGACTATATCCTGAAAACAGAAGGAGATGCCACAATCGTTGGGGCTATGAGAAAAATGGTGGATCTGCTTGACTCCGAAACGGTGTTTATGGAGGAATTTAAAAGCGCCCAGAACAAGATATCCTATATGGCGCCCGCCTTCAAGCAGCAGGCGCTCATCCATATCCTGGACGGATCGGTTTCCAAAGAGGCGGAATTTGAAGATCTTATGGCGGATCTGGAATATCCCCTTCCGGCCCATGGGAAGATGCTGCTGCTCATCGGCACGCTGAACGAGAAGGTGTCCCGGATGACCCGGGAGAAAATACTGGAAACCGTGGTTTCCCTGCTCCGGAAAGCCTATGGGGACAAGATAGCCCACATACATAAGGTAATCTACCGAAAAAGCTTTGTGTGGCTGCTGGAATCGGAGGAAGAGGAGCTGCCTGCCCTGTTGTTTATGACCGCGCTGGATATCCAGAATATGATACAGCTGCGCCTCGGGCTGCTCATGTACTTCGGCATCGCCCGGGAAAGCGTTCCCTGGAACGGGCTGAGTGCCGGCTACGGGAATCTATGGACGGAAATGCAGCGTCAGGCCATCAATGAAGAAAACAGTATTATCCTGGAAAGCAGAGAGCTTTCCATCAGTGATTCCTTCAACGCAGAGGAATCGGATTTTGAGCAGATGCTGGCCCCTGTTACCGAAAAGCTGCGAGTGATGCAGGAATTCCTTCTGGGGGAGAACTTTCCGGCTTTTACGGAGGACGCCGAGGATATTCTGAAAATACTGGAGAAATCCAAACGACATTCCATGTACGCTTTGGAAATCTATTATTCCCTGGGGAATATCCTGATCACCTACATTAACCAAAAGAATATCCGTCCGCTGCTCGCATCCCGCATCCAGCTCATGGAGCTTTTTGATCCGGGATCCTTTGTCACATGGGAGCAGGCGGCGCAGTATATCAGACGGCTTACCCAGGCTATCCGGGAAATCTGCGCACAGACCCAGCAGAGTACCATGATGAGCATTACCGAACGGACCAAATCCTACTGCCTCTCCCATCTGGGGGAGGATCTGTCCCTTACGGTCATCGGCCAGGCAATCGGCTTTAACCCGGTTTACCTTTCCCGGATTTTCAAGCAGTTTGAAGGGACGAGCATCCGGGAATATATAGAAACCTGCCGCATGGATATGGCAAAGCGCCTGATCCGGAATTCACGGATGAAGATTTATGAAGTTGCAGAAAAATGCGGCTATCAGAATACCGCGTATTTTATTAAAATATTTAAAGCCCACTTCGGAATGACGCCTCAGGAATGCCGGGACATGGGCTGAAGGAGAAACCAAATAAGCTGAAAGCGCCGTACAGAATGCCGCTGTTTCTGTACGGCGTTATGTTTTTCTTCCCTTTTGTGCGGCGGCCCGGAGGGGATCGGTGGGCTTTTTAAAAACCCTATTTTTTTTGTTATAAAAGTATAAATCGTTTTATATTTTTCTTATTTATCCCCTGTTATATTGGAAATACAGAAAGGAAGGGATGATATGAGAGCTGTTGCCGTAAAGAAAAGAAAGGGCTGGTTCCGGAAGGAAATGCCGTTCCACCTCATGCTGCTGCCTGCAGTGATAGTTACCCTTATTTTTAAATACATTCCTTTTGCGGGAATCTCCATGGCCTTTGAAGACTATACCCCGCTGAAAGGGCTTTTCCGGCAGAAATGGGTGGGCCTGGATAATTACCAATACCTCTTTTCCCTGCCGGGCTTCGGGAGCGTTATCTGGAATACCCTGTTTATCGCGGTAATGAAGCTGGTGGGTAACCTGATTTTCCCGGTGCTGGTAGCTTTGCTGCTGAATGAAATCCGGGCAAGGCATTTTAAGAAAACCGTGCAGACGGTGCTTTACCTGCCCCATTTCATATCCTGGGCGGCGTTGGCAGGCATTTTTATAGACATTCTTTCCCCGTCGGGCGGGATTGTGAACCAGCTGCTGTCGGCTGTTGGGCTGAAACCGGTATTTTTCCTCGGGGATTCCGCCGTTTTCCCTTATACCATGGCGGTAACCGACATCTGGAAGGAGCTGGGCTGGGGAACCATCGTTTATCTGGCGGCGATTACGGGTATCGACCCCACCTATTATGAGGCGGCGCGGATGGACGGCGCAGGGCGGTTTAAGCAGGTGCTGTATGTGACGATTCCCAGTATTCTTCCCATGATTCTCCTCATGATGGTACTCAGTGTGGGAAATGTCCTGCAGGCAGGCTTTGAACAGGTATTCAACCTGTACAGCCCCCAGGTATATTCCACAGGGGATATCATTGATACCTATGTGTACCGTATCGGTGTCATTGAAGCGAAGTTCGATTTGGCTACTGCCGTGGGGCTTTTCAAATCCGCCATATCCTTTGTGCTTATCATCGCGGGATATAAACTTGCCGATAAGCTTGCCGGCTACAAAGTTTTCTGAGGCTATGGCCGTTCGTGAGGCCTCACGAACAGTCATTTGATGAGAAAGAGGAAGAAAGTTTGAAAGTTCCTTTCAAACTATTCATTAATGCGGTATCGCAGGCTAGCCTGCGATATGCAGGGGGGATAAGAATGAAAATAAAAGAATCGCCATCCAGAAAATTGTTCATGATAAGCAACTATGTCCTGCTGGGCTTTTTGAGCCTTACCTGTCTGCTGCCGTTAATCAACCTGTTTGCCATATCCTTCAGCGCACGATCCATGGTGGATGCCAATACAGTCTCCTTCTGGCCCAAAGGTTTTAATACCGCGGCATACGAGTACATACTTTCCAACAAACAGTATTTCCAGTCTTTCGGAATTACCATTGCGAGAGTGCTGCTGGGTTGGATCATCAACCTGGTTCTGATTATCCTGGTGGCTTATCCGCTGTCTAAGGATGATCCCAGAATTTTCAGGTGCAGGAAATACTATACCTGGTTTTTCCTGGTGACAATGGTGTTTAACGGCGGCCTCATCCCCACCTACCTTGTGGTGAGCAGGATGCACCTGATCAATTCGTTCCTGGCATTGATTCTGCCGGAAGCGCTGCCCATGTTCTGTGTGCTCATCATGATGAATTTTTTCAGAGGGCTTCCCAAAGCCATTGAAGAGGCGGCTCTGGTGGACGGGGCAAACTGGTTTGTAACCATGTGGAAAATTTACCTGCCTCTCTCCAAGCCTTCCCTGGCGACGGTATCCCTGTTTGTGATTGTTAACCATTGGAATGCCTGGTTTGACGGCCTGATTTATATGAATCTGCCGGAAAAATATCCGCTGATGACCTACCTGCAGTCCGTGGTTTTGAAATTTGATGTTACCAAGATTACCTCGGAGCAGCTGATGCGCAATCCCCATCTGATGGAAGTGACCGGAAGGGGGATCAAGGGGGCTTTGATTTTATTGTGTACGGTTCCCATTCTTCTGGTATATCCGTTCCTGCAGAAATATTTCGTGGCGGGAGTGGTGATGGGAAGTGTGAAGGAATAAATAAATAAGGAGGGTTTTACGTTTATGAAAATCAAAAAAATAACAGCGCTGTTTCTGACAGCGGCAATGACGGTATCCCTGGCGGCCTGCGGAGGTGGCGGGGATACGGGAACCTCTTCCGGCACTGCGGGCGCCGGAAGTACGCAGGAAGGCACGCAGGCCGATGCAGGCAAAAATGTGGAGCTGACCTATATGCACAAGCTCAACGGTACGGAAAAATACGTGGGAAGCGATGATATCAACAATAACGTGTATACCAGATGCTATCAGGACGAGCTGGGCATTACTCTGAAATATACCATTGCGGCAGCAGGAGATGATTATACCCAGAAGCTTACTATGGCTATTGCCTCCAATGATCTTCCCGATCTGATGGATCTGCCTCCGGAGGAGTTCTCCGAGCTGGCGAATGCAGGGATGCTTGCGGATATAACGGATGCCTATGATACCTATGCCTCCGACCTTCTGAAGGAAACGATTGAGGCAGACGGCGGGGTCCAGCTGGCATCCGCCAAGGTGGACGGTAAGCTGTACGGCCTTCCCCAGCTGTCCGCAGCGGACGGTACCTGCGATCTTTTATGGATCCGTACCGACTGGCTGGAAAATCTGGGGCTTAAGGCGCCGTCCACGATGGACGAACTTCTGGAGGTAGCCCGGGCATTCCGTTATGACGATCCGGACGGAAACGGACAGGATGATACCTGGGGAATCGGTTTCCAGAAGGATATTGTGAAGGATGACGGAGCCAGCCCCGGAGGCTATGAAGGCTTTTTTGCAGCCTACGGCGCATATGCCAAGGCCTGGGTGAAGGATGAAAACGGCCAGATTTCCTATTCCGGCATCCATCCGGGAATGAAGGATGCGCTTGCACAGCTGAATCAGATGTATGAGGACGGCCTGATCGATCCGGAATTCGGCGTTAAGGATACCGTAAAGCTGGGGGAGGATATCGCAGCAGGAAAGGTGGGTATGTTCTACGGCCTGGAAGGAATGCCCTGGGGCGCCTGCAAGAGTAATATTGAAAATGATCCGGAAGCGGACTGGCAGTGTTATCCCATCGTATCCGCCACGGATGAACCGGCAAAACCTATCACTTATGTCAGGATTTCCCGTTACTATGCGGCAAATGCCAAATGTGAGAATCCGGAAGCCCTGGTAAAAATTGCGAACGTATTCCAGGATAAGATCAATTCCCTGGATGCCACGGAAGAAACGCTGAATACCTTTGGCGTGGATCCTTCCACCGGAATTAACTTCGCGGAATATGCTGCTTTTGCTATGGATCCCGCTATTCAGAAATGCAACACCTATTATAAAGAAATCAAAGATACCCTGAACGGTGAAAGCAAGGTGGAGGATATCCATCCGGAAGCTGCCAGATATTACAACGTAATCAAAAATTTCCTGGACAACGGCAGTAATAAAGGTACGGATTCCCTGGGATGGAATTACTATAAATTCATCGGGCCACAAGGCAGCTGGAACACTATCATCAATGATTACAAGGCAAATGACAAGCTGGTGCAGTCCGTATTCTTCGGCGAGGATCTCGGCTCTGCGGTTGGAGGTCCTGGATTCACATGTGTTGAAAGTTTCGATGAAGTCGAACTTCTTTATCAGCCTGTTTA
>QWCK01005790.1_pt1 | contig 10949 bp, 13 predicted proteins | sample 1972571 | NCBI WGS metagenome assembly QWCK01 (sample SAMN09866710, study PRJNA288562) | Human gut metagenome isolate term2_stool, whole genome shotgun sequencing... | isolation source: gut | host: Homo sapiens | place: USA: California | reverse complement strand
TTTGGTGGACTTTTAGGTTCTGCTCCTATTATCCCAGTTCATCCTGGAAGTGCAGAAAAATTTGCACAAAGAGGTGGATTTATTCCAGCTCCAGTTCACAGTTTTAAAAATTAAAAAATATAAAATTAAGAGGAAAGAGGTGTGCTATGAATAACAATTCAAAGGATATTGAAAAATTAACCACAGAAAACACTGAGTTTAATAGGGAAATCGGAGTCTTTGGTGGAGTTAGTATTATTGGTGGAATCATGATAGGTTCTGGGATTTTTTATCTAGGTTCCTATGTTCTTCAAAGGACTAACATGAATTCTGGTCTTGCCCTTATCTGTTGGATAATTGGAGGACTTATAACACTTTTTGGAGGACTTTGCTATGCAGAACTTGGTACAGCTATGCCAAAGGCTGGAGGAAGAATTGTTTACTTAAACGAAGCTTATCATCCAATAGTTGGTTTTATATCTGGATTTACTGATTGGTTAGTTGGTGGTCCAGGTTCAGTTGCTGCAGTTGCCATTGCCCTTATGACTGTTTTCAAAAGTTTTTTTGAAATTTCTGATTTTGGAATTAAACTTGCAGCTATATTTTTAATAATTGCCCTAACTATTTACAATTTATTTGGAGTTAAGGCAGCTTCAATTTTACAAAACCTATCTATGGTTGCAAAACTTGTTCCAATAGGTATTGTAATGATAGCAGCACTTTTTGTAGGTAAAGTTAGTCCGGATTTGAGCCTTGGATCTGCTATTGAGTATTCAAAGACTTCTGGCACAAATATGTTTGGAATGATAGCTATAGCTGTCGTTGCAACTCTTTGGGCTTACGAAGGATGGACAAATTTAAATACAGTAGCAGAAGAAATTAAAGAACCTCACAAAAATCTTCCTCTTGCTCTAATAATTGGTATTGGTGGAATAACAGTTCTTTACACACTATTTAACTTTGCCATTATGAAGGTAATTCCTCACGAAGAAATCGTAGCAATGATAGATTCTGGAGATTTATATCTTGGAACAGAAGTAGCAAAAAGAGTATTTGGACAAGCTGGCGTATTAATAGTAAGTGCAGGAATGATACTTGCAATGTTTGGTACATTAAATGGACTTATACTAGCTCAACCAAGAATGTACTATGCAATGGCAGTGGAAGGTCACTTCTTTAAGTCCTTTGCAAAACTTCATCCAAAGTATAAAGTTCCAACAGCTCCAATGATTGTCCAATGTGTATTTGCTTGTTTACTTGTACTTTCATCAAATCTTGATCAATTGACTAACATGGTAGTAATAACAGGAATGATTTTCTCAGTTCTTACAATTTTATGTGTACCAATTTTGAGAAAAAAATATCCAAAAATTGAAAGACCATACAAGGTTTGGTTCTATCCAGTTTCTGTGATCATAACAGCCCTAATTTTTGCAGGTCTTGTTGTCCAAGGTGCATTAGAAGATCCAATTACAGGACTAACTGGTCTTGTAGTGCCAATGCTTGGTGCAATCACTTATATGATTTTTGATGCTAGATTAAAAAAAGAGAAAAAAGAGGTATAAGATGAAAAAATTATTTTACAATGGAAAAGTTTATGTCAATCGAGATGAATTTCAAGAGGCAATCTATGTCGAAGATGAATTTATAAAAGAGGTTGGAAAAACAGAAGACCTTGTAAAAAAATACCTCGATGATGATATAGAAAAAATTGACCTTGAAAAAAGAACAGTAATACCTGGACTGAATGATTCTCACCTTCACTTTATGCAATTTGGAGAAAGCATGAATCAAGTTGACATTGAAGGAGTTGAATCTGTTGAAGAAATGATCGAAAGATGTAAGGACTTCATGGAAAAAAATCCAAAGAGATGTCAAAAGGGAATTCATGCCATTGGCTGGAACCAAGATCTCTTCACAGGTGAAAAGAGAATACCAAACCGCTTTGATTTAGACAAAATCTCAACAGAAATACCTATAGTTCTTGAAAGAGTATGTGGTCACATTGTTTCTTCAAATACAAAGGTTATTGAAATTCTTGGACTTACAAAAGATAGCCCACAGTTTCCTGATGGAGAATTTTTAATAGGTGAAGACGGTTATCCATCTGGAGTTTACACTGCCAATGCCTGCAATTTTGCAAAAGATGTCATACCAGATTTTACCCTTGATGAAAGACGTGAAATGCTAATAGAAACTATGGACTATGCAGTATCTTGCGGCCTTACATCAGTTCAATCAAATGATGTTGGCACAACTTTTATGAATGGTCCAGTAGCTTTCAAACTTTTAAAAGATATTTATAAGGAAAATAAAAAAATTAGGTATAGACACCAAGTTTGCTTTAACGACTTTGGAGAATTTGAAAAATATTTGTCTGAGGGAGAATACACTTCTAAGGACTATGACACAAATTATTTAAAACTTGGACCTCTTAAATTATTTAAGGATGGATCTCTGGGAGCGAGAACTGCTCTTATGCGTGATGGATACAATGATGACAGAGAAAATCACGGTCTTCCTTGGATAAAAGATGAAGAGATGAGAAAATACGTGAACTTGGCAACAAAAAATAATCTGCAAGTCATAACTCACGTCATTGGAGATAAGGCAATCGAAGATACAGTTAAGTGTTACGAAGATTCCTTTATTGATGGAGAAAATAAATTGCGTCACACTCTTGTTCACTGCCAAATAACTGACAGAGAACTTGTTGAAAGGATAGCAAGAGATGACATCTGTGTTATGGCACAGCCAATATTTTTGGATTATGACATGAAAGTAGTTGAAGACAGATGTGGAAAAGATCTTGCCAGCACATCTTATGCTTTTAAGAGTCTAAAAGATCTTGGTGCTCACGTAGCTTATGGAACTGATGCGCCAGTTGAAAACTTAAATCCATTTCCAAATATTTACATGGCAGTGACTCGTAAGGATAAAAAGGGAAATCCAGAAGGAGGATTTTATCCAAAAGAGTGTGTAGATGTTTATGAAGCCATTGATGCCTACACAGTAGAATCTGCCTATGTAGAATTCCAAGAAGACATAAAAGGAAGAATCAAGAAAGATTTCTTGGCTGATTTTGTTGTCTTAGACAAGGACATTTTTACAATTGATCCAATGGAAATAAAAGATATGAAGCCAGTTATGACAGTTGTTGGTGGAAATATAGTTTTTAAAAGATAAAGTTTTGGGAGAAAAGATGCTAGAGATAAAGGGAATAGAAAATTTAAATAATAGAGAAAGACTTGACTATATGGTGGATTTTGGAAAAGCCACAATAAAAACAGAAAAAGACATGATAGCCATGATGGCAAATATTTCTTCTATAATATTTAATGTAGTGACAGATCTAAACTGGGCTGGTTTTTATCTTTTAAGAGATAAAGAATTAGTTTTGGGACCCTTTCAAGGTCTTCCTGCTTGCACAAGGCTTGCTGACGAAGGAGTTTGTATAAGTGCAGTAAAAGAAGAAAAAGTCATGAGAGTAGAAAACGTTCATGATTTTCATGGTCACGTTGCCTGTGACTCGGCATCTAAGTCTGAATTGGTCTTGCCAATAAAAGTAAAGGGTAAAATTATAGGAGTTCTTGATTTAGATTCACCAAAACTTTCGCGATTTACAAGTCTTGAAGAGGAAAAATTTAGTGAACTTGTGAATGCAATGGAAGCAGAATTAAATAAGTAACAAATTAGAGGTAGAGAAATTTACCTCTAATTTTTTGCAGTTATCACTTATGAAATAAGGACTACAAAAATTAGAATGGAGTTATAAATGAAATACCTAACACTATCAAATATTATTTTATTTATTGGGATTTTTATATTTGCAGCTTTTGTTCTTGAAAAAGACAATGAAAAGAAAAAAATTTTGGGAATAATCTTAATATTTTTGGGTTGCATCCTAAAATTCTTAGATTTTTAAAATTAAAGATTAAAAAAACTAGGCTCATTTAATAAGCCTAGTCATAAGTTAAAAATTACTTATCTTCTGAAACTATTTTATAAATTGCGTCAGAAGATTTTCTTTTTTTCTCACGAAGATTATCGTCTTTTGCATAACCTATTGCTATTACAAGTCTAATTCTTGATTTTGTCTTTAAAAATTTTTGCAATTTTTCTTCGTCAAACCAACCTATTATACAAGTTGAAAGTCCAAGACTTGTGGCCTCGGCAGTAAAATAAGCTGCTGATATTCCAATATCAATTGATTTATAATCTTGATTTTTTATACTTGAACCTATTTTTGCAGACAAGTTGTAATTTTCTTCTGTCACAATTGCAAAGGCATTTACGTCTTTTACAAAGGAATTCATTGTTCCAACTTGAAAATACTTAGAAATATTTTTCGCATCTTCGCCTTGAACTACATAATAGAAATAAGGTTGGGCATTGCAGGCAGAAGGAGAAAGTTTCATACTTTCAAGACAAGCTTCTAATTTTTCAATTTCAACTTCTCTTTCTGGATCATATTCTCTACAGGACTCTCTTATTTTTGCCAAATCTAAAAATTGATTAAATTCCATCTTTTCCTCCTAAAAATTCATCTAAATCTCCATCAAAGAAGAAAAATTCGTCGTCACGCATAAGGCAAGGTACTCCAACACTGCCTTCTTCCACGATTTCGTCAAAGGCATCTGAAAAATCTCTTTCTCTTAAAAATTTTTTAAGACTTGCCATTGATGATGTGATATCAACTATTTCGCATTTTATCTTTCTATTTTTTATTTCTTCTATTGCTGGTGGACAATCTGGGCAAAGACTTGAAACAAAAAGTGTAAGCATATTTATTCCCTCCAAATATTTATCTAGTGCCCTATAAAAATTTTCATCGGCACTTTTTTCTCTCTTAGAAATATTAAAATAAATTTCTCTATCTCTCATTTTCTTGTTGAAGTGTCTAACAGAAAGAAACTGCATTATATTGTTATCGTCTAGGAACTCTCCTTGAAAATCCAAAACTCTTGCTCCTTTGGAAAGTCCAAGAGAGGAAAGTCCCCTGTCATTTGTTATCACAAGGTCATCTTTTTTTGCGTGATTTGCAATATAAATATCAGCTGCTTCCTTAGATATATCTACATCTACAACTTCTCCATAGGATGGAGTAAATTCTTGGCTATAATTTCTTACCATTATTAGCCTTGCAGCGTATTTTTTTGAGAGATCTTCGCATATCTTTCTTATGGGTGAACCATCTGCGTCTAATAATATTTTCATACTTATATATTACCCCAAAAGATAAATTAAACTATCATATAAATAAAAGTATTGAAATATTGTCTTATTTTATATAGACTTATTTTAGGAGGTTAATATGAAATATATTTACAGAATATTTGTATTCCTTACTGTTGTACTCCTCCTTGGAGCCTTGGGACTTACATTTATATTTATGCCAAGAGGAAAAAAATTAGCTAACGATAATAAAATTGAAAATAAAGAAGCAATAGAAGAGCCAGAAAAAATTTCTATATTTAATGAAGATGAAGACATTGTAAACATTCTTCTTATAGGAATTGATTCCAGTGATGTGACTTATGAAGTTGATGAAAATTCTAAAAGAGCAGATACAATTATGCTTTTGTCCATAGATCCAAAATTTGATAGGGTTAGACTTTTATCAATCCCAAGAGATACATATTACAAGCTAAAGGGATATGACAATTACAGGATGAATGCTGCTTATTCTCGTGGAGGAATTGATCTTCAGGTTTCTAGTGTCGAGGACTTCATGGGTGTAAAAATAGATCACTATGTTACAGTTAATTATGAAGCTGTAGAAGAACTTGTTGATGCTATTGGCGGTGTTGAAGTTTACACACCAGAGTACAAGTACACTGATCCATCAACTGTGCCACCACTAGAAATTAATTTTGAAGAAGGTCTTCACCTTTTAGATGGAAAGGAATCTGTCAAATATCTTAGAATGAGAAAAATTTATAAAGACCAAGATCTTGATAGGATAAAGGCTCAACAAGATTTTATTATGAAGATTTTTGACAAGATGAAATCGCCTAAGATGCTTTTAAAACTTCCAAGATTAGTTTCTATTGCAAATAAACATGTTGAAACAGATATGAATTATGGTCAGCTTTCTTATCTTGCCTATTACGGTGTAACTCTCGATAAGGAAAATATTAATATAAAAACTGTAGACGGACACATGAAAAAGGGTTCCCCTCTTTATTATGTTGACAAGGAAAGTGCGAGATATGAAGCTGCAGAGCTTGAAAGACTTAGAAATAATAATTCTGATGAAGAATATGTAAGAGAATATACAGAAGAAGAATTAAAAAATATGACTGAAGAAGAAAGAAATATCGCAGAACAAAAGATGAGAGATAAGAAGCTAAGAGATAAGCTAAAAGAAGAAGCAATTTCAGAAGAAAATTCTTCAGACGAGAATTCAAATAATGAAGCTAATTCTCTTAATTCAAATAATAATTTTTGATAGTGGCAAAATAGTGTGAGAGATAGAAAAATTTCTTGCACTATTTTTTTGTGGAATTTTATAAAAATTATAATTTGTAAAGTTTTTCTAGCCTATGAAAATATGAAAATAAAAAATCACCACAAAAGTGATGATTTTAAAATAACTTATTCGGCTAAAATTTTTATAATATTTTTCACAACTTCTTTAGATTTTTCCATTTGATCCAGGCTCACAAGTTCGTATCTTCCGTGATAATTGTAGCCACCTGTGAAAAGATTTGGGCAAGGAAGTCCCATAAAGGAAAGTTTAGATCCGTCTGTTCCACCTCTTATTGGTCCAATTTTTGGAGTTACATCTGATTTTTCAAAGGCGGCCTTGGCAAGATCAATTATTTCCATGTGATCTTTTAATTTTTCTCTCATATTGTAATATTGGTCTTTTATTTCAATTTTAATTCTGTTGTCGTATTTTTTATTTAAAAAATTTGCGATTTCTTCGAATAATTCTTTTCTCTTTAAAAACTTTTCCCTTGAGTGGTCCCTAATAATATAGCTCATCTTTGTTGATTCAACACTGCCACAAATATTTGTAAGAAGGGAAAAACCTTCATATCCTTCTGTGTATTCTGGTCTTTCATTCACAGGGAGCATAGAATTAAATTCCATGGCAATAAGTTGAGAATTAATCATAGTATTTTTTGCAGAACCTGGATGAACATTTTTGCCTTGGATTTCGATTTTTGCTGACGCTGCATTAAAAGTTTCATATTCAAGCTCGCCAATAGGTCCACCGTCTACAGTAAAAGCAAAATCTGCATCAAATTTTTTTACATCAAAAAGATCTGCACCTCTGCCAATTTCTTCATCTGGAGTAAAGGCAATTCTTATGTCGCCAAACTTTTCCTCTTTATCATTAATAAGTTCTTCCACTGCAGAAATTATAATAGCAATGCCTGCCTTGTCGTCTGCACCTAAGAGTGTAGTTCCGTCAGTAGTAATAATAGTTTCCCCTTTTAAATCCTTTAAAAAAGGAAAATCAGCAAGAGAAGATGTAAATTCATCATTTAACTTAATATCTTTTCCATCATAATTTTCTATAATTCTTGCTTTTACATCTTTCCCAGTCATGTCAGGGGCAGTGTCCATGTGAGCAATGAAGCCAACAGTTTTTTTAGCTTTTACTCTGCCAGGGATTTTTCCATAGACGTAACCATTTTCATCAATTTCTGCTTCGATGCCAAGGGATTTTAACTCCTCCACTAAATAATTTCCAAGTTTTAGTTGTCTTTTAGTTGAAGGGCAAGTTTCTGAACTTTCATCACTTGTGGTTTCAAAGGCAATATATTTTAAAAATCTATTTAACATTATCATTTCTCCTAAAATAAAATTTCTAACTATAATTTTATCATAGATAATATCTTTATAAAAATCATAAAAATATCCTCAGCATTTTAAAATTAGACTTGCCAAGGATAAATAAAATTATTTTTTATAATAATCAGATATTAAATCGTGTAGGGTATAACTTTCTTTTTTATTTTTCTCAGTTAAAAGATCTTGCCAATTTGGGAAATCCATTTTATCCATTGCAAAACAAAGAAGAGCACCTGAGGCATAAACAAGGTGTGATCCAATAAGAGATTGATCAATTTGTCCCTTTTTTAGAGTAGGAAGAATGTCAGAGAAATTCACATCTTTTGTATTGTCAAAGTATAAAATTCCAAGGTCATAATCTATGGCCTTTGCAGCTTTTATTTCAACATATTGTGCCGTTCCCTCAATCGTTTCTTCTACTAGCTCGGCTTTTAATTTTTCGCTGTCAGTAAATTTTTTGCGGTCTTTTATAATTTCCAAATAATCTTTTAAATAGGAATCTAGCAAAATCTTATCTGAATTTTCTTTTTCAACTTCATCTTTAATTTGATCTAACAATCTATATTCCTTGTCCAATAAAGTCAGTTCATCCTCTGAATAAGAAAGACCTCTAAAAGTTAAATCATCCCAATCATCTTGGACATAATAGTGGAAAGCTTCGTGAGCTAAAAGAGGAAGAAATCTCTTAGAACTGTATTTTTCTGCGAGAGAATCTTCATTTGTCTTTAAATAAAAAATATTTTTTTGCCCCAAAATTGAATAATTTTTATCCTTAGTGTTAAAATTTCCCATTATAAAATTAAATCTCTTGGGATAATTTTTTGAAAGCCTATAAACTTTTATCTTAAAATTTTGTGGCATTTTAATTTCTTTTGCAGATAAACTTTTTATTTCTTCACTGGGATTTATCAAGTAAAAATCTCCAAGAAAATTTTTATCTATCATGGCAATAGTTTTTTCATCTAGCTTGTAATTTTTCCAAAGTTCAACTTTTTTGTCGTAAAACTTTTCATACTCTTTAAGCAATTCTTTAGTATCAGTATCTAAATCCTCATAATTTGTTTTAAAAAGCTTATTAGAAATAAGAGGAAGGGCAAGTAACAATAATAATATAGTCAAAAAAACTTTTTTCTTAGTAAAATTCATTAATTGTGTCCCTATAAGAATTAATCAAACTTGTAAATATTTATTCCAGTTTCAGGATCTTTTTGTCTCTCAACTATGCCATCTATAATATTTATTGTAAGTTCACAAGTTACGCTTATCTTTGCACTTTTCATGTGACCGCCAAAGACATTGCCATCGCCATTAGATGCAGAAATGTGAATATGAGGATAGTATTCGCCATCGAGAGTTGAAATGCTACCTATAATAGAAAGAATTTCAAATTCTCCCTTAAAATTTCTTTCCTTGTAGTCTTTTTTTGAAACACTAAAGATGCCAATAGTGAAGTCATCAGTTGCACCAAGTCCATAGACACTTGCCAGTTTAATATTTTCCTTTAGGGCGATTTCCTTTAACTTTTCGTGAACTTCTTCAGTCCTGTCAATTCTTGCAATTATTTTGTCATCAAATCTTTTGTAATCCATATTTCCTCCTAAAAAATAAAAATATCTATTAGCTTAAATAAAAAATTTTAAAAATTAATCAAAATCATTTTTTGAAATTCTATCTTCTACAGAATAATCATTGTCCAAAATTTCCACATCATATTCTCCACTAAACATTGGTGAAGATAAAATATAATCAGCAGTAGTAGAAGATGTAGCAAGGGCAATATTGTATAGAGTAGAAATCCTAAGAAGTGCCTTGACATCAGGATCGTGAGGTTGTGCCTCTAGAGGATCCCAAAAGAAAATCAAAATATCAATTTGTGAATCCGAAATTTTTGCACCAAGTTGCTGGTCTCCACCTAGAGGACCAGAAACAAGCCTTTTTACATCAAGAGAAGTTTCCGAAGAAATCAAAGCAGCAGTAGTCCCTGTTCCAATAAAATTGTGTCCCTTTAGTTCTTCTTCGTGTCTTTTTACCCAAGACAAGAGTTCTTTTTTCTTGTGATCGTGGGCAACTAGGGCAATAGTCTTTTTTTCATTAACCTTAATTTTTTTAACTTGCATAAACACCTCATTTTTTTAAAAAATCTTGACTAAGTCTTTTCTTTAATATATAATATCAAAGATTGAAATCCTTGCATAGCTCAAATGCTATGCCGAAGACCATAAGGAGGTGAAAGTATGAATAAATACGAAGCGGTGATTATGTTTTATCCTGAAGTGGAAGAAGAAAAAAGAAATGCTTCTTTCGAAAGACTTAAAAAGGTAATCGAAAAAGACGGTAAAATCAATAATGTTGATGAATGGGGTATGAAAAAACTAGCTTACGAAATCGACTACAAGAATGAAGCTTACTATATTTTCGTAGAATTTGAAACAAAAGCTGAAGATATAGCAGAAATCAACAGAGTAGCAAAGATCATGGACCCAGTAATGAGACAAATGATTATCAAAGTTGAAGACTAAGGAGTTTTTATGAATAGTGTAAGTTTAATCGGAAGATTAGCGAGAGATCCAGAACTTCGTTATGCACAAACAGGCACAGCAATGTGTCGTTTCACTGTTGCCGTAGATAGAAGACTAAGCAAGCAAAAAAGACAAGAAGCTGAAGCAGCAGGTCAGCCAACTGCTGATTTTATATCTTGCACAGCTTTTGGAGCAGTAGCTGAGCTTATAGCTAACTATCACAAAAAAGGCAGCCAAATCGGAATCGAAGGTAGAATCCAAACAGGATCTTATGAAAAAGATGGAAGAACTATTTACACAACAGATGTTGTAGTAAATAATCTAACATTTATTGGATCTAGCCAAGGAGGAGGACAAGCTCAAGCTGGCTTTAACCAAAACCAAGGCGGATTTAATAACCAAAATAATTTCCAAAACCAAGGTGGATTCAATCAATCAGGTTTTAACAACCAAGGACCAGTGAATTCTGCTTACGAAAATGATTTTTCTAAGAATAATAATGATAACGATGACGATGGATTTTTCCCTGTTGATAATGACGATATACCATTTTAAGGAGGGTAAAAATGCAAAGAAGATTTGGCAGAAGGAAAAAAGTAGATCCTTTTGAAAAAGATAAAACTAAAAAAATTGACTATAAAGATG
>QWCK01005789.1_pt1 | contig 10949 bp, 7 predicted proteins | sample 1972571 | NCBI WGS metagenome assembly QWCK01 (sample SAMN09866710, study PRJNA288562) | Human gut metagenome isolate term2_stool, whole genome shotgun sequencing... | isolation source: gut | host: Homo sapiens | place: USA: California | reverse complement strand
AGCATTTTTGACAATAATAATGATGCCTTTTGCATATTCAATAGCTGAAGGTATTTCTATAGGAATGATTTCTTATGTATTTTTAAAAGTAACAACTGGAAAATACAAAGATGTTTCACCTGTTATGTATATTTTAGCTATAGTATTTATTGTTAGGTATATAAGAATGTTCTAAAAAGAACTCATATTTAAATATATTGTTTTTTAGAATATTAAATTATTTTATCAAAAAAGGTCGGATTTTTGCCGACCTTTTAAAATTTACAAAGTATCTTATATTTTATATTGGAAAAATATGGGAGTCCATATAAATTCATTTATAAATTATTTTATTTTTTCAATTATTCTCGATTTTGTATCAAAGCCAACACTTGTTCCTGTAAAAGAATTTTCCTCCCTGGCAAGGTCTGACATTGTATCAACAATTTCTTTAAATTCAGGAAGTTCTTGGGTTTTTCTATCAAGTTCATCTATGCCTTTTTGTTTGAATTCTAAAAGTTTTTCTGTAAAAAATCTCATATTATTATCAATAAGATTACTGCCATTTTTTAGTTCGGTAGTTCCTGAATTCAACTTAACAATTCCATCATTTAATTTTTTTATTCCATCTCTCATTGGAACAATACCTTCAGTTTTTAATCTTGGAAAATCATTAAACATTTTTGATTTATCTTTAAATTCTAAAAGACCATTTGATAGTTCATTTGCTCCTGAATTAAGTTTTGAAGAATTTGAGTCGAGTTCAGCTATGGCATCGGTAAATTTACTTACACCATCTTCACTTTGTTCCGTACCTTGTCTAAGTTTAGTTGATCCTTCTTTTAATTTAGTAGTTGCATCATCTAGTTTTATAAGAGAATCTGACAATTTTGTGATTTGTGAAGTATCTAATTTTGAAGAGGCCTCATCCATTGCTTTTTCAAGTTCAGAGTTAATTTTATCTGCACCAATATATAGTTCTTCTGTTCCACTTTGTAATGCTTGAAGACCTTCCGGCAGTTGTGATAAACCTGCATTTATTTTACTTGAATTTTCTGCTAATTGTCCTATTCCTATTGGTAAGTCTTTTAGACCTTGCAATTGTGCTGACATTCCACTTAATTGTTTAAGACCTTGAAGGTTTTTTCCAATTGTTTGTGCATTTTGTCCGATATTTTGTGCATTTTGTCCAATATTTTGTGCAGCTCCTACTAACTTTGCAACAGCTTGTTGAGCCGCAGGATCTTGGCTTACACGTAAAATGTCTATAGCATTTTGTATTTCTTGAACTGATCCTCCAATTTGTCCTGCACTATTGCCTATACTTTGAAGATCACTTTCAACGTTAATAGTTCCAAGTCCTGATAAGTCAGGAATAGTCATTTCTTGAACTTTAGAATTTAGCATTTGTAAACCGGCATCAAACTGTTTTTCTCCTTCTGCAAGTTGAGCTACACTTGCAGATGCTTTGGATGCACCTTCATTTAATTTATTGGCTCCTGCAGAAATTTTTCCTATTCCATCTTTTAGCTCAAGAAGTTTAGTCATTGCTTGATTTTTAAGTTCATCAACTTTACTTAATTTACTTGACCCTTCTCTAAGTTTAGTTGTAGCATCTTTTAATTTTCCAATGCCATCATCTAATTCAACTGATCCATCCTTTAATTTTTTTGCACCGTCTTTCATTTCTCCTGTTTTCTCATTCATCTTTCCAACAGCAGATGTGTAGTCATTTATACCATTAGTAAGTTTATTTCCACCTTCATACATTTCTTCGGCATATCCCGGTACAGGTTTTACCTTTTCAATTACTTCATCAAATTTATCTTCAAATTCTCCGGATTTTTCATAGAGTTCATCAGATCCGTCATGAAGTTTTTTTACTCCTCCTCCCATTTCTAAAAGTCCGTCATTTAATTTATGTTGTGCATCTGATAATTTTTCAGATGCATCAACTAATTTTTGGGAATTATCTTCAAGCTCTCTTACGCCGTTACGCAATTTATCAATAGATTTAATATTAACTTCATTTTGGAATAACTCATTTGATATAAGAGCGTATATTTCAGCAGGTTCGTAATCTTTTATATCCATTTCAATTTCGACTTCATTCCTAAATTCTTCCATTTGTCTGTCATCAAGTATTGTTTCAAAATTTTCTTTTAGACCTGGTGTTAAAACGGAAGTTATAACCTGATTTTTTCCATCTTTTATAATTTTTGCATCATCAGATTCTATATTTGAAGCAATTTCTTGTCCTAAAGTCATGGCTACTACAACTGTATATGGAGCATAAATTTTTGTTTTTTTTCCATTGATTTTTTTGATGACGTACTTATAATTTTCTGCGGATAAAACTATTTTTAAATGTCCTGATTTTCCTTTTAATTGACTATTTTTTAGTTTTTCACCATCAAGATAATATTTAACATTAACATCAACTGGGATTTCTTTTTCACTCTTTCCTTGGTAGTAGATATCTTTGACATTTTCATCCCAGTTAATATAACCGTTATTATCTTTTATTTGTTCATCCGTTTTTAAATTTTTAACTTTTTTTAAGTTGGTTTTGTCTTTTCCTTTTATATTTTCTTCAGAATTTAACCATACTGATACAGTTTTATCTTTTATATTTTCATCTTCTTTTAAAACATAAACCGTTTCACTTTTATTTATTACACTTGACTGTGCAAAAACGGTATTTGTTAAAATCATTGAAGATAAAGCGATTGAGATTATTTTTTTATTTAGATTTTTATTCATTTTTCTTCTCCTTTACTTTTAAACTTTTAGTAGTATTTTTTATAAGTGGAAAACTTATAGATATTATGGCCGGCAATAAGACTAAAATTACCAGCATGCTTATTATTGCGCCTCTGGCTAAAAATATGCATATTGTTGATACAATCTCCATTTTTGAATACATTCCAACTCCAATAGTTGCAGCCATAAATGAAAGAGCTGAGGCAACAATTGATTTTGAAGTTTCTTTTACAGAAATCTTAAGAGATTTGTCTACATCTTTTAATTGTTTGTATTCAACTAAAAATCTGTCGGTCATTAATATTGAGTAATCTATAGTTGAGCCTAGCTGTATTACACCTATAATTATTGATGTAATAAATGGAATGGTGTGATTTAAGTAAAAGGGTATACCCATATTAATTTGAATTGCCAGTTCAATAGCACCAATTAATACAATAGGTATGCCTATAGACTTAAAAACAATAGCAATGATTAGAAAAACGACTCCTATAGAAATAGCATTTACAATTTTAAAATCTCTTTCAGAAATTACTGTTAAGTCATCTGTTAACACAGCTTCTCCTGTCAGAAGTCCTTTTTTGTCATATTTATTTATTACATTTCTCATATTTTTTATTTGATTTTTAACTTCAGGTGATGCAGTTTGATATTTTGAGTTTGCCATTATCATTTGGTAGCCACCTTTTGAAAAATTTTCTTGTAGTTTGTTTGGCAAAAAATCTATAGGAAGACTCACACCTGTGACTGAACTTACACTCAAAACTGAATTTATACCGTCAATTTCTTTCAAGTCGCTTATTAAATTATTAAGTGAAGATTTTGAAAGGTCATCTTTTACCAAAATAAAATGCGTGCTTGCCATATCATAGTCTTTTTTCATTTTATTAAGGGCAACAATTGAATCAAGATCTTGGGGAAGTGATCTATCAAGGTTGTAATATAATTTAGTATGGCTTGAACCGTAAATTGCAGGAATAAATAAGACAATAAAAATAGCAAATAGTGCTTTTTTATGATTTATTGTAAATTCAGATAATTTATTAAATTCGGGAAGCAATACTTTGTGATTATATTTATTAATAAATTTTTCAACTACAAGAAGCATAGCTGGAAGCACAATAATAGTCGAAAGAAGTCCTATTAATACTCCCTTGCTCATCACAAGACCTATATCTTTACCAAGACCCAGTCGCATAGCTATCAAAACTATAAAACCTGCAAAGGTTGTAAGAGAAGATGCAAATAGAGATGAAATTGTTTTTTGAATTGCTATATCCATAGCATCATTTTTATTTTTACAGTATTTTTTCTCTTCAACATATCTGTGATATAAGAAAATTGAGTAATCCATTGTAACCGCTAGTTGCAAAACAGCAGCTATTGCCTTTGTTAAATAGGATATTTCTCCTAAAAATATATTTGTCCCAAAATTATAAATAACTGCATAGCCTATAGTTAGTATGAAAACAAAAGGAACTATTGTTGATTCGTTAGTTAAAGATAAAATAATTAGACCAAGGGCAACAGCAAGACCAACATATAGTGGAGTTTCCTTGTCGATTAAATCCTTAGTATCTTTAACAAGAGCAGAAATTCCACTTAAATATTTTTGCTTTGATTCAATTTTTTTTATCTTATCAATGGCATTCATCGTCTTAATAGAAGATGAAGAATCACTGAACTTAACTATCATTAAAGTTGAATCTTTTGAATAAAAAATATCTTTAATATCATCAGGCAAAAATTCTTGTGGTATCATATCTCCAAGAGTAGATGATTTTGATATTACATCTTCAACACCGTCAACATCTAAAATTTTTTCTCTTAAAACTTCAGCATCATGATCAGTTCCCTCTAAGATAAGCATTCCCGTTGCTGCATTTTTAAAATCTTTATCAAGAATTTCTTGCCCCTTGGTTGAGTTCAGGTCTTTAGGTAAATATGATAAGATATCATAATTTACTCCCGTAAGTTTGTAGGCAATTAGGGAAGGGATAATTAAAGCTGTCATTATGAGCAAGACAAATTTTGGCCTATGTGATATGAATTTTGTAAATTTTTTCATATTATCACTACATTAAAAGACTTTGTCTACGATTTTAAAAAGGACAGGTTTCATTTCATCAATACTTAGAACTGAACCTTCCATGAGAGATGATTCACAAGTTGAAAGTACAATTTGAATTGTAAGTGATAAAATAAAGAGTCTTTCTGATTCCGATAATTTCACAGAAAATAAGTTAGAGTATTTATTTAATACAAAATTTAATGTCGTTTCCGTTTCTTCAAATCTCTCATCATTTTCAACTTTGGCATAAAGAGCCCAGTCCAAATTTTTAGAAATAAGATTTAGTTCTAAAGGATTTTGTACCAAATAATCAATTATATAATTAATAAATGAAATATATTTTTCTTTAGTATTATTACCTAGGCATTGATCTTCAGCTTTGTAAAATAAATCAGTCATTATATCCAGCACTATTTTTTGTTCAAGATCTTTTTTATCTTTAAAATATAAATAAAAAGTTCCAAGACCAAAAGTACTTTTTTTCATAATATCCCTAATAGAAGTTTCTTCTATTCCTTTTTCCTTAAATGAAAAAAGAGCAGCTTCAGTTATTTTTTTCTCCTTTTCTTTTTTTCTTTCTTCTGACTTTAACATAAAACCTCCATTTTCTTTTATTGAACGTTGTTCATTTAATACAAGAAAAATTATACACTTTTTTTGAACAAAGTTCAACTATATAAATAAAAAATTTTTTTATTTAATTTTATTTTAGTTGGGTATAATAACAAGAGTAAAATTACTTTAAATTTTTTAATTTTATTAAATGAAAAAAGGTGTTGATTATGAAAAAAAGTTTTAATTATTTTAAGGCGAATCCAGCAGGAAATATTACAGGTTTTGTTGTATGGCCTGTTTATCCAGGATATAGAAAGGCTTATGCTGATTGTATAAGAAGTCAAATTGATAGTGATGTTGAACAAGTGGGATTTATTTCTCCAGCCTATGAAGGAGCTCCACTTCGTTTAGATATGATGGGTGGAGAATTTTGTGCCAATGCAAGTCGTGCCTATGGACTTTACAGTGCAAGTTTTTATGATGTAGAAGGACCTGTAGATATTGAAGTTTATGTTTCTGGCAAGAAGGGAACAACAGATGTAATTGCTGATGTTACAAATTCTACGGCCTATGTTGCTATGGATAATCCGATAAATATTTCAGATATAGAAATTGATGGAAAAACATACAAGATTTTTGAATTTTCCGGAATAAGCCATTTAATTATTGAAGAAAAAGAAGATGAGAAATTTGTAGAAAAAGCTCTCAAAGCTTTAAAAGAAAAAATTCAAACTGATGCTTACGGAGTAATTTTTTTCAATAAAGAAGAAAAATCCTATGTTCCTTATGTTAATGTAATTAAATCACAAACTCTTGTGCGTGAATCTTCATGTGGTTCAGGAGTGATTGCACTTGCTAATTATTTGAATGAAGAAATTCCTGGTGAAGATTATCAGTTAACTTTGAAGGGACCAGCCGGTGATTTGACTGTTACTGTAGATACTTTTGATGGAGAAAAGAAATATCTAGTTGGTGGTCATGTGGAAATGGAAAAACCAAGAAAAATCACCATTGATATACCAGCAGATGTAGTCAAAGCTGTAACTGAAGAGCACAACAAACAAGTGGAAGAAGAAAAATTAAGAGAAGCTAAAGAAAAAGTGGCTCAAGAAGAAAAATCTAAGGAAGAAGAATAAGTTTAAAGTATTTAAAATAAAAGATTAACTAATTACACAAAAAAGCCTAGGGTTATCTAGGTTTTTTTATTTTCAAAGTAAAGTTTTCTTCTTTAAATATATTTAATTAACTACTATGGTTAAAATATATTGAATGGTTTTATTTTAGGGTACAAAATATATATAATAAATATTATATTTGAGGAGTTGAGAATTTATGAAAGAAAGCAAAAAATTTTTAATTACTTTAGTATTAACAATGATTTTTTTATTGGCATGCTCAAAAAACTCGGACAAGACAGAAAACACTTGTAAAATACCGGAAGATAAAAATAAAGTTATTTCTTCATTTGTATATGATGAAGATTTAAAATCTTACACTTTAAAGACGGAGAGCCTATGGCAGGTGGATTCTCCTGATAAAAAAGAAAAAACTAAGTCAATGGGACTTTTTGAAACTATAAAGGACGAAAAAATTTCCCATATCAAATGGGAAAATGATGAAGGAGATAATAAAAGTCAAAATGAAGAGTTTATTATAGGAAATGTAATATTTAATAGGGATAATAAGGGCAAATGGACTAAACTTTCTACTGACAAAAAATTATCTGATGGCAAAGAAAATAAAACTTATTTTACAGGAAAGACTTTAATAAGCTCAAAAATTATATTAAATAAACTGGGCAAATACATTAAGCTAACAGAAGACAAGAGTTTTTATATAGCTGAACTTGATTCTAATTCTTCAAATATTAAAGAAATAAGAAAAATTATTTTTCCTAATGATGAAGATAAGTCTTTTTTTGGTGAACTAACATCCTTAAAAGGTAAATTTGTATTTAGAAAAGATAATTTTTATCCTAATTCATTTGAATTGCAAGGGGAATTTTTAAATAAGGATAATAATGAACATACTATAATTAGACAAAGTGGAGCTTATGATAAGGTAAATAAGCTTGAAAAGATTGAAATCCCTATAGAAATTACAAATTTATTTTAAAATTTAAATAAGCAATTCATAAAAGGAGCTTGAGAAAAAACTTGAGCTTCTTTTTTTATTAGTAAAAAATTGATACAATTAAAACGAGGGGATTTAATGATTAACATTGATGGAATTGTAGAAAAAATAATTTTTAGAAATGATGAGAATGGTTATACTGTTGCTAAATTTTTGTCTGAGGATGAATCTATAGTTGTGGTAGGTTCATGTTTTGAAATTTTTGAGGACAGATCTTATAAATTAAAGGGTGATTTTACATATCATAAAAAATTTGGTCAGCAGTTTGCTTTTACTTCTATTGAGGAAATCTTGCCAAACTCTAAAGAGGCACTTATTAAATATCTTTCTAACGGAATGATTCCTTTTGTAGGGGAAAAGGTGGCAAGAAAAATTGTTGAGGAGTTTGGTGAAAATACCCTAGAAATTTTAGAAAAAAATCCCCAAAGACTTTTGAGTATTGAAGGAATCGGAAGAAAAAAATATAAAAAAATATATGAAGCTCTGGAAAAAAACCTAAATGCAAGAAAGATTTTGCTTTATTTTTCTTCCTACAATATTTCTCCCAACTTAGCTCTTAAAATCTATAAGGAGTATGGTGATAAATCCATTGACCTTATAAAAGAAAATCCCTATGTTTTAATTGAAGATATAGGTGGCATAGGTTTTAAAAAGGCTGATCAAATAGCCTTATCTTTTGGTATAAAAAAAGATTCAGAAGAAAGAATTATCCAAGGTTTAAAATATGTTCTATCAAGGGCAAATTTAAATGGTCATACTTATCTTCCTCTTGATATTTTAGTAAAAAATGCCAATAAACTTTTGGAAATTTCTATTGATGACTTAGAAAATTCTCTAAGGGGACTTTCTTTTTCAAAAGATTTTTATGTTGATAAGGTTGGGGATGACTACCTATGTTATTATGCTCCATATTTAAGGGCTGAAAATTATATTGCAGGAAAATTAAACGAAATTAATATTACTTTCCACGAAGATTTAGATGTAAATAAAAAAATTGAAGAAATTGAGGAAACAAGAAATATTAAACTTGCCCAGGGGCAAAGACAGGCGATAAAAAAATCTCTTGATCATGGAGTTTTTCTTATAACTGGCGGACCTGGTACGGGAAAAACTACTGCCTTAAAAGCTCTTATAGATGTTTATGAATTTATGGGCAAAAAAATAAAACTTGCTGCACCAACGGGAAGGGCTGCAAAAAGGATGAAGGAATCTACTGGTCATGATGCCTTAACCCTTCATAAACTTTTGGAGATTAATTTTACTGATTCTAAAGATATTTATTATGATCCTATAGATTTAGAATGTGATGTTTTAATAGTTGATGAGATGAGTATGGTTGATATTATGCTTATGGAAACTCTTTTAAGAAGTTTGGAAAAGGGAGTCAGACTTATTTTAGTGGGGGACCCTGACCAACTTCCATCTGTTGGGGCAGGAAATGTGTTAAGGGATATTATTGATTCAAAATTATTTAGTCAGGTAAATTTAGTTGAAATTTTTCGTCAAAAGGAAGAGTCAATGATAATAAAAAACGCCCATCTTATTAATAAGGGAGAGCGTCCTATTTTAAATAATAATGATTTTTTTCTTATAAGTGAGCAAGGAGAAAATAAGGGTCTTGAAATTATTAAAGATTTGCTTTCAAAAAGATTAGGAGAATACTACGGGATTGATTCTTCTGATATTCAGGTTTTAAGCCCTATGAAAAAGGGACTTCTTGGAACTTTTAATTTGAACAAGGTTTTACAGGAACTTTTAAATAAGTCCCAAGAAAAAATAGAGGTTTTTGGAAAAACTTTCAAGCTATATGATAGGGTTATTCAAATGAAAAATAATTATGATTTGGAAGCTATTATAGAAAATGATTTTTATAAGGAAACTACTAAAGGAGTTTTTAACGGAGATTTGGGTTATATTTCATCAATAGATGTTGAGGAAAAAATTCTTGAAGTTACTTTTGATGACGCAAAAAAAGTTAAATATTTGCCGGAAGATTTAGACCAGCTTGAGCTGTCTTATGCTATGACAATTCATAAATCCCAAGGCAGCGAATTTCCTGTAGTGGTTATTCCTCTTTTTTGGGCTCCACCCATGCTTTTGACAAGAAATTTAATCTATACCGCTATTACCAGGGCGTCAAAACTTGTGGTTTTAGTAGGAAAATATGAATATCTTATGAAAATGATTGAAAATAACAAGACTAGAATAAGATATTCAAACTTAAAAAATAAATTAATTGAAGCTAATGAAAAAGTTATTTAAAAGATGTCCAATTTGTGGAGAAAAATTAGAAAAATTTAATCTGTGCAAAAATTGTCTAGATAATTTAGAATTTGACCCCAACCATTCCTATAAGATTGATGGTTTAAGAGATGTACTTGTAAGCTTTCAATATAGCGGGATAGGTAAGGAGTTAATAAAAAAATTTAAGTTTAATGGTGAGCTTTTTTTAGACCAAATTATTGGAGATTTGATGATTGAAAAACTTTTAAAGACTTCTTATTTGTCAGAATTTTCAAATATTACTTATGTTCCTATGACAAAAAAGAAAAAAAGCATAAGAGGTTTTAACCAATCAAAAATTCTAGCCCAATATATTGCAAAAAATTTAGATTTAAATTTGATAGAGTCCTTTGAAAAAATCAGGTCTACAAAAGAACAAGTTGGGCTTGATAAAAATGACAGACAAAAAAATATTAAAGATGCTTTTGTAATAAAAAATTATTCATCAGATATAATTATTGTAGATGATGTAATTACAACAGGTTCAACTATAAGAGAACTTGTAAAATTAACATCAAAAGAAGGCATAAAAACCCTAGCTTTAATTGCAGCTACTCAATGAGATTAATTACTTATAAATAATTGTATCTTTTCTATTTTCTTCGTGATTTCCTTTTTTTATAGAATATAAAACTATATTTATTTCAGCACCTATTAAAATTAGGGTGCTCAACAAAAATAGCCAAATTAAAAATACAATGATACCACCTAGAGAGCCGTAAGTTATTGAATATTTACCAAAGTTATTCACATAAAAGGCGAAGATAACTGTTGCAATTATAACTGCAAATGTTGAAAACAATGAACCTGGGATAACTGTTTTATATTTTATCTTATCATTTTTTGGTGGGCAGGGAGCAAATCTATATACGGCTGAAAATGTAAGAAATAAATAAATTAAAGGTATAAGACTATTTGCTATTATCCATAAAAAATATATTATTTTAGAATCAACATGAAAGATTGATATAAATTTATAGAAGATTATTTTCCCAAAAACTTGAGATACTATCAACAAAAGAATCATAAAAATAAAGAGAAGGGTAAAAATTATTGCTAAGACTCTATTTAAAAAAAAGTTTCTGTTGTCTTCAAAACCATAAGAATTATTTATAAATTTAATCAGCTTATTTATGGCTGAAGATGCAGAAAATAAACCTGCCAA
>QWCK01005787.1_pt1 | contig 10954 bp, 9 predicted proteins | sample 1972571 | NCBI WGS metagenome assembly QWCK01 (sample SAMN09866710, study PRJNA288562) | Human gut metagenome isolate term2_stool, whole genome shotgun sequencing... | isolation source: gut | host: Homo sapiens | place: USA: California | reverse complement strand
TCAAGTCATCCATTTGAGCCTGTACATCAATTTTTTCCATATATGTCTTTATCGCCCAAGCATCTTTGAATCCGAGATAACTGACAAGTATTGAAAAAAATAAAGATTGGTTGAAACCAATTTTGAGTACCAGACCTGCGATTAAAATAATAAATAAAAGAATGGGACTTAATATTCCGCTTGATACAAAAGATGTACCGGCTTATCTAATTAAGATGAGAGATGACGGCATTGCCCAGCTAAAAGAATACGAAGACGGAATGAAACAGGTTGCCGAAGGTGAAAAGCAGGTTGCAGCCGGAGAAAAACAGCTTGCCGCAGGCAGAAAAGAATATGCCGAGGGGCTTGCAAAATTGCAAGCGGGTAAAAAAGAACTTGACAAGGGCTATGCCGACTATGCAAAAGGTCAGAAAGATTATAAAGCAGGCGAAGGACAGCTTGCCGCAGGTAAGAAAGAACTTCAGGCCGGCGAAAAACAACTTGCCGACGGAAAGGCTCAACTCAATGAATTTGAAGCCGGTATTGCCGAAATTAAAGGCGGTCTTAAACAAATTTTGGAACTTCAGCCTGTTTATTCAATAAAGAAACATAAAATGAGAGTTAAAGCTCCTGCCAATATTTTCGGAAAAATTGATTATACTCAATATGATAAAAACGGAAAAGTAGTTTTAATGCACGACAAAAAACCGTATATAAATTTGGGAAAGGCAAATAAAATTGCCGACTCTGCTTTTAAATATGCAGAAGACTCTGAAAAGGATGCAACAAAAGAAATAACAAGCAGAGTAATACTCAGTTTGGTTTTCGGATTAACCGGTTTATTGGGATTGATTACAGGAATCATAGGTTTGTTTGGTCTTGGACGCATACTTTCCGTTATTGTCGGAGTCATTGGAATAGGTTCTCTTGTTTATGGACTTATAAATCACTTCTTAGACTATGCTTATCCGCTTGAAAATGGTGCATATTCGGGTGACTTGCTTGCAATGTCAATAATTTTATTTGCAATAGCTATGCCGATTATAATTGCCGTATTTTTCAAAACAGCACAAAAAGGCGGACCTAAAAAGAATAAAGAGAAAAAAGGCAAAAAGAAAAAATATTCTTTGGTAGATGATAAAAATATTATTGTTGTAAATGATGATGACGATGATATTGTGGTTGAAGAATCAAGTTTATAATTGTTAAACAATATTTTTAAAACGGACGTTTAACGTCCGTTTTTTGTTTTAATATATGGTGATTGTCAAATGAACGAAAAATTTTCATCCCGATAGCGGGCGATTATTATTGCCCGAATAACGTCTCACCCCGGTAGTGAGCGATTATCAATCGCCCAAATATTTCACCCCACCCCGGTAGTGGGCGATTATCAATCGCCCGAAAATCAAACAGTAGAAATATAATACATACGTATATTTAAAACAGAGCACCCGGGATTAATGATCCCGGGCTACGGGGGAGGGTATGCAAGCGAAAAATTATCCGAATATCACCCACCATATTATCGTACAATTATTACCCAAAATATCGTCTGCCATAGTAACGGCAATTATTATCGCCCGAATATTTCATCCCACCACGGTAGCGTGCAATTATTATCGCCCGAATAACATCCCACCACGGTAGCGGGCGATTATCAATCGCCCGAATCTGCGGTATTATATTTGCATATACATAATATTTTGTGATATTCTTTTTATATACTAAATTTAGGAGATATTATGAAAAATAAAAAAGGACTTGGCAAAATAGATTTCTTTATGCTCGGGTTCGGATCAATGATAGGTGTCGGTTGGACAGTTTCATTAAATACTTGGTATCAGCAGGCGGGCGGTGCATTTCCGGCAATGCTTGCTTTCTTTATTGGAACTTTGGCTGTAATTCCGATAGGTTTGTGCTACGGAGAAATGACAGGTGCATTACCTGTTGCAGGCGGGGTTATGGCATTTGCATATCGTGCAAGAGGACCTAAACTATCATTTATCGGTTCTTGGCTCGTAGCACTTGCATATGTTGTTTTGCTCCCATGGGAAATAATATATATTTCAAAAGTAATAGGATTATTTATTCCTTCAATTGCAAAATACGGTAAACTGTATCAAATTTTAGGCGAACCCATTTTTCTCGGGACGCTTTTAATCGGTGTCATCATAACTGTATTAATGTTTTTAATAAACGTTTTGGGATCTAATATAGCGGGTAAGATTCAAACTCGTCTATCTTCGTTGATTTTAATAATTGCCGGAATTTTGATGTTTGCATCAATTTTTGTAGCGGATTTTTCGAATCTTTTGCCGATTTATTCAAGTGTTCGAGATTTTAATCATACCAATTTTTTTCAGGGCTTTATTTCTCTTCTTGTTATAGTTCCGTTCTTCCTTTCCGGATTTGATGCAATACCACAGGCAATAGAAGATGCACATTCTGATATTAAGCCAAAACACATTTCTCGAATTTTAGTTTTATCAATCGCAGCGGCCGGACTTTTTTATGTAGGAATAATTTTCACTTCTTCACTTGCAATGAACTGGGAGTATTTCAAAAACTTAGAAACTCCGCCTCTTGCATTTATGTTTTCCATTATATATCCGGGAAAATTAGGAACAATTTTATATTATGTAACTTTGATTGGCGCACTTTCGGGCCTTCTGTCAACTTATAACGGAATGTTTATTGCGTCTTCACGTTTGCTTGCATCAATGGGAAATGCAAGACTATTGCCGGCTATTTTTGCAAAAGAAAACAAAAAAAACATACCAATTTTTTCCGTTATATTTTGTGCGATAATGACACTTGTCGGACCGATTTTTGGAGAAGGATTAATAAGACCTCTTACAAGTGTAGGCTCTACTGCCTTTGTCTTAGGTTGGCTGATAACCTGTGTTTCAACATGGATTTTAAGAAGCAAAGAACCGGATTTAAGAAGACCTATAATAGCAGGAAGAGGCAGAATCATAATTTTTATATCTATGATTATTTGTTCCGTTTTGGTTTTACTTTCAGTCATACCGATTTCACCGGGATATATGGGACTTGATTCACTGATAATTTTAATTTCTTGGATAATAATCGGAATGATTTTCTTCTTTGTTTCACAAAACACCGGAGAAACAATTACCGAGAAGAAACGAAAAAAACTGATTTTTCAAGATGTTGTTAAGAATTTACAGAAAAAGAAAATTCCGAAAAGACACAGATAAAAAAGAGGCAAAGTTTAAACTTTGCCTTTTTTAATATATGAATAATTAATATAGATAAACTCTCGCTTCATACGGTCTTAATTCAAAACCGTTTTTTCCAAACGGGGCGTCTTTGTAATTTGAAATCAAAAGTTTGCCTTTTAAAAGATAGTATTCTTTTGGAAGTTTAAAAAATTCATTTTTGTTTGAAAAAGATACAATGACCAAAGCTCGCTTTCCGTTATATGACCTTTCATAGCAATAGAAAATCTTACTGTTTTTCATAAATTCCTTGTAGTTCCCGTAGATAAACAGGGGATTGGACTGTCTAATCTTAAAAATCTTTCTGTAAAAATTCAATATTGAATCGGGATCTTTTTCTTCTGCCAAAACATTGATTTGTCTTGCCTTATAGTTTTTGTTTACTTTAAACCAAGGCTTTGTTTTTGAAAATCCGGCATACTCAGTGTCATCCCACTGCATCGGACTTCTTGAGTTTTCTCTTGAAGTTTTATTTGCGAGTTTTAGATAAAATTCGTCAGAGAATCCTAACTTATTAAAGATCTTTTTATTATTGAATGTTACGACATCTCGAAATTCATCAAAACTGTCAAGGTGATTGTTTAGCATTCCTATTTCTTGACCTTGATAAATAAAGGGTGTTCCTCTTTGAAAATAGCACATAACGGCAAGAGCTTTTCCGCTTTCCTTATGATATTTTTCACTTCCGTAACGACTTATTATTCTCGGATGATCGTGATTTTCAAGGTAGAGACTGTTCCATGCTTTGCCTTGCAAGTTGTTTTGAATATCCGAAAAAGCGCGCTTCATTTTTCTGAGTCGAAACGGAAGTTTTATCGTATCGGTCATAAAGCAATCGGCTTCAAGATGAGAAAAGGATATAAGCATATCAAATAATCTGTCGTTTCCGCTTGTATATTTAATGGCATCTTTTGCGGAGGTCAGCGGAGATTCGGCAATCATAACCGCATTATAATTTTCAATTACCGATTTTCTATATTCGGTTAAATATTTTTCTAAGTTAGGACCCTTATTATAGTGTTCAAGTCCTGTTCCGACCGGGAGCGGAATGCCGTTTTTCAAATTCTCGTCTTTTGAAATAAATGTAATTACATCTTCGCGAAAACCGTCAACCCCCATATCGAGCCAAAATCTCATAATATCTTTAATTTCTTCACGCAGTTTCGGGTTGTCGTGATTTAAATCCGGCTGTTTCTTTGAAAAGACATGAAGGTAATATTTTTTTAATTTTTTGTCATATTCCCAGGCTCCGCCTTCGAAAAGCGAAAGCCAATTGTTAGGCGGTACAAGTTCTCCTTTTTTATTCTTTTTCCCGTTTCTCCAAAAACAATAATCAAAATAAGGATTTTCTTTTCCTTTTTTGCTTTCTTTAAACCACTCGCATTCGTCGGATGAGTGGTTTACAACAAGATCCATAATGATTTTTATATCTCTTTTATGAGCTTGTTTAAGAATTTCTTTGAAAAGTTCAAGATCTCCGTATTCCGGATTTATATTTTTGTAATCGGAAATATCATACCCAAAATCGGCTTGCGGCGACGGATAAATCGGTGAAAACCAAATAGCGCTCACGCCCAAACTTTTTATGTAGTCCAGTTTTTCTAAAACGCCTTTGAGGTCTCCTATTCCGTCATTGTCTCCGTCCTTGAAAGAACGGCACCAAATTTGATAGACAACCATTTCCTTAAACCAGGAATTGTCATAAGCAGGTTTTATATCTCTCATTTTTCCCTCCTAAATCTCATCCTTTTTATTTTTGCGGTATCTTAGCGGAGTTTCTCTGTAATATTCTTTAAATGCAAGCGTAAATTTACTTTGAGTTTGAAAACCGACTTTTTTTGCGATTTCAGATACATTTTCTGAAGTGTTTTTAAGCATAAATGCCGCTTTTTCCATTCTGTGTTCATTTATATGTTTTGCTATGGAAACACCGTATAAATCCTTGAAAATTTCTTTTAGACTGGTTTTGTTTATATGAAAATTTTTCGAAAGCTCATCAATAGTTATTCTCTTATCTAAATTTAAAATCAAATAATCATGAACTTCTCTTATGAGTTCAACAACATCTTTTGAATAGTTAATTGCTTTTTCGGACGGCATATCCTTTAAATTTGTAGGGCAAACAGTATTCAAGGTCTGTTCAATAACTCTATGTAGCAGTTGTGATTTTTGATTTTCGGTCGCTTTGTAATAAACTTCGCGTCCCTTTCTTTTACTTTCTACTAAATCTGCAAGTTTCAGCAATTTAAGATGATGCGAAACGGCGGGCGTTGTCATTTTTGTAATGTCGGCAATTTCTATTACGCACTCTTCAATATGACAGAGCAGCAAAAAAATTTTTAGTCTGTTCGGATCTGAAAGTATTTTGAATACATCGGAAATGTTTTCGAAATCATCGGGATTGTTTAATTGACTTGTAACTTCGTTCAAATGATAGATTTTATTCTCATTCATGCAAAATTTAACCCCCAAAGACATACTTTTGACCAAAAAGGAAGACATTCATTGTATAATTTGATTATCTCATTTTTTAAATTATACTTTTTATATAACAATTAAACAAGTATTTAATCAAAAGGAGAAAAATATGAAAAAAACATATAATGTAGAAGTTGATTGCGCACAATGTGCAAATGAGGTAGAACGTGCCGTAAACAATATGGACGAAATAAAGTCAGCTCAAATAAACTTTATGCTCGGCAAAATGACAATTGAATTTGACGACAATCTCGATGAAAAAAAGCTTATAAAAAAAGTAATTAAAACAGGTAAAAAGGAGGAACCTGATTTTGAAATTGAAATTTAGAAAAACAAAGCTCACAAAAAAACAGGAAAAAAATTTAATAAGAATTTTAATTACCGGGATTTGCTTTTTAATTTTGCAATTTCTCAATCTAAGTCCGGTTTGGAATTTAATCGCTTACCTTTTAGTATATCTCTTCATCTCCTATGATATTTTATATAAGGCTTTTAAGGGAATTATAAATCGCAAATTTTTAGATGAAAACTTTTTGATGAGTGTTGCAACAATAGGTGCTTTTGCCCTTGCAATATATGAAAAATCAAATAATTACAATGAGGCCCTTGCGGTTATTTTTCTTTATCAAATCGGAGAATTTTTCCAAAGCTATGCTGTTTCGAAAAGCAGAAAAAACATCACCGAATTAATGGACTTACGACCGGATTTTGCCAATGTTTTGGTTGACGGTGAAATTCAAAAAACGGATCCTTTTGATGTTGAGATCGGAAGCATAATAATTGTTAATCCCGGAGAAAAAATTCCGCTTGACGGAGAGATTATAGAAGGCGTTTCATCTGTTGATACAGCTGCAATAACAGGTGAAAGCATGCCGGTTTATGTTGAGAAATCAAGTGAAGTTTACAGCGGTTGTATTAATGTTTCCGGTATGATTAAAGTTAAAACGACAAAAGCATTTGAAGAGTCAACAGCTTCGAAACTTCTTAAACTTGTAACGGACGCAAGCTCCGAAAAATCGGAACACGAAGAATTTATAACAAAATTTGCGAGAGTATATACTCCCGTTGTTTGTTCTTTGGCACTTATTATTGCCATTTTGCCTCCCGTAATTAAAATGGTTTTAAATCAAAGTCCGATGTGGGATCAATGGATATACAGAAGTTTGGTATTTCTTGTAATAGGTTGCCCCTGCGCACTTGTTTTATCAATCCCACTGTCATTTTTTGCGGGTATGGGCGGTGCAAGCAGGAATGGTATCCTGATAAAAGGCTCAAATTATATAGAGCAGCTTTCCAAAATAACAAAAGTTATAATGGATAAAACCGGAACATTGACGGAGGGTGTTTTCAAAGTTGTTGCAATTCACCATAACAAGATTGATGAGAAAAAAATATTGGAATATGCGGCATATGCAGAATCGGCGTCTTCTCATCCGATTGCAAAGAGCGTAAAAGATGCTTATTCCAAAGAGCTTGATATAAGAAGAGTAAAAGATATAACAGAGATTGCCGGACAGGGAGTTCAGGCTTTCGTTGACGGGCACGAAGTTTTAGTCGGTAACAGAAAGCTTATGGAAACAAATAACTTAGATTACATTAAATGTTCGGAAGTCGGAACAGTCTTGCATGTTGCTCTTGATAAAGAATATTTAGGACATATTTTAATCAACGACTCTATAAAATCCGGCTCAAAACAGACGATAGAAAAGTTGAGAAAGCTCGGTATATCAAAAATCACAATGCTTACCGGTGACAAAAGAAATGTTGCCGAATCAGTTGCAAAAGAACTTAATATAGACGACTTTCATTCTGAACTTTTACCGGAAAATAAGCTTGAAACAGTAAAATCCGGTTTAAACAAAGGAGACACGGTTTTATTTGTAGGAGACGGTTTGAATGATGCCCCTGCGCTTTCCGCTGCCGATATAGGCATGGCAATGGGTGCCATGGGTGTTGATGCGTCAATTGAAGCGGCTGATGTAGTTTTAATGGACGATAATCCCGAAAATATACCGAGATCTATTAAAACAGCAAAAAATATTATGAAGATTGTAAACGAAAACATCTATGGTGTTTTAGGTGTGAAAGTCCTGTCTCTCATCTTAGGTGCTCTTGGTATTATAGGCCTTAAGATTGCAATTTTTGCAGATGTCGGCGTTATGATTTTAGCGGTGCTAAACTCAATGAGAACACTTTATATAAAAAAGAGCTGATATATGCATAATAAAAGACATTTCGGAATATTCCGAAATGTCTTTTTCAATTTTATTTAATTTTTTTCTTCAACTTGTTGCGAACTGTCGTTAGTATTTATTTGATTTCTGTAAATAACAAATTTCTGCCAGCTAAACTCACAAACTCCGTTAAGAAGAAGAGTCATAATTTCAACGATAACAGCAATGTATTTATGTTTGTTTACATAAGCAATTGCAGTCATTCCTGCTTGCATAGCTGCGTTTCTCGCAAAATATAAAGGTAAAAATCCGTTCAGCCAAAGTTTAAGCGGGAAAAACGGAACATAGAATAAAAATGCCAAGAACATAGCACGGGGAACGTTGGCTGCCGACTTAAATGTGAATTTTCTGTTTATTGTAAAGTTCCATAAAGTTGCAATACAAAGAGAAATTATTGTTGCAACAAAATTTTTAAGAGGTAGTTGTTGAACAAAATTAATTGTCTTATGAGGATCAATAGGCAAAAAATATAATAATATATTGAATATTGTAAATTCAATTATTCCGGCACTTAAAGAGAATAATACATATTTTATTGCTTGCCAAAGACCGGTGTTTTCTTCTCTGCTTTTTTTAAGAGCAGATTTTTTTTCATTATCCATGTTTGAACTCCTTTTCTTTTTATTGTAGGATATATTGGTAATAATTATATAATACTGTTACCGAAATCGCAAGATTTTGTTTAATTTGTTGGAAGTTAAATTTAAGATAACGAAAAATTAATTTTCGCCTAATAAATTATATTGGAGATAAAATGCAAGATATTTTTCAAAACGACTGGTCTGATTTTGTCTTTGAAGAGATGGAACAGCCGTATTATCAAAGGCTCAGAAACTTTCTGAAAAACGAATATAAAACCAAGACTGTTTATCCGGATATGTATGATATTTTTAATGCGCTGAAATGGACGCCGCTCAGAGATGTCAAAGTTGTGATTCTGGGGCAGGACCCTTATCACGATGAAAATCAAGCTCATGGACTTGCGTTTTCCGTTAAACCGGGAATAAGCCTCCCACCGTCTCTTAAAAACATATATAGGGAAATAGAGACGGATTTGAATGTTCATATGCCACAAAGCGGATATTTGAAATCTTGGGCAGAGCAAGGAGTTTTACTCTTAAACACTGTTTTGACCGTGAGAGCGCATCAGGCTGCTTCTCATCAAAATATGGGATGGGAAATTTTCACTGATCATATAATAGATAAAATTGCTGCGGAAAATCGACCGATAGTCTTTATTTTATGGGGGAAAAAAGCTCAAGCAAAAGAGGAGAAGATTAAAAATCCTCTCCACTTGGTAATTAAATCTCCGCATCCCAGTCCGCTTTCCGCATCTCGTGGCTTTCTCGGCAGCAAGCCGTTTAGCAAAACGAATGATTATTTAATCGAGAATAATCTTAAGCCGATTGATTGGTCAAATATTTCTGAAAGTTAACCAGACAAGTGCATAGCCCGCTAAAACGGGAGCAAGGGTAAAGGGAATACTGATTTTGAAAAAATCGGAATTCTTAACTTCATAACCTTCTTTTCTGAGAATTCCTATTCCTGCAATATTTGCAGATGCGCCTATCGGTGTAAGGTTTCCTCCGAGCGTCGCACCGATAATAAGACCGAAATAAAGAACATATGGACTGATACCCATGGCACTTGAAATTCCCGCTACCACCGGAAGCATTGTTGCAACATAAGGAATATTGTCGATAAAGGCTGAAGCTAAAACAGAAATCCAAAGAATAAGCGAATACATAAAGAACAGATTTTGACCGCCTATTTTAACTATTTGAGCGGCGAGGGCATCAATAATTCCAACATGCTCAATGCCTGCTATTATTACAAACAGAGAGGCTAAAAGTAAAAGTGTAAAATAGTCAAGGTCTTTGAAAACAGCCTTGATCATTGTAAAGTTTTTGTGTTTAATCAAATAAAAGATAAGACCTATAATCAAATAAGAAACACAGATAACACCGTTTGTTATTTGAGGCTTATTTTGAAAGAACGAGGCAATTATTAAAGACGCAATCATCATAAGCAGTAGGGCAGACGGAACATAGTCATTTACAACCGTTACTTCTTGTTTTGAAATCGGTGAATTTTGTTTTCTGAATCTTATATATAAAGTAGAAATCGCAGCCAGCAATCCGATTTGATTTATCCAGAAAAGGCTTGGACGTCCGTTAAACCAAAAGAAATCTAAGAAATCCATCTTTGCCGCGCTTGCAAGCATAATTGAAGTGGTGTCTCCGACTAAAGTCGCCGAGCCCTCGATATTTGAAGCGGCTGCGATAGCGATAACCATTGCAACGGGAGAAAATTTTAATTTTTTAGAAATACTTACGGCAACGGGAGCTATCATCAAAACCGTTGAAACATTGTCTACAAAGGCGGATATAATTCCCGAAAAAGATGCAAGGGCAATTATTGTCCACTTTATGTTCGAGGTGTTGTTTACAATTAAATCTGCAAGTTTTGTAGGCATCTTAGACTCAATAAACAGCGTTACAAGTCCCATTGTGCCGCCTATCATCAAAAGAACGTTAAAATCTATTGCAGATATTATTTCTTTATAAGGAAGAAATCCTGCCGCAACAAAAATAATTGCACCTACAAAAGCAATATATGCTCGATATTTAGGCAGTGCAATCATTAAAAGATAAACTATAACGAATATAATCAGTGCAATTTTCATAAAATCTCCTTGTGAATACAGACGATAATAACATTAAGATTTCTTTTTGACAAATAAAAATCCGGCGGTAAAACCGGATTTTTATATTTTATATTTGTTCAATCAAATTAAGCATTTCAATTGCGGTTGTTGCTGCATCGCTTCCCTTGTTGCCTGCTTTTGAACCTGCTCTTTCAATAGCCTGTTCAAGATTATCGGTTGTTAAAACTCCGTAAATGACGGGTTTTTCGGTTTGCATTGCGGCAAGAGCAATTCCTTTTGTCATCTCGCTTGCAATCATGTCAAAATGTGGTGTTGAGCCACGTATTACAGCACCCAAACAAATTACGGCG
>QWCK01009086.1_pt1 | contig 10961 bp, 9 predicted proteins | sample 1972571 | NCBI WGS metagenome assembly QWCK01 (sample SAMN09866710, study PRJNA288562) | Human gut metagenome isolate term2_stool, whole genome shotgun sequencing... | isolation source: gut | host: Homo sapiens | place: USA: California | reverse complement strand
TCAGGTCTTCATTCGTCAATATCTTTGTCTTATATGTTCCATCATATGTTTTCATGATATCTGGTACGGATGGAAAACGGTTCTTGTTCTTCTCTCTGATAGAAAGTATCATTGCTGGAGTTTTTGCTTCTACCTTATATGCCATTTGATCACCCATACATGTTGCGAAAACACTTCCATCTTTCATCTCTGTGATCTCGTCAGAATACGCGATCAATGGGATCTCCAATGCACAAGAGGTCATAGAAGCCATATGGGCACTGTCTCCATCAATTGCCTGCCGTCCGCATAAGACCAGATCATATGGACCAAGCTTTTTGATCACCGCTGCGACGATCTTGGCTACCTGTGATACATCCATATCTGCGAATTGTGGATCACCGATCAGGAAGGCATCATCAATTCCATAAGTAAGCGTCTAGTGCTTCTTTTATTACGTTCTTATCACTGTCATTTAACTGATCCACATCCTGATATTCATCTTTGATCGAATCATCTGGAATTTGTTTTAAAATCACAACAAATCTCATTTCGTTTCTCCTTTTTGTTTATTTTGTAAATATTTCGCACGCTAATTATATTTCATATTGTAACATTCTAACAATTCTTCGTCAAGCATTTTTACTTTCCAAAGGACAGAAAAATAGACGGTTTTCACGCCGTCCATCTTTCTGTTTTTTGGAGTTTTTAATTTTTTGAGTTTTTATGTTTTTAGGAGTTTTTATTTATAACTTCATTTATATTTTATTTTTCTTTGACTGCTTTGATCGCGTCATTTAATTTTGGAAGGATCTTCTTAATATCACCTACGATACCAAGGTCTGCGATATCAAAGATCGCTGCATCTTCATCTCGATTGATCGCTACGATGAATTCTGAATTCTCCATACCTGCTGCGTGCTGGATTGCTCCAGAGATTCCACATGCTAAGTATAACTCTGGACGAACCGTCTTACCTGTCTGTCCAACCTGACGGTCATTGCTGATCCATCCTGAATCTACAGCTGCTCTTGATGCTGCTACTTCACCATCTAATGTGTCTGCTAATGCTTCAAGATCTTTAAATCCTTCTGCATTTCCTACACCACGTCCTCCTGCTACCAGGATCTTAGCTTCTGTGATATCTACAGATTTATGTGTTGTTTTTACAACTTCACGGATCTTAACATTCATATCTGCATCTGTAAAGTTTACTTCAACAACTTCAACCTCACCCTGTCTGCTTTCATCAGCTTCTAATGCTTTCATAACACCAGGTCTTACCGTTGCCATCTGTGGTCTGAAATCTTCACAGACGATCGTTGCCATGATATTTCCACCAAATGCTGGTCGTGTCATCATTAATAATTTTGTTTCTTCATCAATATCAAGTTTTGTACAGTCTGCTGTTAATCCTGTATGAATCCTTGCAGAAACTCTTGGTGCAAGATCTCGTCCGATCGATGTTGCTCCATAGAGAACAATCTCTGGATTATGGGACTGAATGATCTCCATCATTGCTTTTGCATATGGTTCTGTCACATATTCTGCCAGCATTTCATCATCTACTACTACAACTTTATCTGCTCCATGAGCGATCAGTTCACTTGCTTTGTCTTTAATCTGATTTCCAAGTAAAACTGCAACTACATTCTGTCCAAGATCATCTGCAAGCTTTCTTGCTTCTCCGATCAGTTCGATACCGACTTTCTGAAGATTTCCATCTCTCTGCTCGGCAAATACATAAACATCTTTACACATTTTGATTGTCCTCCTTACCTTAAATGATGTGTTTTTCCTGTAATTTTTCTACGATTGCGGCAACTGCTTCGTCATCGGAGAGATCATTTAAGATCGTTCCTGCACCTTTTGCCTGTTTTGTAAAGGATTTCTTAACTCTGGTAGGAGAACCTTTTAATCCGATATTTCCTTCATTGACTGTATCTTTGATATCCTCTAATCCCCATACTTTAACTTCTTTTTCACGATATGCATCAAATACACCGTGAACAGACATATATCTTGGATCAGCAAGTTCAGCTAATGCTGTTAAAAGACAAGGTGTCTTCACTTCAATGATCTGGTGACGATCTTCAAACTGTCTCTGGACAACTAAAGTATCTTCCCCTTCTACATCCATCTTCTCTACATAACTTACCTGAGGGATTCCAAGGTGTTCTGCGATCTGAGGTCCAACCTGTGCTGTATCTCCATCAATCGCCTGACGACCTGTGATGATCACATCATAATCTAATTTCTTTAATGCTGCTGCAATTGTAGAAGAAGTAGCCCATGTATCTGCTCCTCCAAATGCACGATCTGAAATCAGTAATGCATCATCGCATCCCATTGCTAATGCTTCTCTTAATGCAACATCTGCCTGAGGTGGTCCCATAGAAACAACAGTTACTGTACTTCCTGGGCATTTTTCTTTTAACTGAAGTGCTGCTTCAATTCCTGCTTTATCATCTGGGTTAATAATACTTGGAACACCATCACGGATCAGTGTATTTGTCTTTGGATCTAATTTTACTTCCGTTGTATCTGGTACTTGTTTTGCACAAACAACAATCTTCATTCTCTTGTCTCCTTCTTTCTTATCTTAATAATCCACCGCCAACGATCATCTTCATAGCTTCGGATGTACCTTCATAAATCTCTGTGATCTTCGCATCACGATACATTCTCTCTACTGGATATTCTCTTGAGTATCCGTATCCACCAAGCATCTGAACTGCTCCTCTTGTAACTTCAACAGCTACATCAGAAGCAAATAATTTACACTGCGCTGCAAGTGGTGCAAAATTTTCATGATCATCTTTTGCTTTCGCTGCTCTCCATACCATTAATCTTGCTGCATCAATCTTTGTCTGTAATGCTGCGATCAAGAACTGTGTATTCTGGAATTTTGAGATTGGTTTTCCAAACTGTTTTCTTTCTTTTACGTATTTGATCGCTTCATTTAATGCACCCTGTGCAATACCAACAGACTGAGCACCGATTCCGATACGTCCTCCTGCTAAAGCTCCCATAGCGATCTTATATCCCATTCCTTCTCTTCCAATCAGGTTTTCTTTTGGAACTTTCACATCAACTAATGCTACTTCTGCGTTGGATGCTGCTCTGATTCCCATACGAGGAATATCTTTGCTGACTGTTAATCCTTCGCTGTCTCTATCTACGATAAATGCAGACATACCTCTTGTTCCTGCACTCTTATCTGTGTAAGCAAAAATAATGAATGTATCTGCAAATCCAGAGTTTGTTGTAAATACTTTCTGACCATTTAATACATAATGATCACCGTCTAATTTTGCAGTTGTTTTAACTCCGCTGGCATCTGTTCCAGCTCCTGGTTCTGTCAGTCCAAAACATCCGATCTTACTTCCGTCAACTAATGGACGTAAGAATTTCTGTTTCTGTTCTTCTGATGCATAGTCGTTAATACAAGAACAGCAAAGAGAAGTATGTACGGAAATTGTGATTCCTGCACTAGCATCAACTTTGGATACCTCTTCCATTGCTAAAGCATATGTTAATACATCTGCTCCCTCTCCACCGTATTCTTTAGAATATGGGATTCCCATCAGACCGTATTTCTTCATCTTATCTAACAGATCCATATCAAATTTCTCTGCTTCATCCATATCTCTGGAAATTGGTTTGATCTCATTCTCAGCGAAACTTCTGAACAATTCCTTTGCAAGCAGTTGTTCTTTCGTTAATTTAAATTCAACCATTCTTTTTATCCTCCTGTCTGGTCAAAATAATTTGCCTGTTATATTCTTCGTATGTTTTATTTTTCGTGTACCAATACTTTGTACGCTAATTATATGACTAAAAAAATATGTTGTCAAGGATTTAACAAATATTTTTTCATGTATACTGTGTTTTAATTACGTGATTTATTTCTTTAATGTCTTCATCCATTCATCCATCTCAGCTCGATCTGCCATGGCTGCTAATGCACCTTCTTTTGTTGTTGTGTTCGCTGCATAAGCATTGGCAAAATCAAGGTAGTTTCTTAATGTGTCATCACTTACGGACTCCAAATCTTCTACTTCATCATTTAACAGACAGTATAGGAATGCTCCGATAAACGAATCTCCAGCACCTGTCGTATCTCGAACATCGATCTTATATCCAGAAGCTTCTACCATTCCATTTCTCGTATACACTTCTGCTCCGTCAGCTCCTTTTGTGTAGATAACGTATTTTGCACGATCAGCAAATAAACCGTCCAGAGCATCTTTGATATCTGTATGTCCTGTGATAAATTCCAGTTCTTCGTCAGAAATCTTGATGATATCTGCATATTTTAAGAAATCATTGACTGTCTCTTTTAATTGATCAAGATCGTCCCATAATGAAAATCTTAAGTTTGGATCAAAAGATACTTTCACATTCTGCGCGATCGCCATATCGATCAGTTTCTTGTGAGCTTCCTTCATTGGAGATTCCACAAGATCTACACTGCAAAAATGAATCATTCCACAATCGTTTAAGATATCTGCCGGGATATCTTCTACACTGTAGCGTAAATCTGCACTGTTTTTTCTATAAAATTTGAAATCACGATTTCCGTCAGAGGCAAGGGATACGAATGCTAAGGCTGTTTCCCCTTCTTTGTCTCTTGCGATATTAGAAGTGTCGATTCCTGCTTCATCTAATACTTCCACGATATAATCTCCAAATGGATCATCTCCAAGCTTTGTTAAAAATTTGGATGGAATACCAAGCTTCGTAACTGCCCCGACTACATTGGCAGGTGCTCCTCCTGCGACTCTTTTAAATGAAGGTACATCTTTTAGTCTCTGTCCCTTAACTTCTGGAATAAAATCGATCAGTGCTTCTCCGATCCCACATAATTTATTCTTCATGTCTTCCTCCTTCAATTTCGAATGATTTTAATGGATATACAGTCATTATACCAGAACATTCTCCATTAATCAGTAGTCTTCCATGATGATTGTAGATTCTTGTTGTAAAAACTTCTTCTCCGTGGTTTACAAAGATTTCTAAAGATGAAGTGTCCGCAAAAATCTGAAGATGCTCTAATTTTTCTAATCTGACTTTTCTTGTTGATCTTCCACTTCCATAGACCCCAAGATTTAAGGTCAGGATATTGTCTTTATAGGAAAGAGTGATTCCTTCGCGCAGTGTCATTACCATTTCTCTGCATCGTTTAAAATCTACAACAGCTTCATAGATTGCATTTTGCATGATGATCGTTTGTCCATAACAAAATGTACAAACTGCTTTGTCCTCACTTCGAAGTTGTTTTAATTCTTCGATTGGTTCCTGAATCAGTTTTCCGTCTCTTACGGATAATTCTCTTGGAATCGTCAGTGCATGCTGCCATCCTGCTTCTTCGGTTGGATTCGTATAGTCTGCGTCTGGGATTCCCATCCAGCCGATCAGAATCCTTCTTCCACTTTCATCCTCAAAACTTTGCGGTGCATAGAAATCAAATCCGCGGTCAAAAAGTTTGATATCTGTGATCTCATATTTATCAGTATCAAAATCATAGTCTAATTTCATTGCTGTGACCTGATGAACATTTTCGTAATCAATGCCTTGTGTTTCTACTCCCTGTGGGCAGCAGATGATGTATAACTGTCCGTCCATTTCAAACAGATCCGGACATTCCCACATATAACCAAACTTCTGTGGAGTTGTGATGCGATTCTTGTATGTCCAGTTCTTAAGATCTGTAGATTCATATAGAAGGATCATACCCACACCTTCGACATCCCTTGCTCCAAGAACCATGTAATATTTCTCATTTTTCTTAAAGATTTTTGGATCACGCACATGGTTGCTCATGTCAGCCGGATAATCGTCGGTTGTCATTAACAATTCCTTTTTGGTAAACTCATAGCCGTCTTTACTTGTAAATGTGATCGTATTACTTCCACGTCCACTGTTGATATAGTCATAATCATCTCTGTCAAAATATTTTAAATTTCCTGTGTAGAAATAGTGGATCGTATCATCTTCAATAAATGCAGAGCCGGAATAGACACCATGGGCATCAATGTCTTCATCTGGGAATACGACTGGTCCAAAATCTTCATAATGAATAAAATCTTTTGTCGTATAATGTCCCCATGTCTTTAACTCACCAGTTGGTTCAAATGGAGTGTACTGGTAGTAAATATGGTATGTCCCATTAAACTGGCATAAACCATTTGGATCATTTAACCATCCTGTCTTTGGCATTAAATGGAATTTTAATCGGTCTTGATCTGCTGCCACACGTTCTCTATAAGCTTCATTTTCTTTATACCATTTTTCATAATCTGCCTTATAGACTTTCTTGTATTTTTCAAACATCTGCCCTGGTTTCCTTTCCTTCTTCGAATAATGATTATTTTAAATTCATGATCTTCGTATTATTATCTGCATCCGCTGCTTCAACCACTTCGACTTCTTTTCCTTTCGCATCTGCAACTAAGAACATCGTCTGTGTCTTGTATCCTTTTTCTTTCACAAGATCCATGTCAAAAGATAATAATTTATCACCTTTCTTTACTTTGGCTCCTGTTTCTACGAAAGTCTCAAAACCTTCGCCATTCATCTTAACTGTATCGATTCCTGCATGGATCAGAAGTTCTACTCCTGAGTTTAATGTGATCCCCATTGCATGTTTTGTAGGGAAGATCAGACTGATCGTTCCATCGGCTGGTGCATATACAATGCCTTCGCTTGGGTTGATCGCTACACCTTCTCCCATTGCCTTACTTGCAAATGCTGGGTCTTCGGACTTTGCTACATCTAAAACTTCACCTTTCATTGGTGCATATAATTCATTTGTTTCTTCTGTTGTATCTGCTGGTTCCTGTACTTCGATTTCTTTTACTTCTTCTTTAACCGGAGTCTCTGCTTTGTGATCTTCTCCTTCGACGTTAAACTTCTTCCAGAAGACTGCAGTTAAAACTGCGGATACTCCCATGGATAAGAGCAGTCCGATCACGAAGTTTAAGTAATCTTTTGGAAGCATGGACAGGAATCCCGGAAGTCCTGCTGCTCCTAACGCCTGTGCCAAAACTCCTGTTGCTGCACAATATGCATTACCTACGGCTGAACCGATGATGGCAGCGTAGAATGGATATTTTAATTTCAGTGTTACACCGAACATTGCTGGTTCTGTGATTCCAAGTAATGCAGAAACACCTGATGCAGAACAGATTGATTTCATCTTCTCATTCTTTGTTAAGAATAAAACTGCTAATACGGCTGCTCCCTGTGCTACGTTGTTCATACTTGCTGTTGTGAAGATAAAACTTCCACCTGTTGTTGCTTTGGCTGCGATCAGCTGTGTCTCGATCGCGATAAAGCTGTGATGCATTCCTGTTAGACAGATCGGTGCATATGCAAGTCCGAATAATCCTCCACCGACAAATCCAAGTGTGTTATATACCCATGTGATTCCATCTGCTAATAAGTTACCTGCTTCTCTTAACACTGGTCCTACGCAGATGAATGTTAAAAATGATGTTACCATGATAGAGATCAATGGTGTTGTCAGGTTATCTAACCATGTTGGTGTTACTTTATGTAACTTTTTCTCGATCGTTGCTAAAATAAATGCAACTGCTAATACTGGAAGTACAGTTCCCTGATATCCGATCGCCTGGATCTTAAATCCAAAGATATCCCATACTGGTGCTTTGGCGATACCGATGCTGTATGCACTTAACAGATCTGGATGAACCATGATCATACCCATGGCTGCTCCAAGATATGGATTCCCGCCAAACTTCTTCGTTGCGCTAAATCCGATCAATACTGGCAAAAATGCAAATGGAGCACTTGCAAACATGTTGATCGCTGTTGCCAGACCCTTAAACTGTGGGTACAGATCAATGACGGACTTGCCACTAAACATCGCTGCTGTCAGGATATTGTTCACTCCCATTAACAGACCACCTGCTACGATGGCTGGAATGATCGGTACGAAAATATCACTTAATAACTTTACTAATCTCTGAAGAACATTTCCTTTCTTCTCTTCTTTCTCAGCATCTGCTGGTGTATCGACTGAGATTCCTAACTGCTTCTGTACTTCGTCGCACACTAAGTTTACAAGTCCTGATCCGAAAATGATCTGGAACTGTGACTGTGTTAAGAACACTCCCTTAACTCCTTCAATGTCGCTGACTGCATCTTCATTGCGAAGATCGTTGTCTTTTAACTGTAAACGAAGTCTTGTTGCACAATGCTGAACTGACTTAATGTTTTGTTTGCCACCAACATGCTCGATGACCTGGCTGGCGATTTTTGCGTAATCCATATCTTCTCTCCTTTTTTATTGTGAAACTTATTATGGTATCGGTTCCATATCTGTATCTTATAACTTTCTCTTCCATTTGTCAATAGTATTTATGGAATCGATACCACATTTTTTTATTTTATTACTTTTATTTGTGTTTTATGTGAGACGACTTAACAAAGCAACAGGTAAACGGCAAAACCCTCCGTTCCGAATAATACGGAAGGAGGGCGATATTATAAGCACATATGAAGAATTTATGATCTGACACTTCCGCCTTCAATAAATTCATATCCCACAATCTGTTTCTTGGATACTGGTTCTCCTGTGATCATCTTAAGGATCGTTTCCGCTCCAAGGTATCCCATTCCATAGGAATCAAACTTTAGCGTTGTAAGCTCTGGCGTCAGGAGGGTACTTTCATCATATCCTCCAAACGCTGCCACAGACACTTCTTCTGGAATCCTCTTCTTATGTTCGTGTAAAATCTTATATGCACCAAACGCAAGCCGATCTGTTGCACAGATGATCGCATCTAAATCTGATTCCCTCTCAAGTAATTCTCTTGTAACCGTCTGTCCACCAATAAAACTATAATCACTCTTCCCTGTCACCGGTGTGATCCCATATTCTTTCAATCCATCTAACACACCATTTCTACGCTCGATCCCAACTGCTTGGTCTGTCTCATAGACACCAATATATCCAACCTTTTGATGTCCTTTCTTCCCGATATACTCTCCGATCGTTTTCCCTGCATGATAATCATCATAAATAATGGAAATTCCATCTTCATAATCCTGTGTTAAAACAACCACTGGAATTCCCGCTTTCTTTAACAGCTCTTTGTGGTCCTTTGTGATCGCTATAGAACTGATCAAGATTCCATCCACATTTAACTGAATCAGGCGCTGGATATTCTGTAATTCCTGATCAATATCGTGGTCTGAGTTCTGAATAAGGGTTGTATACCCCTTTTCTCTTAAATACCGATCAATACTTGTGATCACACGGCTTGTGATCTTAGAATTTAATGTCGGCACAACTACACCGATCACGTTGCTTTGTTTCGCATTCAATCTTGCAAATGCATTCGGTGTATAGTTGTATTCTTCAATGACCTTCTGAATCTTCGCTCTCGTCTCATCCTTTACATATCCCCCGTTAAAATAGCGGGATACTGTGCTTTTTCCAACTCCTGATAAATTCGCGATGTCTGCCATGGTCATCTTCTTTGCCATATATTTTGATCTCCTTTGTTACTTTATCTCTCATTATCTTAGCACAGAAAAAGCTATAAAGAAATAAGATGATATAAAATTTCTTTCTCATCCAATAAACGAAGTATTTCTTTCCTGCCCGTAAATAAAAAGATCTGACGGTCTGTATGGTGACTTAAATACTGCATCGTCTGTGCCAGTCTTTCGTCATCATAATTACCGAACACATCATCTAAAAACAACGGAAATGCATCATTTTCATATAAAAGATCGGCCGATGCAAGACGTAGCGCAAAGTATAATTGTTCTACCGTGGCATTGCTTAAATACTTCATATCGACATGATCAAATCCATCATAAACCATCATCGAAAGATTCTCATCCATGACTACCTGCGTATATTTTCCATTCGTCATATCACAAAAAATCTCTGAGATCTTCTCATTTAGTTCCTGTCCAAAAGTCTTTTGTACCTGGCTTGCAGCTTCCTCGATCGCTTTCATTGCAAGTTCTATCTCGTGAATCTCAAGTTCTTTCTTCCTTTTCTGCCCCAGCAAAATCTCGTATTCCTGCTTTTTCTTATCTGCCTCTTCCTTTTGCTGCATAAGCTGTGCTTTCTCGATCTCTATGATCTCTAAGCGATGTCTTAGTTCTATTTTGCGAATTCGTTCTTCATCTTCCCCACCAAATAACTTTCGAAACCACAGCAAAATCTTCTGAAGCAGCGTCAACTTTCTCTTTTGTCTTAAACGTTTCCGAATCTCTCTCTCTTCCTGTTCATATTCATTCAACGTTTGTGCATCATACTGCCATGACCCCTGCTGTCTTCGCAAATTGTCAATCTGTGCAAACACAGGATCTTTTCGCATTTGTCTTCGTCTGGCTTTCAAATGATCGACCGCTTTTCGAAGGTCGATCGCGGCATCCTTGCTGCTTCGCAGATTCGCCATGGAATTTTGCAAAACTTCCTTCATCTCTCTGCCTGTACGAATCTCTGCCTGTGTCATCGAAACCGTATTCTCAAATGCCTGTTGATCGGATTCGAATAAGTATTCCTTCCCCTTAAGTTCCTCCATCGTATCCGCATCAAATATGCGATACTCTGTCTGCCCTTGTGCGAAGTTTCGCATGATCTTATATCTGATCCCGTCCTTTTCAAAGACCATGGAGCCACCGTAAATGCCGCCATTTACTGGCTGATATCTGGTGAAATCATCATATCTTGCAGCAAGTCCTCTTGATTTCTCCAGCCCAAACAGCATTGCGATCATAAACTTACGAAGTGTTGTCTTGCCAGATTCATTCTTGCCATAGAAAACTTCTAACTTCCCAGATGTCTGGCAATGATATTTATGAAATTTTCCAAATCCATCAATATTGATCTCCTCAATCTTCATCTTTTACTTCTCCCTGGCATATGTTAAAGCTTCCATCGCATAACGCAAAGCCTCTGGTTCATCTTTTAAAATATCTGCAACCTTCTGGAT
>QWCK01005781.1_pt1 | contig 10961 bp, 9 predicted proteins | sample 1972571 | NCBI WGS metagenome assembly QWCK01 (sample SAMN09866710, study PRJNA288562) | Human gut metagenome isolate term2_stool, whole genome shotgun sequencing... | isolation source: gut | host: Homo sapiens | place: USA: California | reverse complement strand
ATGGGTAGAGTATTTAGAAATGAAGGAATGGACTACAAGCACAACCCTGAATTTACAACAATAGAATTCTACGAAGCATACTCAGACCTTGATGACATGATGAACATGACAGAAGACATGATAAAGACAATAGCAACCGAAGTCTTAGGTACTTGCGAAATAGAATATCAAGGCACACCAATAGATTTAAGCAAAAAATTTGCAAGATTAGACATGGAAGAGGCAGTAAAACAATACAGCGGAGTAGATTTTTCTACTATTGATACAGACGAACAAGCTATGGCAGTAGCAAAAGAAAAAGGCATAGAAATAGAAGTAGGAAAAGAAACAAGAGGAAACGTAATAGATGCGTTCTTCGAAGAATACGTTGAAAAACAATTAAAACAACCTACATTTATTTACGGACACCCTGTAGATATCTCACCACTAGCTAAAAAAGACCCTAACGACCCAAGAAAAACACGCAGATTTGAGTTATTTATCAACGGCTGGGAAATGGCTAACGCATTCTCAGAATTAAATGACCCAATCGACCAAAGACAAAGATTTTTAGCACAAGTAGAAGCCAAAAAACGTGGTGACGAAGAGGCTCAAGAAATGGACGAAGATTTCATAAACTTTTTCAAATCCACCAACTATTAATCTTTTTAAATATAGCTCTGTAGCTATTCTAAGGTACATATCTATATCCAAGCTGTTGTGGTGTGTAATAAACGGTCTAGCTGATGCTCCACCTGATATTGTGTCAAGCACTGGTACTTCTACTTCTAGGTATCCTCTGCTATCCATATATTTTCTTATTGCTGAAACTATTTTTGTCCTTAGTACAAAGGTCTTTTTTACTTCAGGATTCATTATTAAATCCACATATCTTTGTCTATATCTTAAATCCATGTCTTTTAAGCCATGAAATTTTTCAGGCAATATTCTTAATGATTTGCTAAGTAGTGTTACTTCGCTTGCTCTGATTGAGATTTCGTCTTTATGTGTTTTGAATACTACCCCTTTAACTCCAATTATGTCACCTATATCAAGTTTTTTAAATGCTTGATATGCCTCTTGGCCTATTTCGTCTTTTTTTACATAGCACTGTATTTTTCCCTGCTCATCTTGCACATCTATGAAGGTAGCTTTACCAAAGCCTCTAAAGCTCATCATTCTTCCTGCAACGATAACTTCTTTATCTTCATATTGTTCAAAGTTATCCTTTATCTGCATTGAATGGTGTGTCTGATTAAATTTTTCTATTCTAAATGGGTCTTTGCCCTCTTTTTGTAAATTGGCAAGTTTTTCAAATCTTTGGCGTTCCATCTCGTTGAGATTTTGTTCTAAATTTTCCATGATTCTCCTTTAAAATTTTGTTGAAATTACTTTTACTTTTGCTATACCATCAGGCACTTGTACATCTACTTTTTGTCCTTTTTTTGCTCCCATAAGTGCTTTACCTATTGGGGATTCATTTGACATTTTTCCTTCTGCAAGGTTGCTTTCTGTTCTACCAACTATGACAACTGTTTTTTCTTCCGACTCTCCATCAGGATATTTTACTGAAAACTTTACTGTAGAACCGATATTTACAATATTTTGTTTCATATCTTGTTCTGAAACTACTTCTGCAATTCTTAGGTTATTTTCTAATTTTGCTATTCTTTCTTCTAGCTGTGCTTGTTCTTCTTTGGCTGCATCATATTCGGCATTTTCTGACAAGTCTCCAAATGACCTTGCTACTTTTAATTTTTCAGATACTTCCTGTCTTTTGACTGTTTTGAGCTCTTCTAGCTCATTTTGCATTTTCTCGTAGCCTTCACGGGTAACTATTATGCTTTCTTCCATCTTAGTGTCTTCCTCTCTTTTTAATTGTATGCTTTATAATTTAAATCATTCTAAGCTATCTGCATATTCGCTTAATACGTCAATAACTTTTTGGTAGGAATTTTCTGTCGATAATTCCTGCTTAATAGCTGTAGAATTTTTAATGCTTTTAAGGTAACAATATAGCTGCTTTCTCATTTGCCTTACACCCACATCTTCGCCAAAAAGTCCTATCGCAAGCTTATAGTTTTCAATTGCATTTAAGACTTTGTCTTTGTCAGAGGTCTGTTTGTATTGACCTGTTTTTATATATTGCTCATATTCACAAAATATACATGGATTATTTTGAGCTGCTCTGCCTACCATAACTCCGTCACAGCCTGTATAGTCTAGTATATATTTTATTTTTTCCGGTGTAAAGGCGTCTCCATTTGCAATTACCGGTATGCTGAGTGTATCTTTCACCTGTTTTATTATATCTAAATCTGCTGTACCTGTATAGTATTGTTTTTGTGTCCTACCATGTACTGTGACTAAATCTGCTCCACTATCTTGAATATATTTTGCAAATTCAACTACGTTTACATTAGTCTCATCTATGCCTTTTCGCATTTTTACAGTTACCGGCACATTTGAAGCTTTTTTTACTGCCTCTACTATTTTACCAGCAGTCAGCATATCCTTCATCAAGGCTGAGCCATCGCCATTTTTTATTATTTTTGGTGCTGGGCATCCCATATTTATATCTATTATGGCAAACCTGTTTAAATCACAAAGTATCTTGGCTGCCTCACTCATATAATACGGGTCTGAGCCAAATATTTGCACTGCAACTTTATTTTGCTGTCCTGTGGTGTTTAGCATCTCCTGCGTCTTTTGGTCTTTATAATACAATGCCTTAGAATTTATCATTTCTGTGCAGGTCAGTTTAGCTCCACCTTTTTCGCACATAAGTCTAAACGGCAAATTTGTATAGCCTGCCATAGGAGCTAATAATAAATTTGTATCTAAATTTAAATCTGCTATTTTCAGATTATTATTGTTTGTTTTTATCATATATTATCTTTAATCCCTCTAACGTGAGGTTCTTATCCAAAACTATTTCATGCTCGGACTCTGAAATAATCAATTGTGCAAGTCCACCTGTTGCTATAATTTTGTATTTATCTTTTTTCCATTTAAGCTCTTTTGTCATTTCTTTAATTATTCTATCTACTAAGCCAACATATCCATAATAAATACCACTTTGCATTGCAGATACTGTATTTTTTGCTATTACTACATCAGGTTTTTTGATTTCTATTCTTGGCAATTTAGATGCTCTTTGGAATAATGCATCGGTTGAAATCCTTACTCCCGGTGTTATCAATCCTCCAAGGTAATCTGCATTTTTAGATACTGCACAAAACGTGGTTGATGTGCCAAAATCGATTATTATCAAATTATCCTTGTATTTTTCATAACCACAAGTCGCATTTACTATCCTATCTGAGCCAACTTGTCCCGGATTGGTGTATTTGATATTAATCCCAGTCTTTATGCCCGGTCCTACAATGTATGGCTTTTTATTTAAATATTTTACAACAAAACTATCTAGGGAATACATAACCTCCGGTACAACAGATGATATAATCACATCGTCTATATCTCTAAAATATATGTCCGCTTGGCTCATTGAAACTCTTGCGAAAACTCCATATTCATCTGATGTTCTAAGTGCATTAGTACCTAATCTAAATACTAGTTTTAAATCGTCTCCTTCATACACTCCAAAAACTATATTTGTATTTCCTACATCACAAACTAATAGCATTTACCTCTCCAAATTTTATTTTTTAATAGTAGCTATAGTCAAGTCTTCATCTTGAATGAAGTTCTCGTCAACAAAATGGGCTCTAATTTGTTCAGTAATATCCTTTGTGTCCAATTTGTCTTTATCCGTTATATTTGCATATAGTTCTTCAAAATAGCTTTGTAATTTGTTTATATCCATTGGCTCATCCTCTTGGAAAAGACCATTTGTATAAAAAACTACTGCATCTCCTTTTGAAAGTTCATAATTAACCAAGCTATACTTAGTGCCCTTATTCATACCAATCATTTTACCACTTGAAACAATTTTTTCTATACCTGCATTATTGGAGTAAAATATAAATGGTATTGTTGAAAATCCGGCATTACATACTGACAAACCATTCTCATCAAATTGTGCAATAAATGCTGAAAATAATATATGCTGGTTTAAATCCTCAGTAAGTACAATAAAATCATCGTTTAAATCCTGCATAAGCTTGGACGCTGACTCTGCGTGCCTTGCCTTTTTCATGAAAAGCTCTCTAAACAGCACCGCCATAAGTACGGAGCTAATGCTTGAGGCTTGCATATCTACCAGCAATAAATAATTTTTGCCACTATTTGTAGAAATTGATGAGATTATATCCCCGCTTAACATATCCTTAGGCTGGTAATGCACGCTTATGTCCAAATCTCCATTTTCTACAATATCTTTTACAAAGCTTTTTTGAATTTTGGAGCTTATATCCATATCAAGCTGTTGTAACTTATTTAAGTACAATATATCATTTATCTTATGTGAATATTCTAAAATATTTTTTACTTTTGTGGATAAAATTATTCCCATTTCTTCAGAGGCTTTTGTTTTTGTGAAGAAATCCCTAGCACCTAGAGATATTGCATATGCCATCTTTTCATAATCAGTAACTGATGAATTTACAATGATTGGTAAGTTTATCATTCTCTCATCGGCCTTAATTTTTTTTAGTACCTCATATCCATCCATTATTGGCATATTAAGGTCTAATATCATAAGGTCTACTTCTTTTTCATTTAAAATTGTAAATGCGTCTTGACCATTTTCTGCCTCTAAAAAATTTATGTCATCAAGATTTTTTTGCAGCAGCTCCTTCATCATTACTCTATTTAAAAATGAGTCATCTACAATCAAAACAGTATTATTCATAAATCCTCCTTTAAACCTAGATAAAACGATTTTATCCAACCGTTACCCTATTTTTACCAGATAATTTACTTTTGTACATTAGCATATCTGCCCTTTTTATGATTGAGTCTATAGTATCATCAGGCTTAACTATAGTCGCTCCAATTGAGGCTGTAATCGGTACATATTCACCATTTATAGTCATTGCAGAGGCATCTATTAGCTTTGCAAGTCTTTGCCCTGTTTTTTCCAGCTGTTGTTTATCTATCTCTACTAGCGACATCACAAATTCGTCTCCGCCCCATCTACTTAGAAAATCTTTCTTTCCAAGTAAATTAGTAGCAGATTTAGTAACTGCCTTTAATGCCATATCTCCCACATCATGCCCATAATTATCGTTAAACGATTTAAAATTGTCTATGTCTATAAACAGCAATGCAAAATTAATACCCAGCACCTTGTAATCCCTAAGGCATGAGTCCAGCTGCTTTTCCATATATTGTCTATTAGGTATTCCTGTCAAATAATCGTTGTATGATGCCTTTGTTAATTCTTTTATATACATGGAGGAATTGACAGAGTGCTTATTGTCTGTGAATATTTCAAAAGCTCCCTCAATAGTATCACCATTGTATATAGGTAAAATCTTTGTGTGAATTTTTATTCTATGTCCATCCTTGTGATGAAGATATAGCACCTCGTCCCTCATTATGCCATCATGTATAGTAGCATCTAATGGACAGCCAAGCACGCAAATATGGTTCATATCCTCATCGACATGGTCTAGTATATTGTCGGCACAATTATGTCCTACTACCTCTTCAGCCGTAAAGCCTGTAATCTCCTCAGCCGCTTTATTCCAAAACACAATATCCCTATTTTTATCTACAAAATATACTCCATCATGGATGTGTTCAATTACTTTTACATAAGCATCAAAATTCATCACTCTCACCTCGATAATTAGAATACATATTTCTTGGTTTGATTAAGCCTGTTTAAAAGATTATCTTTTCCTATAAGCTCTATTGAATTGTGTAAATCCGGTCCGTGAGTTTGTCCTGTAACTAACACCCTCATGCCCATAAATAGGTTTTTACCTTTAATCTTATTTTCTTTTAAAATTGAAATTAAATTGTCTACAAAGTCATTGTCAATTTTATCCGCTTTTTGCACCTCTTTTTCAACTATGTCAAACAGCAGTTTCATGTGTTCTAATTTCATAAAATCTATTGCCTCTTGCTCAACTTCTGAAATTTCACCCGTCATAAGATTTTTTAATTCCTCAGGGAATTGTTTTAGATAACTAATTCTTTCCCTCAAAGTTTTTGTAGCAAGGATTAAATAATTATGCTTTGCTTTTAATTCTTCTTGTGTGAAAAGTCCTGACTCAACTATGAATGGTTCTAATAAGCTTAACAGCTTTTCATCATCATAGGTCTTAATATACTGCTGATTAACCCAGTTTAATTTTTCTACGTCAAATACCGCACCGCTTTTTGATATCTTATCTAGTGAAAATGCCTCTATCAAGTCATCTATACTAAAAATTTCCTGTTCATTTCCCGGAGACCAGCCAAGTAATGCTATATAGTTAATAAGAGCCTCAGGCAGATAACCCTTTGCTTTGAAATCCTCTACAGCTACATCGCCTTGACGCTTTGATAATTTTTTCTTATCTTTATTAAGTATATTTGGAAGATGCACAAATACAGGTTTTTCCCAGCCAAACATATCATACAATAATACGTGCTTAGGTGTGGAGGTAAGCCACTCTTCACCTCTTATAATATGTGTAATGCCCATAAGATGGTCATCTACCACAACTGCGAAGTGATAAGTAGGAAATCCGTCAGATTTCATCAACACTTGGTCATCTACTGTATTTGAATTGATTACAACTGTACCTCTTACTTTGTCCTCAAAGCTTATATCAACATTTTCCGGTACATTTAGTCTTATTACATACGGTTCGCCTGCGTCAATCCTCTTTTGGATTTCTTCTTTAGATAGATGTTTACACAAACCATCATACATAGTGTCTTGACCCTTAGTCTTTTGCTCTTCTCTTAAAGTGTCAAGTCTTTCTTTAGTACAAAAGCATGGATAAGCATAGCCTTTTTCCAACAGATAATTTATATATTCTTTATAAATCGGTAATCTTTCTGATTGTATATATGAAGGTGAGTCACCCTTTTTAATTATCTTGCCATCTTCATTTACTATCACACCTTCGTCCGGCTCTATGTTAGCCCATTTCAAAGAGTTTAATAAGTTTTCAACCGCTCCTTCTACTAAGCGTGTCCTGTCTGTATCTTCAATTCTTAGTAAAAACACACCCTTTTCTTTTTTTGCGTAAAGATAATTATATAAAGCTGTTCTTAGGCTACCAATATGCACAAATCCTGTTGGAGATGGTGCGAATCTAACTTTAATAGGCATAATTCCTCCAATTTTTACTTTAAGTTCTTATTTTTATAGAAATTTTTTATATTATATCACATAAGTATATATTTAAAAATTATTAATTTAAAAATACTTTATTGGCTATTTTGATTTTTGAGCTTTATTTACCTTATATATTATAACCAAAATTACAATTATAGTAAGAAAATATAAATATCCAACAGGCATAAAATAGCCATTTAGATAGCTTGACGCACAAACCGACACAAGGTAAAGCAATGTATTAATAGGGAAAATTTTGTCCGTAAAAATCCAAAGCACAAATCCGCAAAGTGCAATTATAAATAATAGCTGCACAATTGCCATCGTTACTCTAAAAGCTGAGCTTTCATACGAACCCATGCTCTCAAACATCAGATTTAAGCTCATGAATAATAAAACCAAGCTCCACGATAAATTGTTGGCAAAAGGTACTAAAAAAGCTCTGACTTCGTCATTATACATATATGGTCTTAGTCTTTGTGCCTTGTAATAAATTATTACAGAGATTAAAAAGTAAAAAACGGATGCCGTTGCAGCTAATTTATAATGGTCATTTAGTATGAAATGAAAGTTTAATCCCATAAACACGAACATAAATGCCGGATAAAATAAGTAATTGTCAATAACTCTTTTTTTCATACCGTATTTCGATGACTCTAGCTGAATAATTGTGTACCCTGCAAGATAAAGTATATTTATTAAATATAATAGCAAAACTACAAAATTAGGAGCCATAAAATATTTTACTTGGATTTTTGAAATAAAATTATTTATCCCATCAAAAAATATGTTAAAGCCTATAACTCCAAGAAATAACAGGAATATAACCCCTGTGATAACCCTTATATATACTTTATCTCTTGAATAAAATTCCATTAGATAATTGCCTCCAATTATTGTCAAATAAACATCACACTAAGTATTCCAACAAGTGAGAACACCAGCGTTACTACACAAAAAGTCTTTACAACCTTTATTTCATTATAACCACTAAGCTCTAAGTGATGATGGAATGGTGACATCTTAAAAACTCTTTTGCCAAACTTTTTAAACGAATACACCTGAATTATTACGCTAAGTGCCTCAATTACATAAATAATTCCAATAATTATAATTATAAAGTGCATATTCATAGCTATAGCAGCTGCACTTACCGCTCCTCCAAGAGCCATAGAGCCTGTATCACCCATGAAACATTTTGCCTTATAAGCATTTATCCTCAAAAAGCCTAGGCAGCCGCCACATACTGCAAGACAAAAATAAGTCAAGCTCACATAGTAAAAATTAATCGCTATCATTGCAAAGGCAAACATTACAATAGCTGTTACACTAGAGGCTAAACCATCAACTCCGTCAGTTAAATTCACTGAATTTGTAGTAGCAACTATTACAAGTGCAGTAAGCGGAATGTATAAAAATCCTGTGTGAATTTTGAATGATGTAAATGGTACTACCAAGTCAGTGTTTCCCTTGTTTATCACCAAGGAAAGATATCCTAGTATAAGGGCAAAAATTATTTGCACTACCAATTTTTGCTTTTCTGTAAGCCCCAGATTTCTTTTATTTACTACTTTTACATAATCATCTGCAAAGCCGATTATCCCAAATAGTACCATAAATAATAAATAATAGACCGCTAAACCGATATCGGCTCTTGCAAAAATTAAAGTCGCAATTATTGTTGATGTAATAAATATCAAGCCACCCATTGTAGGTGTCCCGCTCTTTGCCTTGTGAGACTCCGGTCCTTCAAGTCTTTCCTCCTGCTTTAGCTTGTGACTTTTTAATATAGCTAGGACTCTTGGAGACAAAACAAAAGCTATAGCATATGATAATAGGAAAGCAAAAAAATATTCTAAATTAAAACTCATTTTATATTCCTTATAAAATATTTTTATAAATTTATTTCAAATTGATGTTCGCTCTAAAATCTTTACTAATTGGTTGCCCCGGCTTTGGTTCTTGAGAATTTACAAGTCCACTACCTGAAAAATCATATTTCAGTTCTAAAGTGTCTAATACTACTTTTGCCTGCTCCTTAGTCATACCAATCAGGTTTGGCATACTCATATCTTTGTCCTTATTGGACTTCATATATAGCATTATGTTTGAGCCTTTTTCTGCTGTCTGCCCTGCACCAGGGAAACTTGCCACTACACTTGACTCCAGCTCTACTACTATGTCTTTTTCAAACATTGGATTTAATCCAAGATTTTTAAGAGTATTAGTTGCATCTGTATATGACATATTTTTTAGTTCAGGCACTGTTACCAATTCTTGACTAGCATTTTGACTAGTATTTACATTTTGTGCAATACCAAGATAATTTATGGCACTTTTTATTATTTCAGAGCCTATTGGCACTGCTGACTCACTACCAAACTGTGTGCCCTCTTTTGGCTCATCTATAACTACCAGCACTGTTATCTGAGGGTCTTCAACAGGAAGTATTGCCACAAAATCTGTTACAAATTTTGTCTTTGAATATCCGCCTTCTCCCTCTATAACCTTATTCGCACTACCTGTTTTGCCTGCTATCCTGTAACCCGGCATCTGAGCTTTTTTTGCTGAGCCATTATTTACAACAGCCTCCATAGCCATTAGCATTTGCTGTGCGGTTTGTTTTGAAACCACTTGTTTTAAAGCGTTTGGCTCAGTTTTTGAGATTATTTTTCCCTCTTTGTCATTTATACTTTTTACTATATTTGGCTCTAAAAGCACTCCTTCATTACCTATTGCATTAATTGCAGATATAAGCTGTATGGGTGTTACTGAAATACCTTGTCCAAAGCTCATATTTGCAAGCTCTACCGGACCTATTTTATCTATAGTTCTTAAAACACCTGCCTCTTCTCCAGGTAGGCTGATATTTGTCTTTTTACCAAATCCGAAAGCATCTATATAATCAAGAAATGTGGTCACACCAAGTCTTTGTCCAAGCTTTACAAAGGTGGTATTTACTGATTGCTCTATGGATTTTTTTAATGATATAGAGCCGTATGGTACAGGTGTCCAGTTTTTGATTGTAGTATCTGCAACTTTTATAGAACCCTCATCATTAAAATATTCGTCCATTTTTGTCTTGTTTTCTTCTAAAGCTGCTGAGGCCGTTATAACCTTAAATGGAGAACCCGGTTCAAATACATTGTTTACGCTAGGATTTCTCCACATTTTGTATATTTCTTTCATTTTTTCTTCGTCTGTTGTTGCCTCTTTTATTTTATCACCGTAGAAGTCGTAAGCGGCATCTCTTGGCATATTTGGGTTGTAGTCAGGTATGGTTGACATAGCTAAAACATTACCTGTTTTTGTCTGCATAATTATACCTGTGACTGATTTAGGAGTGTATGTCAGATATGCCTGTCTAAGGATTTGTTCTAGGGAGTGCTGTAAAACCTCGTCAATTGTAAGCATTACATCATTTCCTTGTTTTACTTGCTCAAATTTCATGTCATTTACTGATATTTCACTACCGCCGGCATCTTGCAGATAAAGTTTTTTCCCCGGAGTTCCTCTTAATTCCAAGTCCATTGACGCCTCTACTCCTGCAAGTCCTGTTCTTGCATCGTCTGTTGTATGACCTATTACATAAGACGCAAATGTGCCAAAGGGATAGTATCTTTTATATTTTTCATCAAAAACTGCATATTGTTGTTTTTTGCCCTTGGTTGCACGAATAATATAGTAACTTTTATCACTATTATAGCGGTCAAAATACTTAACATTACTATAATTATTCTCT
>QWCK01009304.1_pt1 | contig 10981 bp, 7 predicted proteins | sample 1972571 | NCBI WGS metagenome assembly QWCK01 (sample SAMN09866710, study PRJNA288562) | Human gut metagenome isolate term2_stool, whole genome shotgun sequencing... | isolation source: gut | host: Homo sapiens | place: USA: California | reverse complement strand
CGCCACCTACTTTTGCAAAACCGGTTCGCATTGCTCCATCATTGGATTCACCAAAGTAATACCAGTTTGTTCCCAGCTTTTTCCATCCAGTCTGCATGTGGCCGCCATCTGCACTTCCTAAATAGTACCATGTGCTCCCAACTTTCTGCCAGCCAGTTTTCATTGCTCCATTCTCTTTATCACTAAAATAATACCAGGCTCCACCGATTTTCTGCCAACCTGTTTGCAGATATCCACCATTTGAACTGCCTAGATAGTACCAGGACTCTCCTATTTTCTGCCAACCGCTCTTCATTGCTCCATCATTAGCTTCACCAAAATAATACCTGTCTCCACCAATCTTCTGCCAACCGATTCGCATTGCTCCATCGTCAGATTCACCGAAATAGTACCACTTGGTTCCTATTTTTTGCCAACCAGTTAACATATATCCACTTGAATTAAAATAATACCAATTGGTTCCTATTTTTTGCCAACCGATTCGCATAATTCCATCATCTGTTCCACCTAGATATGACCATTTTCCACTAATTTTCTGCCAGCTAGTCTCCATATAGCCATTAGAATCAAAATAATACCAGCTTCCACTAATCTGTGCCCACTGATTTTTTAAATAGCTTGTTCCAGATGCATACCACCAACCAGTAGAATCCTTGTACCACTGTCCCTTTGACAGACCAAAATATTTCGCAATTCCAGTCGCATCGGCAACACCAAGTTTCTTCAGTCCAGCTTCATTATTTAGAAAATTATTTACATCCGATGTATTGGTCACAAACGCATGTTCCACTATAATTCCCGGAATTCCATGCTCCTTTGCAGAAATCTGAACTGTAAAATAATCTGAAAGAGAGCCATCCTCATAACGTTCATTCACAGTTGTATTTTTTGAATAAATTTTTCTTTCTTCCAGTCCCAGCCCAACAAGTTCTGACTCGATCAGTGTAGCCAGTTTCTTTCCGTCATTTCCGACCTGTGGTTTCCAGTTTGTGTTCGGAATGATTATTTCTGCACCTTTTGCTGCTGAAGATAGAGATGAATTCAAATGAAAGCTGACATAGACACTTGCTCCAGCTGCCGCTGCATCAGCTACTCTCTGATCAATATCGTGAGCAGAACTTCCGCCCGGATGCGGACAGTCTGCTGTTGTTCTTGTCATGTAGACTGATACGCCTGCATACTCTTCCAGTTCTGCTTTACAATACTGTGCAATCTTTAATGTAAGGACTTCTTCTCGTACGCCGTTTGCTGATGCGCCAGCGTGTGTTGAATCATGTCCTGGATCAAGTGCTACTACAATATTAGATGACTGTGTCTGAACTCCGTCATCACTCATCATTGCTGGAATTTCCTGTTCTGCCTGAACAATTGCCTCCTCGATACTTGACTGCTCAGTAACATTTCCGGATTCATCAATATTGTATGCCGCAATATCTGCTGATACCTCTTCCTCACTTACCGGCTGTAACTCTTCGATTCCTTCATATTTTTCATCTACACCAAAGAGTGCTTCTATTCCAAGATCTGCAAGGGAATAATCATATACATTTCCCGCAATTGCAACGTGCAGTTCTGTAACAGAATAGACTCCCCTTTCCTGCTCTGTATAAGCTCTTTCAAACAGATATATATCATCTGTTTCCTGTGCTGCAGTCCACACTTCTTCTCCTACTGGTCCCTGCACAGTTGCGGTCATCTGTTCAATCCCCTCGGAACCATCTCCCCAGGATACCACTACCTTCTGTGTATTCGGTGTTTCCAGATAAGGCTGATCTATGTACATATAATTTAGGCGCTGTTCAGTACCGGCTGCCTGTTTTTCATCTACTGCATTCTCATCTACATGATCCGTAGCTGTCTCCGCTCCCATCACTGCTGACTCTGCCGGAGTCTCAGCCCATGCCGTCACCGGTAGCGCTGTAATAGACATTGCCGCTGTCAACAATAATACCGTACATTTTTTTAATAATTTTTTCACTTTTTTTCACATCCCCGCTTCCTATTGCTTTGTCATATAACCTGCCAGAACTGCACCACTTGTCTCAAATGTACGTCCTGCTTCTGTTATCTTGATCTTCTCACACTGGAAGCTGTCCAGATACGTGTTTACAACACATGCAAGCACTTCCGTTTCTCCTGTTGTTCCCATGGAACGAATATAATTCCCAAATCCTTCATCTACATCAAGATCTATCGTCTTCTCTTCTTCGTTCACTTTGAAAGAATTCATCCCACATTCTGAAGTGATCACTAACTTTTCCTGAAGTAATGACCAAATCTTTTCTTCATTTAAAGAATCTGTCTCCACATCTTCTGTCTGGATCTCTCCTGAACTCATATTGATAGAATAAATCTTCATGACACTTTTTGTTTTCTCTGATTCTTCTTTCTTATCGTCTGTCTGTTCTGTATCGTTCTTTGTATCACTCTTATTTTCATCGTCTGTCTTCGTAGTATCCTGACTTTCTACCTGTTCTGGATTCTTTGTATCCGTGCTGTCTTTCTTTCCACAGCCTATCGCAAGTACCGCTGTAAGGCAGCACATCGCATAAAATAACTTCCTCTTATACATTTTTGCTCCTCCTCCACTATCGCAAAGCAATCTGTCACGATTATCATTCTATCGCAATCATCCCACTTTGTCTATATTTCTTCAATAGTTTCAGCAATATTTCTATAAAAATCACGATACTATTCTCACCACCAAAAGGGGCAGCCATTAATGACTGCCCCTAAATTATTCAACTATTTTTCACCACTTTAACTAATTTACTATTTTACCCAAATACCATCATTTGCGAACCAGTATGTTGTACCATTGATCTTTCTTTCTCCGGTATATGCTCTTCCTTTTGCATCTGTATAATACCAAACGCCATCCAGCTTATGCCAACCATTTTTCAGAAGATAACCATTGTCATCATATACATAAATTTCATCTGCGCCTGTCCATATGCTTCTAGTAATCATCTCACCATCCCAACGGAAACAATGACCATTGTACCAACCATCTCTGACTGCTTCCCCATTCTTTATATAATACCAATAAGTCTGACCGTCAGATTTAACAGAAAACCATCCGTCATTCGGTTTACAAACTGCTCCGTCCTGATCGAAGAAATAATACTCGCGTTCTCCGGTATCTTCATCCCACACTTCTCTATATCCTGTCCTTGTCGACGGTGAAAGGTAATATCTCTTTCCACCATAGTTAAACCATCCGTTCTTCGGAATTCCGTTTTCAAGATAATACCATTGGCCATATTCTCCTAATTGCCAGCCATTTGCTTTTGAAACTGTACCATCTGATCCCACAAACACTACTTCATGATTAACATCATCATATACTGTTGTGTTTGCATACATTTCATAATTCCATTCATTAAAGTAATATGTTTTTCCTCCGATTACTTGTCTTCCTTTTAACAGTGCCCCATTACCATCAACGTAATACCATTTATCACCGACTTTATTCCAATCCGACTTTTTCGCATAGCCAATAAATTTTCCGTCGTCTGCAAATTTACATACGCCATAGTATCCTGTATCTACAATTCCATTTGAAACCATGTAACCTGATCCATTAATGTAATAATCACCGACCCACACATTTTTCAAAATTTTTCCGTCTGTTCCGGCATATCTCCAACTATATTCTCCTTCATATCCTGGTATTTTAACCCAGCTATTTCTCTGATAAACTCCCTCGTGATCTACGTAATAAACTGCGTTATTGTCATCGTCTTCGTCGATATAAGTATTTGTACACATTACACCTTGACTGATATAGTAAGATCCAACCCATCCTGTATATGGCTTGCCCTCACTGTAATAATACCATTTGCCATCAATCAATAACCAACCATTCTTGTTGATAGGATTATTTTTCTGCCAAATGCCATTATCATCAAAGTATTCATACTTGCCATTATCACGATCACCCTTATTATAAACCCAGCACATTCCTTTAGCCATTGCACCTGATGCATTTAAGTAATACCAAACGCCGCCTGCACCTGATTTCCAACTACGTGTCACTGCAGCTCCATCTTCTCCTGCATAATACCAATCAGGTCCTTCCTGATACCAGGCATTTTTCAGAATAACTCCATCGGAATCTGTATGATAGCTTTTCCCATTAAAGTAGAAATCTCCAGTCACCATTTTACCTTCAGAGTCAACATAGTAAAGACCTTTTCCATACTTTATGAACTCATTTTTACGTACACTTCCATCTGCATTCATGTAATACCAGTTATTTTTGTACGTATTCCATCCCGGCGTATTTATAAGAGCACCTGAAGAATCTGTCAGGTACGATGTATTACTATCATAAACCTTGATTCTTCCTACTTGCATCTCTCCATCATAGTTAAAGTAATACTTCTTTCCCTCAATGTCATAAATGCCATTTTTCAATATATCGCCATCTCTCCAGAAATACCACGTACCAGCATACTTAACCCAGTCGTTTGTTTCCTGGATCACTCCAGAATCATTTGTCATATAATGAATTTCACTGCCGGCATTATATGTTTCTGTAAGATACCCTGAATGCATCGTTGCATTATACATGAAATAGTATTTTTTGCCACCAATTGTTTTAACTCCATCAGTGTACAACTTTCCATCTTTTGAATAATACCATTCTCCCTCATGTTGAATCCAACCTGACTTTTGCTGAATTTCGCCACTATTATTGGCAAAGTAATAATTATAATTATCATCTTCCCTTGCTTCAAATACTCCAGTTGCCATAACACCATACCAATCGAGGTAGTATTTTGAACCACTATATAATATAAATTCACCTTGAAGAAGATAAAGATTACCGTCACTATCTTTTTTATAATAGCACCATGTTTTTCCGTCTTTTGTTTTATTCCATCCTTCGGTTGGTGTATAAATAACGATACCATTTGAATCCGCTATATAAGCTTTTCCGTCTTCTGTATGAAACGAACCTGTCTTCATTTCTCCATTATTATCAAAATAATAATAATCCCCTTTATAAAGGTAGAATTTATCTTTGACAAGTTTGTTATCAACAAATAAGTACCATTTTCCGTTTGTCTTTACCCAATGTTCCTTTGCTGAAGCCTGAATCAATGTGATTGCTCCAGATGCATCTGCCTGATACAACTGTCCACCAATAGTAAGTTGAGAATTAGTTACCAGAATCCCCTCTGAATCCAAATAGTATTCTTTGCCATATTTTTCTACAACTTCATTCTCTGCTCTAATGAAATCCTTTTTATAATAATTCCATGAGCCATCCTGATTCTGATACCAATCATCGATAATTAAATATCCATTTTCATCTGCCCGTATAATTCCATCATGCGATTTTCCATTTTCATCCGTGTATTCAAACCATTCCTGACTATCGATCATCATTCTTCCATACCAATCGAAATAGCATGAATATTCAAATCCGGATTCATCTTTAAAGTCGCGAATATCATCTGTTACTTTTTTTCCTGCTTCATAATAATATACACTACCGTATTCTTCAACAAATCCATTTTTCACTTCTTCATCTTCATCAGATGATTCAGCTTCCTCCTGAGTCGGAACTGTTGTCTCTTCTGATACTTCCGGTGCTACCTGCTCTGCGTCTGTTGCCGGCACTTGATCTTCTGCCGGTGCAGCTTCCTCCGGGACAGTTGTTTCTTCTGTCTCAGACGCCTCTGTTTCCGCTGTTTCTACCGCTGGTGTTTCCTGATCCACAGCCGCTTCCTGTGTAGTTCCTGTAGCTTGATTCTCTTCTGCCATTACTGGAGTAACAAGACTTGCACTAGTCGCTGCTACGCAAAGTAAAGCAATTATCTTTTTTCTCTTCATATGGGAACCTCCTTATACGATCTTGTTATATCATATTTTTCCACAATTCATTGTATTTGTAAATACTTTTTGTCTTTTTAGTGTTTTATCTGTGAATTTTTTGTTTTTTCCCATTTCTTTGTATTTTTTTGTGTTTTTCGTAAGTGCCTCAAAACAAAAAAAGGACAGAAAAACGAGAATCATCTCTATTTTTCTGTCCTCTGATTTAATTCAATTGTTCACCTTCCGGCAACACTCCGCCTTCTTCTACAATGTTTGCCAGATCAATAATATTCTGCACAGAAGATTCAACCGGTTCCATAATAAAGAGTTCTGTATCACCACTGGAATAACATGTACCAGTTGTATTTGTACCTTCCGCTGCTACAGACTGAATCGTCCAAGCCGGATTATTACTCAACTGATATTTAATCAATGCGTTAATCTCTTCCTGAGACATATTTGTCTCAACATCTTTGCTCACCTGTTCCATAATCGCATTCGCTTTCAAGAGCATAGTCGGTGACAAACACTTCTTCAACATAGCAGTAATAACTGCCTGCTGATCTTTTCCTCTCTGGTTGTCTCCTCCTGGAACATTGTGTCTCTCTCTGCAGAAAGCAAGTGCTTCTTCACCATTGAAGTGATTATATCCTTCCTGTACATCCATTACATGTTCAGAATCTTCACTTGTTGTAAACGCATACTCTGAATATACATCAATTCCTCCAAGTGTATCTACAATATCAATTAATGAAGTAAAATTCAATCTCGCATAATAATTAATATCCGTCTCATACAATTCACCCAGTGTACGCATGGAGGCATCTACTCCGTAAATCCCTGCATGAGTCAGTTTATCTCTCTGACCGCCTGAAATCTTTGGAATCGGTACATAGTAATCACGCGGAGTAGTTACTAATAAATTCTTTTATAATACTGTCATCTGTTGCTCCTGTTGAATTTCCGAAATCCAACTCAACACGTATATTAAATGTATACAACACTTTCACTTTATCGCTATAGCCATCTACTGCTTCTTCCATCAGACTTGTATATGCACTGTTATAAATGATTGCATCACAATCTCCATCAATCAGAGCCTGTGCCTGATCCTGAACGGAATCATACTCTTTCACTTCAATCGTATCAACGCCAACTTGCTTTTCAATATCAGCTACAGCTGTCTGTATATTGTCAGCACCTTTCTCAAACTGTACACCATACGTATAGTCTGCCGCATCTTCTATTGTCTCTGCCGAATCATCTGCTCGCACTGCAACGACCATCTTATCCACTTTATAGTTGCTGCCTGTGATCTTCCCAATCATATTATTAGCCTGAGCGACATAATAACTTCCCGTAAACATCACAACTGCCATAAGTAAACTGAATACTTTTCCCCAAGTCCCCCGTTTTCTCCTTGCCACCTGTGAATTCAGTGTCACACACCATAAGAAAAACAGTATTGCTGCTGCCAGTATCAGATACTTGTCCGGAATCATTCCTAACAAATACAATACCGCCATTAAGGCTATACTGGCAATCGTCTGAAGAATGATACACAAAGTCCCCAGCTTATTACTTCCCGATCTGCGGGAATACTTATTTGTACTTTTTTTTCTGCGTGCAGAATTGCCAGCAGATCCTTTTCGTTTTGCCATCTTACATCCCTTTTCTTAAATTAGAACAATTTTGACGGGTAAACTCCTTCTTCAATCAATCCACGAAGCGCTACTGTTACAGATTCTTTATCTTCCTTATATGTCACACCAAACCACTGGTCATGTGACTGCAGTACTTTTACTTCCATTTTTCCATCACTTAACAGATCTCCAATCATTGTCGGAAGCAGATATTCTGCTTTTAGATCTGTACTTTCTGTTTTCTCAAGGAACTCATCAAATCCTGTCTTAAGAATCTCAAAAAATTCAGGTGTAATTCCCCACATATTCATAGATACCGGTGAATCAACATCAAGGAATACATCTCCATCCTCTTTGTGGATCACAGCTTTTCCGTCTTCTTTTTCGATGTTATGTGTCTCTTCAATGTCCGCAAGCATACCATGTCCGTCTACTTTGCACACGCCTCTGGTTACACCGCCGTTATCACTTAATGTATTTTTCAATACAAAGCTGACCATACAAATCTGCATTATATCAGTAGACGGGAGGTTTGTCAAATAAGCGTATGCTTCTTTAAATGCTTCTTTTCCATAATAATCATCTGCATTGATTACAAGGAATGGAGCATCCACCACATCTTTACAGCAAAGAATTGCCTGACCTGTTCCCCAAGGTTTTGTTCTTCCTGTGAATTTTCCGCTGAATTTTTCCGGAATATCATCAAGCTCTTGAAACGCATATGCTACTTCTACTTCTTTTTCAATACGGTTGCCAATGATCTCTTTGAAATCTTTCTCGAGATCTTTGCGGATAACGAATACAACTTTGTCAAACCCTGCTTCTAATGCATCATAGATGGAGTAGTCCATGATAATCTCTCCATTTGGTCCAATCGGAGCCAGCTGCTTGATTCCACCTCCAAAACGACTTCCAATACCTGCCGCCATGATTACTAATGTTACTTTGCTCATTTCTTTTTCCTCCTAATGTCTCTTCACTGTTACAATATACCAGTTTATAAACACCACTTATTCTCCCAATCCATCTTTCACAAGTTGAACCATGTCTGAAAGTGCTATTTCTTCGTCTTCTCCTTCACAAATAATTGTAATCTCATCTCCGCTTTTTATGCATGCACCCAGTACGCTTAATACACTTTTGGCATTTGCATTTACCTCTTCGTTTTTCATCTTTTTGTACACTGTGATCTTGCTCTTGTACTGCATCGCAGTTTTACAAAACAATCCTGCCGGTCTTAGATGAAGTCCTGTCGGATTTTTGATCACTACTTTATCGCTTACCATGTTATTCTCCTATTCTATCTCTCTGATAGTTGGAAGTTTTAACTCCAATATCATATAATATGCATTGAAAACTGTCAATGCCAGCCTTCTTAATTCTTTTTTAATTTAGACCTGTACTTTTTTAATTAATATGAAGTATTATTAATTTGTCCCAGCGTTATTTTCCGGTTGTTCATCCTTTGTGGATCCTTTTTCAGTCAATATAAGCTGCACTGTCACTGGTTTTGTCAACGTTACTCCATCCGGAAGGTCTACTTCTACCGGTATGTCATAAGTGCCTTCCTTCGTGTAATTCTGGAGATTTACCGATACTGCATTGCTGATATCCATACTATCCAGCGTATCTTTCTCTCCCTGAAATACAAGTGTCACCTCAGCATCTGGCTCGTAACTTACCTGAAGATTTTTTGCCAGATAATTCTGTTTGATGGACGCAACCATAAACTCAATTGTACGATTTCCCAACTGTTCGATCATTGCAGTTGCGGTAACCTTTCCTGAAGCGCCTTCAATCAGTTCTACACCTTCCGGCAGATAATCTGTAATGTCAAATGCTTTCTCTATCTTCTCTGTTGCCCCAGCGATAGACAATTCAGATGCTGGAATATTGATACTTTCAATCTTGGATAAGGCCTCTTCTTTTCCGCAGATCTGCACGCTCGCCGGTTCGCTCGAACAACCGAGATATTCATATCCATCTGCCGGTGTTCCAGATGCTTCAAATTTTAATGGAACCGTCTTGATCCTCATTACTGTCACATCTACAGTGATTCCATCTTCTCCAAGATTATTACTTAGCTGTCCCTGATTGATTACATTTCCCGATGCATCATATAAAACAAGTTCTGCTGTAAGTTCTTCATCTTTTGAAATTCCATCTACATTAATCTTCGCTACGGCTTTATCAATTGATTTTACTGTTGATTCTGCTCCTGTAATCGTTATTTTTTCAGGATTAACTTTCATCTCTCCAATCTGATAACCGTCACGCTGCGTTCCTGTTGTGCTAACAGTCAGTGTAAATACAGTCTTACCTGTTGGTTCTGTCTTAATCTGTATATTTCTCGGAGCAGCCTCTGCCGACTGATAAGATCCACTATACTTTGGAATTGATACTGAAATTGGTATCAACCCTGTCCTGGAATCCATTTCTTTGATATCCGCAGTAGCCACAATATCATCCGACTTAATCTGTTGAATCACTGAACGTTTTGCGTAAACAACTACGTTTACATTCTGATCATCTAAAACCGTATAAACTTCCCCACCTTGTGTAATCACATCATCGTTCGCTATCGTAACTTTGATGTTTGTATAAGTTGATTTCGTAACCGGATTAGCAACATTCGCAACAATCAGCCAAAGAAATGCTGCAAAAACAAATGCAATAATCTTAAGCGGAAGATTCGTTGTCAATTTGTATTTTTTCATGATCTGTGCCATCCTTTCCGTATAGAAAACTTGTTCTTTGTCTCTGTCTTTCTATACTGAATCTGGCTTAACTGACTCCGAAGTTCTTCTGCGTTAATAGCTCGAAGCAATCGTCCTCCGGAAGCCACAGAAACAAGTCCCGTTTCTTCTGAAACAACAATCACAAGAGCATCGCAAACCTCGCTCATTCCCAATGCCGCACGATGCCTTGTTCCCAGATCTTTACTGATTGTCATGTTATCTGAAAGTGGCAGATAACATGTTGCTGATGTAATTCTGTCCCCTCTGATAATAACCGCGCCATCATGAAGTGGGGTGTTGTGTTCAAAAATATTGATCAGCACCTGAGAAGACACTTTACAATCAAGCTCTATACCTGTCATTTCATACTCTGTCAACTGAATCACCTGTTCTACTACGATCAGTGCTCCTGTACATACACTTCCCATAGCATAACAAGCTCTTACAATACTATCCAGTGTTTCATCCGAAAACCTCTGATTTTCTTTATTTTTATCGAACGGATTAATGTTACTAAATAAATTCTTCTCCCCCAGCTTCTCCAATGCCCGTCTAAGTTCTGGCTGAAAAACAACAATTGCTGCAATCGCTAATACATTAATCGACTCTCTTGCCAGATACAGGATCGTATTCATTTGAAAAAGCCATGCCAGAAGAATAAATCCCCCCAGCATAAGCATTCCTCGCAGAAGCATCCAGGCTTTTGTGTTCTTGATCCAGAGCATGATTTCATAGACAATAATCGTCACAATCAGAATCTCTATGATATCTTTT
>QWCK01005767.1_pt1 | contig 10984 bp, 8 predicted proteins | sample 1972571 | NCBI WGS metagenome assembly QWCK01 (sample SAMN09866710, study PRJNA288562) | Human gut metagenome isolate term2_stool, whole genome shotgun sequencing... | isolation source: gut | host: Homo sapiens | place: USA: California | reverse complement strand
GATTTGCCAAGCAATTTGCTTCCTTAGCTCAGTCGGTAGAGCATGCGGCTGTTAACCGCAGCGTCAATGGTTCGAGTCCATTAGGAAGCGCCATTTTAATATCAACACACTTTTATTAGTGTGTTTTTTTATTTTATATGGTAAAATATTTAAAAGTTTATTGAAGTAATATAGATGTAATATAATAGTAGTGATGATTTAATAGGGAATAATTGGATAGAAGTAATTAATATTTTAATATAATTCATAAAAAATTATGAAAGGTGTGATAAGAGATGAGTATACATATAGCTGCTAAGGTTGAAGATATAGCAGAAACTGTATTATTACCTGGTGATCCTAAAAGAGCAAAGTGGATAGCAGAAAATTATTTAGATGATGTTTTTTGTTATACAGATATTAGAGGGATGTTAGGATTTACAGGAACATATAAAGGAAAAAGAATATCTGTACAGGGGACTGGGATGGGAATCCCATCAATATCTATCTATATAACAGAGCTAATAAAAGATTATGGAGTTAAAAATTTAATAAGAGTTGGTACAGCAGGTTCTTATCAAAAAGATATAAAAGTTAGAGATATTGTTATTCCTATGTCTACTTCAACTGATTCAAATATTAATAGTAGAAGATTCAATGGAGCTAATTTTTCTCCTACTGCTAATTTTGAATTATTTAGAATAGCTTTAAAAGTTGCAGAAGAAAAAAATATTAAAATAAAAGCAGGAAATGTTTTAACAAGTGATGAGTTCTATAATGATAATAGTGATTATTATAAGAAATGGTCAGATTTTGGAGTATTAGCAGTTGAAATGGAAACAGCTGGACTTTATACATTAGCTGCTAGGTATAAGGCTAAGGCACTTTCAATTTTAACCATTTCAGATTCATTAGTTAGTCCAGAAATTACAAGTGCAGAAGAAAGAGAAAAGACATTCTCTGAAATGATAGAACTTGCATTAGAAACAGCTATTAGAATGTAAGAAAATATATTAATTTGGAATCTTACAAATCAAATTATTGAAATGAAAATAAAAAATAAGTGAAATTACATTCTAAATTTTAGATAAAAAATCAAATAGAATGAGCTGAACGAATCTCATTATGTTTTTCTTTGATAAGTTTAGTAATTTTCTTAGAAACTCTTAGTGAATTTTATTCAGTTAGAGTTTCTTAGATATTGCATTTTAAAGAAATACGATAAGCGAATTCTTGATTTTTTATCGTTAAGAAATTTAGCTAGTAATGAACTTTTTTAAATATATTCAATAACTTTATTTTTTTCCAAACTTTTCTTTATATCAATAACTCTTTGATTGGAGCTGCCCTTCCATTTTAAATTCAAATCTTTTAGACTATCTACGAATTTTCCATCAATTAAAACATCACATTCTTTTATTAGAGAAAATCTATTTTCATCTTCTAATATTTCTTCCCAAGTAAAGCCACTCCATATCCAAATATCTCTATCTGGTAAATTCTCTTTAAATTTTTTAATAAATTTTAAAAGAGGTTTAATATTTTTAGGATAAGTAGGGTCTCCACCTAAAAGCGAAAGACCCTTTATTGTTTTACCATACTTCTTAAAATATTCTATGATTTCATTTTCCTCTTTTTCAGTAAATTTTTTTCCATAGTTTTCATCCCAAGTTTCCTCATTAAAGCAATTTTTACAACAATGGGTACAACCACTTACAAATAAACTTACTCTTATACCTCTTCCATTAATCATATCTGCATATTTAATTCCTGAATAATTCATCTCTCTAACTGTGTTTTACTCTATGCATTATTTCCTCTTGTTTACCTTTATTAAAAGGTCTAGCATTAGGTTGAGCTAAGTAACCACACACTCTCCTTATTACACTCATTTCATTACTATCATGATTTCCACATTGTGGGCAAGTAAATCCATCTTTTGTAGCAGTAAATTCTCCTTTATACCCACAGATATGGCATTTGTCAACTGGTTGATTTATTCCCATATAATGTATTCCAACACTTTTAGCATATCTTAAAATATCTGGTATTGCATCTAAATTCTTTGTCAATGAATCAGTTTCAATATAGCTAATATGTCCACCAGCTGAATATTTATGACCCAAGGCTTCTAGTTTTAATTTTTCAAATGGACTTATATTTATTCTTGAAGAAACATGGAAAGAATTATCATAGTAACCTTTATCTGTTATTCCTTTAATATCTCCAAATTCTTGTTTATCAATTCTTGCAAATCTATCACATAGAGACTCTGATGGAGTTCCATACAATGCAAAACCTAAATTGTATTTTTGTTTGTATTCTAGAACTTTATCAGCTATATATTTTAAGATATTAAAAGTCTTTTTGTATACTTCCTCAGATTCAGAAAAATCTTTACCATACAATAATTGAGAAACTTCACTAAGTCCAATATAACCTATTGATACTGTTGAATATCCTCCCCAAATTAAATCTTTAATTGTATCTTTTGGCTTTTTCTCTGCCAATGCTCCTGACATCCAAAGAATAGGTGCCATTTCTGCAACAGTATTTTCTAAATATTTTGCTCTAAATAAGCAATTATCTTTACAGATTTCCAAAATCCTATCAAGTTCCTTGTAGAAACCTTCTTCATCTCCACGATTTTTGATAGCTATTCTTGGTAGATTAATAGATGTAGCTCCTATATTAAATCTTCCTACATATTTTTCTTTACCATTTTTATCCTTCCAAAGAGATAAAAAAGCTCTACATCCCATAGGATAGACAACAGTTTCATTTTTTAATTGTTCAGGAGTTATGAATAAAATATCAGGATAGATTGATTTTGTCATACATTCAAATGCAAGTTGAGAAATATCCCAGTTAGGATCTCCTTCATTCAGATTTAAACCTTCACACATTGCATAAACTATTTTAGGAAAAATAGCAGTTTCTTTTTTAGCACCAAAACCTGCCATTCTTGTTTTTAAAACATATTTTTGGACAAGTCTTCCCTCCCAAGAAGTTTCAGTTCCTATACCAATAGTTGTAAAAGGTGTTTGTCCATTTACAGTAGATAAAGAATTTATTTCATATTCCAAACCTTGCATAGCTTGTTTGACAGATTCTTCTGTCATATCAACAGAATATCTATAAGTTTTAGGATATTTATTTTTTATTTCTTCATTAGAATATTCTAAATCTTGTTTTCTTAATTCTTCTATTTGTTCTTCACTTAAATCATCTATATATTTTGCTCCTCTTAAAAAATGTTTTTTAAAAGTTTTCTTTATATATCTAACTAAGGCTCTGTCTAAATATGGAATAGAACAGCCACCATAGGTATTAGATGAAACAGAGGCAATTATTTGTACTATGTGTCCAACTGCAACATCAACAGAATTAGGCTCAAGCATTTTTGCATTACCTATATTACAACCACCTCTTAACATAGTTTCTATGTTTACAAGTTCACAGTTTGTTTCTCTAAAAAGTAAATAATCTAAGTCGTGTAAATGAATTTCACCTTTTATATGTGCTAATTTTATATGTTTTGGAACTATTTTATTTAAGTAATAATCTCTTGAAGAAATTCCTGCAAGTAAATCTCTTTGAACAGAAATAGTTTTCGCATCTTTATTTGCATTTTCAGATAATAATTTTTTATTAGAAGCATCTACCAGTTCCCCAATTTGTCTATATATTCCTTTTTCTTTTTCTCTTATTTCGGCTTTTAAAGTTCTGTAACTTTGATAAGACATAGCTATATCTTTTTCGGATGAACCCATCAATTTTTTTACCACTATATCTTGTATTTGCTCAACTGCTAAAACTTTATCAGGCAAATCTTCCACTTGGGAGGCAATTTTTTCTATTAATTTCATATTTGGTTCTCTGGAAGCCTGTTCAAATGTTTTCCTTATTGCATTTATAATTCTACCTTTATCAAATTCAACTACTGAACCATCTCTTTTAATAACCCTTTTCATATCGCCTCACACCTTTCCATTTCCATTTTATATTTGTGTAATTATTTTTTTAAAATTTTTTATATCTTTAATCATTTTAACACTAAAAAAAAAAAATAACAATATATAGTATATATAATAAAAGTATACCACTATATATTGTTATTTTAAAATATAGTTAATATGGGAATTTAAAAAATCTTTAAATAAAAATAACGGCTGTTATAAATTTGAACTATTTTTTACTTTGTTTATTATTTTTATTTTAATACTATGTCATAATTTTAATTTGATCTTTTCCATCATCTTCAAAAATGAAATAATCTAAGATTTTTATTTTGACTTCATCACCTTCATTTAAAGTGTTATAAGTTGAAGCTCTTGCAATCATTCTTAAAATATTTCCATTTCCAATTTCAACTCTTAAATCATTGCAATCTCCCAAATAAAATTTTGAATAAACTTTTCCTGTGATTTCTCCATCATCAGAAAGAATAGCATTTTCTGGACGAATTGCTACAACAACATTTCCTTTAAATGAACTTTTATTAGGAAGTGTTTGTCCATTGCTGTTATCAAGTAAAATTTTACTTCCTTCAACCTTTCCTTTTATAAAATCAACCTTACCAACAAAGTTTGCAACAAACATATTTTTAGGTTTAGAATATATTTCTTGTGGAGGAGCAACTTGTTGTACTTCTCCTTTATTAATCAATACAATTCTATCACTCATAGTCATTGCTTCTATTTGGTCATGAGTTACATAAATAACTGTTATTTTTAATTTCTTAGTTATTTCTTTTATTTCATATCTCATTTCTTCTCTTAACTTCGCATCAAGATTAGAAAGAGGTTCATCTAACAATAAAATTTCTGGTTGAGCAACTAAAGCTCTTCCCAATGCAACTCTTTGTTGTTGTCCTCCTGATAATTCAGATGGAAATCTATCCTTATATTGTTCTAAGTGTACAATTTTTAAAACTTGATTTACTCTTTCTTCTATTTCATTTTTGCTAATTTTTTGAATTTTTAATGGATAAGCAATATTATCAAATACATTCATATGAGGCCATACTGCATAAGATTGAAATACCATTCCAATTCCTCTTTTTTCAGGTGGTAAAAATTCTTTTTCACTTGATACTAATTTATCACCTATATATATTTCTCCACTACTTGGTTTTTCAAATCCTGCAATAAGTCTAAGCATAGTTGTTTTTCCACAACCAGATGGGCCTAGTAATGTTATAAATTCTCCATCTTCAAATTTTTGATTAAATTCTTGCAAAACTTTCACATTTCCAAAAGATTTTGTAACTCCTGTTATTGTTACTGATGCCATATTTTCCTCCAATTCTATATAGAAAATTGTCCCTTAGTCAATTTATTTAAAATATAATTAACTAAAATAACAAATAGTAAAATAGCTGTTGCCAATGCACTTGCAACCTGTTGACTATGATATGTTTGATAAATATATAATTCATACCCAATAGTCTTGGTATTTGATGAATAAAGCAATGTTGACATTGTCAATTCATAGAATGACGGCATAAATATTAAGAAAATTCCTGCAACAATACTTGCTGCTATCAATGGTAAAGTTACATCTTTTAACATACGAAGCCAGTTTGCTCCAGATATTTGTGCAGCCTCTTCAAGTGAAGGATGAACTTGGCTCATTGCAGAAACAACAGTTCTCATTCCCATTAACATATATTTTATCATATATGCAATTATCATTATTGTTAATGTATTATAAATATTTATTCCAAATTTGCCACTCATTGATATTATAAGTGCCAAAGCTATTGTTACACTTGGTGTTCCAGAACCTAATGTTATCAAAAAGTCTGGGATTCTTTTTCCTTTTACATTTGTCCTTTGTAATAGATATGCCATTACACAAGAGATTAAAATTCCAAAGAATGCAGCAGCAGTTGCTGCTAGAAAGCTGTTTGTTGTTGAACTTATAATAGAAGCTCTTGAAAAAACTTTTTCCCATGCTTTTAATGATAAATTTGATAAAGTAAGTGGTTTTCCCATGTTCACAGTAAACGATGTTATAGCAACTGTTATAAATGGTAAAATTATTACAAAAAACGAAAAAATTGAAATTATTATTGTTATAGGTAATCTCCACTTTCCTAATTCTACAATATTTGGTCTTGTTGATTTACCACTCATAGTTATATATTGTTTTCTTCCAACAACAAATGTTGAAATATATAAAATTATATTAGATATCAACATTAAAAATACAGCAAGAGTCATAGCATCTGTAAGTCCTTCTTCTGAACCAATATGAACAAAATCTATTATACGCATAGTTACTGTATAGATTTGCCCTGGTGCTCCAATAATAGATGGGATACCATAAGATGATGCTGATGCAACGAAAACTAAAAGTCCAGCAGCTATTATACTTGGTGTCATCATTGGTATGGTAACTTTAAGCAAAGTTTTTAAAGGAGAAGCTCCTGAAATTCTTGAAGCCTCTTCCAAAGATGGATCCATTTTTTCCATAGCCCTTGATATTGTTATAAAAGCATAAGGATAGAAAAAGCAGGTTAAAACCCATACAATTCCAGAGGTTGTATAAATATTAAAAGGAGCAGTTCCTAAACCAAAAATTTTCATTAAAAATCTATTTAGAACACCAGCATTTGGATTTAAAAGTCTTAACCAAGCCATAGCTCCTACATAAGGAGGAACCATATAGGTTACAACAAATAAAGTTCTAAAAAATTTTTTTCCATACATATCTGTTCTTCCAACTAAAAAGGCCAATGGAAATGCTATTGCAACTCCAAGAATTGTTGTAAAACCAGCAGTTAATATAGTGTTTTTTAAGGCTATCCAGTTTAAATCATAGGTATAAACTCTCCTATATGCTTCCCAAGAAAAACTTCCACCAGAAAATAAAGATTTAATTAATAAGTAAAATAACGGAAAAACTTCAAATATAAGTAAGAAAGCTACTATTGCTAATATAACTATCCATTTTATATCTATTCTCCATTTTTTTTGTCCAACCATATTTTCCTCTTTTCTTTATTAATTTGCCTTAGTTATAAATTTTTCAAACATTTTTCTTAATTCTTCTCTATCTTTATAAGTTTTTTCCCAATTTATAGGCATAGAAGATTTTAATATTTCATCAGTAGCTTTTGCATCATAAGGTGCTTTTTCTGGATTCTTTAAAACAGAATGCATCCAACCTTCAACTATTGCTTCTTGCCCAGCTGGTGATAAGAACCAATCAGTTAAAGCTTCTGCTGCCTTTATATTTTTATTTGCTGACATATCTTCTTTAACGGTCATTATTGTACTTGGTATAGAAATTATTCCATCTTCTGGATATATAACTTCTAATGTAGAATTTTCTTCTTCTCTTTTCTTTAAGATAGATTCTTCAAGTATCATAATTTCAGCAGCTTCTCCTGTTTCTAATTTAGTAACAGCTACTGAACCAGATTCAACAACAACTTTTAATTTAGCTAAGTTTTGGAAATATTCTTCTCCATATTTATCACTCAATGCAGAAACAGCTGCCAAAGCAGTTCCAGATTTTAATGGGTCAGGAATTGAAATCTTTCCTTTTAAATCTTCTCTTTTTGCAAAATCTTCAAAAGTAAGAGCTAAGTCTTCTTTTTTGTATTTATCAGGATTGTATGCTAAAACCATATTTAATAGACGAACTGGATACCAATATCCTTCTTTGTCATAATCTAAAGCTAAATTTTCAGCATTTTTAGAAATATATGGATGTAATATTCCTTTTTCTTTCAATTCTAATGAATAAGATGGTTCTGCAACCATTAACATATCACAACCTAATTTGTTAGCTTGTAATTCAGCTATAATTTTAGATTGTAAAGTTCCTGTTCCACCTTGGAAAAATTCAACTTCCAAATTTGGAAATTCTTTTTTTAATTTTTCACTGACATTATCTATTATATCTTCATACATAGAAGTATAGATAACAATTTTTCCTGTTATTTCAGTGTTGGCATTAGAATTAGCAGCTTCTTCTTTCTTTTCTCCTCCACCACAAGCAACTAAAAACAATGTCATTAAAGATAATACAAGCCAAAAAAATTTTTTTTTCATAAACTTTCGCCTTCCTTTTTATGTTATTATTATTGTTACTACAACTCAACATAACACAAATAACAAAAAAAGTCAATTTATAAGATTAAATTGACCTTTTTCTAACCATTTTTTAATTATAAAAATTAAAATTTATTCTTTTTCTAAATTATCTGTTATCACCACAGATTTTATTTTTTGTTTTTCATCTTCTATTTCAATAATTTTTGTGTTTATTCCAAAATATTTTTTTAAGTTTTCCTCATTAATAATTTCACTAGTTTTACCAATAATATAGTCATCTTTTCCTATTAACATAGATTTATCTGAAATTCTTAAAGCATACTCAGGATAATGGGTGTTAAAAATACAAGTAATATTTTTCTTTTTTGCTAATTGAACAATTGTCCTTAAAATTTTCGTTTGATTTTTAAAATCTAAATGTGATTCAGGCTCATCAAGAATTAAAATTTTAGGTTCTCCTACTAGAGCTCGAGCTAAGAAAACCAGTTGAAGTTGTCCACCACTTAATTCTGAGCATTTTCTATCTTTTAAATACAATATTCCCATCTCATCTAAAACTTTTTCTACTATATCATAATCTGATTTAGATGGAGTAGAAAAAATATTTAAATATTTAGCTCTTCCCATAATAGAAAGTTCTCTTACAGTATATGAAAAAGAAAATGAATGTGCTTGGGGAACATAAGCTATATTTTTTAAATCTTTTATAGAAGTAACTTTTTTATTATTAATAAATACTTCACCAGAATTCCATTTTAAAACTCCATTAATACACTTCAGCAACGTTGTTTTACCAATTCCATTTTGTCCCAATATTGTAAATATTTCTCCACTATCAATTTTTAAATTTATATCTTTTAAAATAGGATTTCCATCAGTATATGAAAAATTTCCATTTTTTATTTCTAAATTCATTTTTACCAACTCCTATATTTTTTAAAGATTATAATAAAAAATGGAGCTCCTACTAAGGAAGTTAATATTCCAATAGGAATTTCGCTGGAAGTTGCTGTTCTTGCTATTCCATCTATTATTAGCATAAAAATAGCTCCCATAATACAAGAACTTGGAATCAATTTTATATTATCAGCTCCTATATACATACGACATATATGAGGAATTAATAGTCCTACCCATCCAATTATTCCTGTTAATGTAACACAAGTTGCACTTATCATTGTTACTGCAATAATAATAAAACCTCTAATATAAACTGGATTCATACCTAATGCTTTAACTTCTTCATCACCAAGAGATAGAATATTTATTCTCCATCTTAAAAAATATAGTATAACAATACCTAATAATATAGGAAGTATTGCAATTTTAATGTTATTATAAGAAGAGCTAGAAAAACTTCCCATAAGCCAATATGTTATAGCAGGTAATTTATCATAAGGATCAGCTGTATATTTTACGAGTGAAATTAATGCTGAAAAGAGAGCAGTTATAACCATACCAGAAAGTATAAGAGAAAGTACAGAGCTTTCTCCTCTTACTTTTGATAAACTATAAGTTATAATTACACTTAATATACCAAACAATAAAGCTAATATAATAACATAAGAATTCATCCCAAATAAAAGTATACCTAAAACAGCTCCAAATGCAGAACCTGAACTTACACTTATTATATCTGGACTAACCAAAGGGTTTTGGAATATTCCTTGAAAGGCTACTCCTGAAATAGAAAGTCCTGCACCTACTAATATATTCATTATTATTCTAGGTATTCTTAATTCAAAAATTATAGAACTTTCAATTGGATTATTTTCAACTCCTTTTATACTATCTGACATAACATCAAAAAACATTTTAGGTGATATAAAAAATCTTCCTAAAAATATTGAGACTAATATGCACAAAATTAAGACCACTATGAGAAATACCATTTTCTTTCTATATATATTCATATTCATTTTCCCTTACTTAAAGATTTAAACCTTTATTAACTTTTGAATTTAAAATAAAATTTAATTGCTCATCAGAAAGTTTATAATTAAAGAATTCCAAATAAAAATCTTTTATATCTTTTCTAATATTATAATCATTAAAAAGTTCTGGATTTGCCACTTTTGCTATCCATTTTATCATAAGTGGTGTTTCTGCTGAAGGAGCATCCCATCTATAAATACCTATTGGAGCTTTAAATACTTTTTTATTTTTTACAGCACTAATTTTTGACCAATCTTGACCTTCAAATTTATTATTATAAATATCCTCTGGCAAGATTTTATCAAAATTACTTAAAATAATAATATCAGGATTCCATTTTATAATTTGTTCCATAGTTACTTTTGACCAAGTGCCAGTTGTAATATCTTTGGCAACATTCACTCCGCCTGCCATATCAATCATAATATTATTAACTGATTTTCCACTTGCCACTGTTAATTGAGAATCTCTAAGATAAAGAATCTTTTTTCTTTTTGTATTTTCTATTTTTTTAGATTTTGAAGCTAAATATTTATTAGTATCTTTATGGTAATTAATTAATTTTTGAGCTTTTTCTTGTTTATTTAAAATATCTCCAAGTAATTTTATACCTTCTTGGACATCTTCCAATGTTCCATATTTTATTGCTACTGCTGGAATTTTTAATTTATTAAGTTTTTCTATTGCATCATTTTGATAATCCCATACTACAACAAGATCAGGTTTTAAAAGAGCCAACTCTTCATAATTTATATTAAAATTATTATCCACAAATACTGAATTTGCATTTTTCATATTTGGTGCTAACTCTTTTAACATACTTATTTCATAAGCCTTTTTAGCAGAAGGATGCATTCCGACTATTTTAGAAGAATCTCCATCTACAACATAAGTTAAAGATGCCCAAGGAATAGGAACAATAGCAATTCTGCTTGGATTGTCTTTAATTGTAACTTTTTTCCCTGTTAAATCTGTAACAGTTTTAGCATTAACATTTGCAA
>QWCK01005765.1_pt1 | contig 10985 bp, 5 predicted proteins | sample 1972571 | NCBI WGS metagenome assembly QWCK01 (sample SAMN09866710, study PRJNA288562) | Human gut metagenome isolate term2_stool, whole genome shotgun sequencing... | isolation source: gut | host: Homo sapiens | place: USA: California | reverse complement strand
ACGACTCATCGACATCATCACGCAGCGACACGATGAGGAGCAGATACCGCTCTCTGACCAGACCATCCTCTACCGCACGAACGCTCAGAGCCGTAAGTTTGAGGAGGTACTCCTCTCGGAGGTCATCCCTTACGTCATCTACGGAGGCATGGCATTCTACGCTCGTGCCGAGATCAAGGACGCCATAGCTTACCTCCAGCTCATCATCAACCCGCACAACGAACTGGCGCTCCGCCGAGCTATCGCCTATCCACGCAAAGGTATTGGCGACAAAACCCTCGAGAAGGTGGCTCTCTATGCCCAGCAGCAAAGCCCGCAGCTATCGCTCTACGATGCGCTCTGCGCCGCCATTGACAGTGCCGACCCAGTCGGTCTAAGCCGAGGCGTGCGCAACAAGATAGCCTCCTTCGTCAATCTCATCGACTCGCTCGCCACCGCTTATCAGCACTACGCCAAGCTCGAGGAGTGGATCGCACATATACTCCGTGAGAGCGGCATCGTCGCCGAGCTCACACGCGAAGACACCGTCGAGAGTCAGGCGAAGCTCGACAACCTCAAGGAGTTTGTCAGCAGTGCCTCCGAGTTTGAGGCTCGCTACCGACAGGACCCGCTCAACCTCTTTGCCGAAGAGCCGCTTGACACCGAACTACTCAGCGCCTTTGCCCAGCAGATCCCCCTCTTGACCAACCAAGATCAGGACAACGTCGAGCAGCATAGCGGAGCCACCCCACAGGATCGGCTACAGCTCATGACCATCCACGCCGCCAAGGGTCTAGAGTTCCCCTACGTCTACATCGCGGGTGTTGAGGAAAACCTCCTCCCCTCTTCGCGTAGCCTCGACACCGCCGAGATGATCGAAGAGGAGCGCCGACTCCTCTACGTCGGCATCACACGAGCCAAAAAGCTCTGCACCCTCAGTTATACCAGCATACGGACACGCAACGGCAAGACCGAGCTCATGATCCCCAGCCGCTTCATCGCTGAGCTACCACGGGCGCACTACACCCTCCACGAGGAGGCAGCACCCATCGGGACCAGCGTGAGCAGTTACGCCACCAGCTTCCAGCCCACCAACTACAGCTCGCCCGCCACGCAGCGACCTACCGCCAGTCCTACAAGCACCAGCTCTAGCTCCGCCACGGCACAGCAGATGCTCGCCAAGAGTTCGCCCGTCAACGCCCTTGAGAGCCTCGACGGCTACCACGTCGGCGACCGCGTGCGCCATCCACGTCATGGAGACGGCAGGATAGAGCGCATCGAGAGCGCCATGGGCGGCAAGCTCACCATACACTTCGACGACGGCAGGACCCGCGAAGTGCTCATCCGCTACACCCACCTAGACCATATATAAGAGTAGCCTCTAACTAACCCTAATCTACCCCTGAAAGCACAAATAAAACTGATTTACTAAACACTATAAACTTATGGAACACAACAGTTGTTACACACCACAATGCACCAGACGAGAGCAGTGCACCCTCTGGCGCAATGCACTCGTAGAGGTCGAGCACGGCAATAGCTTGCTCACCATCACCAATCCCCAGCTCATCGACAAGGCTGGCGGATACGACCACTGCCCCAACTACTACGAGCACAAGCTCAGACGCTATGCTCGTGGACTCGTATGGAGCTACGACGATCTGACCCTAGCCCAGTGGCGACAGATACAGACGCAGCTCAATAGGCAGTTCGGCTACAGTGAGACGAAGCGCATGCGCCACGGCTACGTAGCCATCAGCCCCGAGGAGCAAGGCGTCATCGCACAGATCTTTACCTCTATCGCCCCAGGCAGTGAGCCTCGATACATCACCTACGAGGAGCACTACACCAAGCCCCCACGTATCGAGGGCCGAGCCGCTCACAAACTACTCAGAGGCTAGACGAGCATAATTCGCCCGTAAGAACACACGGGATGAATAACTTTTATACGGACGCACGGGACGTGTAACCCTTTGTAGGGACGCACGGTCTGTGCGTCCGTTGTGTCAAAAGTTACAGCGTCATGGTTTTAACGGGGACGGACGCCCTCCCGCTAGACACTATCCGTGCGTCCCTACAAGTCGCTACTCGTCAAGTGCTACATCTTTCCAACGGCGGATCTGAAAAGTTCCTCCGTTGGAACTGACGAGTTCCTCCGTTGGAACCGAAAAGTTCCTCCCTTGGAACTGAAAAGTTCCAAGAGGGGAACTCTTTTTGGAACTCGTATATACAACGAGATCAGCACGATACAAACAGTGTCAACGAGGACTCCCGCTCGTGGGGTGTCACAGGAGCTGCGCCTTGTCGCGGTACTGGTCGTATAGCTGTGCCAGTGCGCTCTCGGGGCTGATATATCCGAAGACTAGTCTGTCAGCTAGCTCTGCTATGTACTCATTGCGGTAGAGCGCAGCACTCCGCCCCACACGCACCGCCCGTGGTGCCGTAGAGATACATAGCAGTTGCCCCGCATCGAGCGGTGCGTGAAGCTCCGTGGGTAGCTCTTTGTAGAGAGCACGTGCTAGGACCATGATGACTGGTTGCTCCTGCTGGAGGAGGAGCCGCAACACGTCTCGTTCTATGTCAGCGTGAAAGCCACTCACCACGGCACCGACCGTGCCAGCCACGTCTGTCGCCCAGTCGTAGCAGCGTAACACGGCCCCACTAGACACGTTACGTGACGAGAGGAAGCCCACGGTCGTCCCCTCGAGTAGCAACTTATTGCCTAGATAAGCGACTGGCATCCTCACTCAGCTAGGTCAATCCTCACTCTGTAGCTCATCGCCCATACGATACTTGATATCGTAGTTGATGATGAAGTCCAGCTCCTCTTCGGTAAAGCCGTAATGCTCCGCCAAGACCTTGTCTATCTCATCAATAATCGGCTTGGAGAACTTCATATAATAGACATCTTGCACAGTCTCTCCAGTATTCTTATTTACTTTAACCTGTCTCTGCTTATTCTCTTCTAGAGATTGTTCGAGTTGCACTTTTAGATTTTCGATTCTAACATCCTCGACTAAGGAAGAACAAAATCGGAAGTTGTCTAGTTCTCGATCTGTTATATGTCTACAGTTTGATACTACTCTCCAAAACAAATAGAAAGTAGAAGAGGTTAATGCGACTACACCTAATGAAACGTGTTTAGTCGAAATACCAATAGAGTGTTCTGTTGAACTCTTCTTACTCTTGGAAGAACAGAAATAAGTTGGGTAGGACTTAATCTGTTTCCAATATCTACCACCAGCACTCCTATAGAATATAGAAGAGTCTGATCTGACGTCATAAATACTGCAAAAAGGAGTGTCAGCCAGAGTTATCTTCTTTAGAATGGTAGTCTCCAAAGGGAAAGACACCTTTGGATAGACTTCAGCTACAACATCTCCTCTAGAAAAGGATTGATAAACTAAGGTATCAAAGATTGTCGTTCTAGTCTCTGAAGACCAATGTGTCATGCTTGTAATATGATGCTCTTCAGCACTTGAAAAGTGCATTATATGTATCGCTAATTGCTGATCGACACCTTCAAAAAGCTTAGATGGTCTTTCATCCCAAAGAGAACTCCAAGTACTCTTGTTCTTGAGTGTTAACTCAAACAAGCAAGACATCCTCGGTGTAGACACACTTGATGATGGAACGATAAAGCCCACGTAACCTTGTCCTAATTTGTAAGACCTCTCCATTACAAAGGCATAGAGATTGCCACAGGACAAGGTCTCATAGCCTTGTAGCTCATATAGATCAGAGATCGATACACCTTTGACTTTTCGCGTGTACTCCACATACGGTGGATTACCGATGATGACGTCAAAGCCTCCATGCTCAGCGATGATCTCGTAGTACTCTGCGATCCAGTGGAAGGGTTGATAGTCAGCAAGCCAACGGTCGTAGTCCGCCACCGCAACATTCATAGTAGCCATAAAGAGTTGGAGATTCAGTATCTCGTTGAAGTCGGCTAGACGCTCACGGAGCTTCACCTTTGCCGTGACAAAAGACTCCATATCCTCCTGCTGCGTGAGCTGTATATCTCTAAAGCGTCTATAAGCCATAGAGACCTTCTGCATCTCAGTCTTGGCAAGCTGCTCATACTCGGCACTGGTGAAGATGTCGGCACTATAAGCTTGGTAGACCTCCTGCTCACTAGCGTAGCCGACGAGCGTATTGCCACAGCGGATGTTGAAGTCGATATCGGGGAGCGGGTCTAGCCCGAGATTGTCTGCTCGCTGGTCAACCTCTACGACGGCTACCATCTTGAGGAAGAGTCGTAGCTTGGCTATCTCGACAGCCTCTGCCATGATGTCTACGCCATAGAGGTTGCGCAGGATGATGCTCTTGTAGATGAAGTACTGGATATTGGATCGGTAGCGGCTCTCTATCTCGCCCAGCTCATCGACGAAGAGCTGCTCATGCTCGCTGTGGAAGCTCTCCATACGACTGATGCAGGTCTCGTAAAGCGGCTCTAGGATATTCATCGCAGCAAAGAGGAAGGCGCCCGACCCGCAGGTGGGGTCTAGTATAGTGACCTCACGGAGTGCCTTGTAGCAGTGGGCGATGAGACGATGACTCTCTGTCCGCTCGAGGAGATCCTGTACGAAGGTGCGTATGTCGAGATTGTAGGTGATGAAGTCGTTTGCCTCGTGTATCTCTCCGCTCTGGATCTTAGCGAGGACCTCGTCGCAGTGCTGTAGTCTCTCGATGGTCTCACGCCATATCTCGGTGGGTAGTCCCCAGGTGGCGGGTGTGGGTCTGTTCCACTCGGCACGTCGCTCTAGTAGGTGGGGCTGTGTGGTGTCTAATCCCTGCGCCACCTCTTGCGGTATCTGCTCCCGCCAATCTGCGGTGTAGCCATGTCGTGCTGCAGCAAAGAGGTAGCGCTCGCCTCCCGTCTGCAACATCTGCCAGACGGCACCTTGTGGAGCAAAGAGGGTGCGCATCTCCTGGGTGGCTTGGCTGACCTTGTCGAGGAGATAAGGGAGGATGCAGTTGCGCCCGATATACTCGGTGATATCTTCCTTAGTATAGTAGGCCCCCATCTGAGCACGATCGTTGATATACTGCTCGAAGATGTATCCCAGCACGTCGGGGTTGATGTCTCGTCCCGTGGCTGAGATGCGTGTGTCTAGGTGCCAGCGCCACTGATCGAAGAACTTAAAGAGTCGCTCGAACGCTTCGTCCGCTATATCTATCTCCTGATAGTCACGCTCTATCTGATGGAGGTCAAACATACCGCCATTGAGATAGGGTATGCGCCCGAAGCGCTCCTCAAAGTGGGGATCATGGCCGGGTCTATTGAGTCCGTCACGAAAGAGATGCACGAGGAAGTCCCGATAGAAGCTCTTGTAAAACTGTCCCTCGCCATGCTGCTCCTGACACCAGCGTAGCTTGTTATTGAGATAATCGGTGTCTTGGTCTAGGAAGCCTTTCTTCTGTATGAAGTAGCAAAACATGAGTCGATTGAGCATGACGGAGGCGTACCACTGCTTATTGCGATTGTCCCGCTCCCCTATCTGATCATCGATGCCGGTGATAAAGCCGACGAATTCGTGATGCTCCCTCCTAAACCCACGATAGAAGTCCTTGGTTATGCGCTCACTATTGACGGCAAAGGTCTGCTGTATGCGTTGCTGTACATCTACGATGGTGGTCACCTCCTCGAGTCCGAAGACGAGTCCCTGGATCTTCTCGTAGAGGAAGTCTGCCTGCTCGACGGTAGCGTACTCGATGGTGACGATGTCTCGCTTGTCGACCTTCCTGACGGGTGTGACCCACTGATGATGCTCGCTATCTTGTAGCCTATAGATGGCTATATAGTCCTGCGCTATGCGTCGTAGCCGTACATCTATACGCCTACAGAGAGCTGGTGTGGGTATCTCTGCGACGATACACTCGAGAACCTGTAGCCCACTGCGCTCAGCGATGGTCGTAAAGTGATACTCATGCTCATCTATACGTATGACGGGGAGTGAGGCGGTGCCTGGATAGTTGTTCCACCCCATCTCGGAGATAAACATCTCTCGGAGGTTGCCCTGTCGTAGTAATGCCTTGAAGGTTGCTTTGTTCATACCGTTTGCGTGGGTTTAATGATTGTCTCTGATACCTAGTGAGCAGATGATGGTGTTGTCTCTATGCTGTGCGCTCTCCTCGTCGATGCGACAGAAGACGCCCTCACGGCTCATCTCTAGTATCTCCTTTACGATGTCGCCTGCCGAGAGCCTATCGGATCGTAGCATACGCCCTAAGGTGAGCTTGGTCTGCTCTCGTAGCGGATAGTTGTACACCTGATCTATGGCGATCTTGATCTGATCCTCTACTTCCTTGGTGTAGGACTGATCATGGCTATGCTTCTTAATATAGTCGCTCAGTAGCATGTAGATGCGATAGCGCGTACTAAAGCGTCCGCCGAGAGTGCCAGAGGTAGCGGCACCGCTATCCTGCTCATCGAGCATCTGCACGGTCTGCTGGACTAGCTGGTGATGCAGCTCGAGAGGCTCTACGGAGGGGGTGTCTGCCTTACAGCGGAGTGCCTCCAAGATACGCTTCTGCGACTGGGTGATGACATGACCCTCCTGATCTAGGTAGGTGAGTATGTCGTAGTCACTAGCGGTGCGGGCGTAGGTAATGACGCCCTCCGTGTGGTCACCCTCGGAGCTCTTGGTGCTGTAGAGGAGGTTCTCCAAATTAGGTATCGTCTGCTCCAGTGTGGGGTCGGCCTCGATGGCAGCTTTCCATATCTCGTAAGCTTGTGAGGTGAGGTCTACATCGGTCTCCTCGTCGTCCTCGCCGTCGAGTATGCCGCTACGCTCGTTGTACATGTCTCGTAGGTTCTGCTCGTTGCCTTCGAAAAACTGCTCGTCACTGCCCACGATGTCGGCGTTTTGGTTGATGCGTCTGTTGAGTCGCTCTCGTAGCTTGATGATCTTCTCTACGCCCTCTGCGGGGAAGAATGAGTAGCAGTAGATCTTGTCTGCCGTCTGCCCGATACGGTCTACACGTCCGGCTCGCTGTATGAGTCTGATGATCGCCCAAGGTAGGTCGTAATTGACTACAACGTGGGCATCCTGCAGGTTGTGCCCCTCAGAGAGTACGTCTGTGGCGATGAGTACACGTGTCTGCTGGTCGAGGGGTAGGTCTGCCTTGTCATTGCTGATGGGTGAGAAGAGGGTCGCTATGGCAGAGGGATTCTCAGAATCACCTGTAGCGACACCGACATGAGTCATGCCTCGATTGCGCAGCTGATTGTAGATGTAGTGTGCTGTGTCGCTGTACTGCGTGAAGACGATAACCTTGTCATTTCTATGCTCTGAGCTGATGAGTAGACGATGGAGTTCGTTGAGCTTTTGGTCAGTCTCTTGCTGCCACGCTCCGCATAGCTCGATCATCTGTATGATGAGCTGTGAGTCACTCTGTATCTTGTCCTTAAGAGTTTGCTTGAAGTATTCGGAGGATAGCCATGTGACATTGCCGCGCTCTCGTATGGTGTCGTAGTGCTCTTGCGCCCGCTGCATATAGGAGTCTGCATCAGTAGGTATGGCGAGCGTAGCTCCTGTGACGGGTGGGGTATCTGGAGCTTCGCCCAGTAGAGCATCGTCTTTATCTATATCCTCGCTGTACTCCTCGGGGAGTGCGTTGTCATCACCGATGGGTAGCGGTAGCTTATTGTCTAGAGCGTATATGTACAGGTAGTTGCGCAGGAGGTGGCGGTAGAGTGTCAGCAGGAAGGAGAAGCCACTCGAGTCTATCCTCTTGAAGAAGGTACTCCTACAGAATCCCATCATGCGCTGTCCCGCCTTGGAGAGATTGTCTATAATCAGCCGATCTGCCGCCGAGGCCTTGTCTCGCTTGTCTGGCTTGATGTACTGACTGAGTCCATAGCGTGGTAGCTGGAGGTGCTCCATGAGTTCGATCATCTGCTCGGAGTATAGTCGACTATACTGGTCGTCTGGGTCGGTGGGGAACTTGATCGACTTAGGTAGTCTCTCGGGGAAGTAAGAGTGTGGCTGTCCGGCTATCTCTAGGTATCGTCTGCCATCGGGGGCTTCCTTGGCATAGTATTTCTTGATAAAGGAGCGTGTGCGACGTACTAGGAAGAGCTTCATGAGTTCGTTCCAGTCCTCTATATGGGGGCTCTGCTCAAACGCCTTGATGCTGCGGACGAATATGTCTGGGTGTCTCTCGGCAAAGGCGCGCTCTCCTCCTAGCGAGCGGATATACTCCTCGGGGCGTATGCCTAGGTCTTGATCTTCACTGAGGAAGAGTCGTAGCTGGGTGCTGAGATCTTTGTACTCCTTATTATATGGTGTGGCCGTGAGGAGTAGCACTTTGCACTCCTGACGCTCGATGAGGGCTCGTATGTTTTGGTATCTTCGGCCACCATTGCGCAGGTTGTGGCTCTCGTCGATGATCACTAGTCGATAGTGTCTAGAGTTGTCTGGGTCTATCGCCCTGGCCATAGAGAGTACATCTGCCTTGAGGTCGTACTTGTCGATGTAGTGCCGCCACATAGTCTGCAGGCTGGCTGGGCAGACGATGAGGGTGCTACCCTCGAAGTTCATCTCATAGATCTTGGCAATAGCACAGGCGGTAATGGTCTTGCCTAGTCCGACCACATCACCGATCATAGCTCCTCCCCGTTTCTCGTTGTTGAGGTGGCGGGTGGCTATCTTGACAGCGTTTTGCTGGAAGTCGAGTAGCTCCTTGCGAAACTCGCGTGTGATGGTGAGCTCCTTGAGCCCCTTACGAGCCTCCTCGCTGAGGTGGTAAGCGACCTTGAGATAAATGTGATAAGGCGGTATCTCTCGCTCGGCAGCCCAGCTGTGTTCTATGGCGTTGATGAGATCCTCAGAGATGTCTATACAGAAGTTATCGTTCCAGCGATCCTCAAACCAATTGGCAAACTTGTCTGTATCATCTTTGTCGGCAAACTCTGCATTGAGCTCTCCCTGCTTTGTTAGCCCCGCATAGGTCAGGTTGCTACTCCCCATGACACATACACGAGGACAGGTGTAGTCATCCTTGTAAGCGACATAGAGCTTTGCGTGCAGTGGCTCGCGTAGATAAAGCTTGACGACGACTCGCCCCTCACTGAGCTGATGGGAGAGACGACGTAGCGTCACCTCGTCCTGACGACTGGGTAGCCCGATGGTGAGTTGCTTCTTGAAGTCTCGAGCTATCTTGCGCTTACACTCCTGCACCATCTTAGCATCTGGTAGTGTGCCATGGGTGCCATAGAGCATACGAATGTACTCCTCCTCGGGTCGATGCATACCGATCAAGAGACGACAATGCCTAGTGTACTTCTTATCGCCCTCCCATACAGTAGCTCCTGATAAAGCATCTACCTGATCCTCGATAAGTCCCCAGCCACGAAGGTTGAAGTACCCTACACAGCAGTCTAGTCGCTGCATATTGGGAGAGGTTAGGATGCGTTTGAATCCCTGCTCGAAGGTGTCGTGTATGTTGTCATATATCTGGGCCATCTCTACTTCTTTTTGCGGTTAAAGCCTTTACGCCTCAAATTTACAGATAATTGTAGAGACACACGCCACTCCTATAGATGATGCCGAGCATTTGTTGCGTTGCTCCTCTCTATGGTCTGTCGAGACAATCGCTAGCTACTGAGTGACGTTGCCTACAGCTGACTGCATTCTTTACGGTCGGCTGTGCTACCTTTGCATGTGCCGCAGCTAATTTGTATCAAAGCGAGACGTGTAGCGATGATTCGTGTAACCCTTTGTAGGGATGTGCGAGAGTGTCTAGCGGGAGGGCGTCCGTTGTTGAACGGCAACGCGTGTCATCATAACACTGTAACCGGACGGCACCGACCGTGCGTCCCTACAAAGGGCTACTCGTCGGCGTGGCGGATATGTGACGTGATTTGCGTAGCTTTGTGCAGGAAGTTTGAATTTTGAATTGAGACGATATGAAGAATAGACTCTGCGACCTGCTAGGCATTCGCTACCCGATCATTGCGGGTGGTATGGTCTGGTGTAGCGGTTGGCGACTGGCTTCGGCTGTGAGCAATGCGGGGGGACTGGGTCTTCTGGGGGCTGGTTCGATGTACCCTGAGGTGCTCCGCGAACATATAGCCCGCTGCCGTGAGGCTACGGATAGACCTTTTGGGGTTAATGTGCCGCTGCTCTATCCTGAGATTGATACGTTGATCCAGATCATTATCGAGGAGCAGGTGCCTATCGTTGTTACCTCGGCGGGTAGTCCCAAGCGCTTTACTCCTCTCCTCCATGAGCACGGTATCAAGGTGATGCATGTGGTCAGCAGTACGAAGTTTGCGGTCAAGTGCCAAGAGGCGGGTGTCGATGCGGTGATTGCTGAGGGCTTTGAGGCTGGCGGTCACAACGGTCGTGAGGAGACGACGACGCTGGCGCTGATACCGGCTGTGGCGCAGGCTATTGACCTCCCCCTCGTGGCAGCTGGCGGAATAGCTTCGGGGCGCTCTATCTTGGCTGCTCAGAGCCTAGGTGCCGAGGGGGTGCAGATTGGGACGCTCTTTGCGCTGAGTGAAGAGAGTAGCGCGCATGCAACCTTCAAGGAGGCGTGCGTCAAGAGTGACGAGGGGGACACGATATTGACCCTCAAGGAGCTCGCTCCGACACGCTTGCTGAAGAACGACTTTTACCAACAAGTGGCCACCCTGCAAGCTCGTGGCGCCTCTGCCGATGAGCTACGAGAGCTACTCGGGCGGGCCAGAGCGAAGCGCGGTATCTTCGAGGGAGACCTCGAGGAGGGCGAGCTAGAGATTGGTCAGGTGGCTGCGCAGATAGATCAGGTGCAGCCGGTGGCTCAGATCTTCGACCAGCTGATTGCAGAGTACAATGCGGCTCGTGCGGAACTGCTGGATATGAACTGGACAAATTGCTAGGGGCTATACCTTATTATATATGTACGACAAGTATACTTACCATCCTTATCGCCATCTGACGGGTGCTGGCGTGGCGTTGATTACTCCATTTCTGGAGAATGGGCAGGTGGACTCGGCTTCGCTGAGCCGTCTG
>QWCK01005761.1_pt1 | contig 10991 bp, 7 predicted proteins | sample 1972571 | NCBI WGS metagenome assembly QWCK01 (sample SAMN09866710, study PRJNA288562) | Human gut metagenome isolate term2_stool, whole genome shotgun sequencing... | isolation source: gut | host: Homo sapiens | place: USA: California | reverse complement strand
CTCTAGTTCGTTCAGCTGACTACGTAGAGCGGCTAGCTGCTGAGCTATCTGATCATCGTCACGCTGAGGGTTCTGCTGAGCTGCCTTGAGGCGAGCTAGGTCCTCCTCGAGTGCTTTGATCTTGTCTGCATCGTTAGTAGGCAGAGCGCCTTGAGCGCCCTGAGTTACGACGAGATTACTACCAGCTGGGTAGTATAGCTGTCCTCCGACGTTGATAGGCTGTCCTGGCTGTGTATAGACTGGAGCTGCCTTCATAGCGTTGAGGTTGTGATACTGTAGGAGTAGGTAGAGGAGGTCTCTATCCTTATTACTTGTGATAGTTATATCACGCTCTTGCGGACATGTGCTGTACTGCTGCTCCTCAGCGTCGTTTTCCTCGGCTGCGGTGACTATGGCACTAACGAGCGTAGCCAGCTCCTGCTTTGTCATAACCACCACTTTCTCACGTCTGTCACGCTCGCCCTTGTCGACACGCTCTGTGCGGTCGCGCTTCTGGCGAGGTGCTTGACGCTTGTCTTGCTGTGCCTCCACGGATGTGGAGACAGCAGCAGACAGAAGGATCACGCACAGCCCGACTATTATTGATTTCTTAGTCATACTGTTGTAGTGATAAGTGATTAGAAGTAGAAGCGGTATCCTAGAGATATGCTGTGATTACGCCCTGTGGTGCGAAGACCATAGTCTAGGAATAGTGCGCTATTGAGCTGTGGTAGCTTGTATGAAGTACCTAAAAGGAAGTTGGCACCAAACTGTGTGTCTGTATAGACGCCGACACCTGCACCTAGGTAAGGTACAAAGTTGCCCAGCTCCTTGAACTGGAAGTTGTACACAACATTACCCGTAAGTCCGAAAGTAGTCTTCTTGCCGAAGCCTACGAAGAACTCAGGAACAAAGTCTAGCTTCGTGTTGCTGATAGGCATGAAAGCACGTACACCTACCTCAAATGCTCCAAAAGCCTTCTGATCCTTTGGCTTGACAATGTTTCCACCGACGAGGACTCCGACAGAGTTTAGCTTGATGAAGCTCTTGGTGTTGTTGTCAACGGGTGTAGCTTCACTGTCTATTGTCGCTACGGTAGATGGCGTAACAGGAGTCTGATATGCAGGGTGAGTAGGAGGAGTCGTTACGACAGTCGTAGTGGCAGGCTGCTGTGCACGCATCTGCTCGTTCTGCTGTATTTTCCTGTCGATAGCGTCAAGACGATTGAGGATCTCTTCGTTTTGCGTCGCCACCTCTTCATTGTTTTGAGCTGCTGCAGCCTTAGGGCACTGAGTAGCTTGCTGTGGAGCGACATATCGAGGAGTGTTGCCGATGAGGGCATGTATTAGCTCACGCTCTAGTGGAGTGAGAGCGTCATCGTTAGGCTGACGATATGCATGACTGTGACTCTTAGCCTTGCACTGACCCTGACTCTTAGCCTTGCACTGACCCTGCTCCTGCTCGGTAGCACTCTGCTTCTTGCTCTTGTTGCTACGGTTGCGGTCGATGATGCGCTGTGCCATGTCCTCGATCTCAGATGGAGTCATACGTACGTACTCATCATCGTCACGATCCTGACCGTAGTAGTGGTACTCACGGTACTCGTTGATACGCTCTTGCGTAGTCTTGTCCTCCTCGGTATCAAACTCGTAGTGACGAGCTGGCTGGCCTAGGTTAAAGCGTACACCGAACTGGTAAGCCATATTCTTAGCGAGGATCTCAGACTTATTTGTGATAGAAGTTGTCTTGACGCCAGGAGCGGGGTGTGCGATGAGGTTTGCACTACCGAATAGACTCATATAGCGGAAGAGGGGTACCTCTAGACCGATACCAGCCATACCGAAGACGACGTCATGTAGGTTTGCCTTGTCTAGCTCGGTAGCCTCCTCAGAGAGCTTAGCATCGAGGTAACCAGCACCGAGGTTGACATAAGGTGTCACACCACGAGGCAGGTTGAGGCGACCGGTGAAGTAACCACCATAGATAGCGCGCTCGTTGTCAAACTTGAAGTTCGGCTTCTTGCCAGTCTTACCAGCTTGGTAGTAGAATCCACGTACACCAAAGGTGTTGTTGAAGTCCAGACCTAGCTGACCTCCATAGAACCATGAGTCGCGGCTATTCCAGTAAGAGTTCTGGTTGAAGTCCATATAGAGCATAGAAGGCTCGATGGTGAATACCATGCCGCGGAACCCATTGGAGAAGAAATCTCTGTAAGCACGGCTTACCTCGTTACCACCTCTGGGGTTGTAGCCACCGAGGTAGATGGAGAGCCCAGCATGAGCTGAGAAGTTGTTCATCAGAGCTAGACCGTTCTTGTCCACCTTCTCGCTCGCCTTCCCAAGATTGATGTAAGGATTTAGTAGATCCGTGCGGAAGCCTAGGTAGTTACCCGATAGGTTAAGGGCAATACGAGGTGCTAGATTGATCTTAAAGCCTAGTGCTCCAGAGAAGTATAGGTGATCAGTCTTCATCGTCTCGATCTTCTTATCTGCGATAGGTAGCTCATACTTCATGTTTTGGATACCACCACCAACGAGTAGATAAGGAGCTAGAATGTAGCCATCGAGGAGGTTGAACTTGAGCTCAGCTCCGTAGCGCTCGATGTCGATCTTGCGATCGCTCATTTGATCCTTAAAGATAGGATCGATATTCCACTCTCCATTAGGATCGCTGAGCTTGGACTTGATGCCAAAAGAGCGATCATAGACACCGCGTAGCTCTACGATCGGGCCGAAGCCGAAGCCTGCACGTAAGCCCCAAAGCATTGCGTTGTCAATGTTTAGAGCTTTGTCGAAGAACTGATACTCAAAGCCACCACCGACGGTGATGCTAGCATCCTTGACCTGAGCCCTGGTCCCGTTGAAGCTCAGAAGAGCTACAAGGACAGTACATAGTAGTAGGATTTTTTTATTCATAGTCAAACTATTGAGTTGATTGATAATACCAAGTGATTAGTGTATAGACAGGGGGATAGCCTCACTCCTCCCAAACCTTAGTAGACGCTCTGAATAAAAACGCCTCCAAGGGAGAGCCAGGTATACTACCTTACCCTATCTGCTGTCAAAGGTATGAAAAAGTATTGATACAAAGCAACTCTACGCGCTTTTAAATCGTAGAGAATCTCTACATTGGGCTTCCTCTGAACTCCTCTAGAAGGCTTATCAGTAAACAGAGTTATAATTAGGTTACTCCTTGATATGGTGCCTTATAGTGGGGCTGTTGGGAAGTACAAATTGCGAGAAAAGAGAATGCCAATGTAGGAATTTGCCAATCTCCATGTGGGGAAGAAACATTTCCTCGGACATATCATTTGATTTCTCCTAGGGCTGACGCATATAAAAATGAGCTTGTTCCAGTTCCTCCCTAGAAATTCCCAAATAGCTCGGTGGATATTTTTGATTTGCTCCCGAGGAAATGGTAAATTCTTCGGACTTATGATTTGATTCTTCCGAAGTTTCATTTGATACTTCCGAAGAAATTTTTCTTTCTTCCGTGGGTATTTTTGATTTCCTCGGGAGCTATTGGGACAATTCTTCGGGAGGAAGTCAATTCTTCGGGAGAGTGGTGTAATCAGAGAGGATCTGTAGCCACTGTGTAGCGATAATCTAACGGCATATTTCCTAGTTATCGCCATACGCAGCTCATAGACGGCTGGTTATAATGCGTCATCCCTAAGGAACGAAGGCTTTGACGTGAAATGAGTACATTTGCAGAGTCAGAGAAATAGACGGATGATTGACGAACAGACGAAGCAACTGATCATAGATACGGCACGCATCTATGATGTGGTGTCCGACTTTGTGCAGCTACGGCACAAGGGGGCGGGCTTCGTTGGGCTGTGTCCTTTTCACAAGGATCGTCACCCCTCCTTTATCGTCACTCCGTCCAAGAACATCTGCAAGTGCTTCGCTTGTGGCGCAGGTGGAACGCCTATCTCCTTCATCATGAAGATACAGAACTGCTCCTTCGTTGAGGCGCTCCGCTACCTCGCTCAGAAGTACAACATCCCTGTGCCAGAGCGAGAGATGACCGAAGAGGAGCAGCAGCGACAGAGTGAGCGTGAGGCGCTTTACCTTGCCAACGAGGTGGCGGCGAAGTTCTTTACCGAGCAACTCCTCAGCAGCGAGGAGGGGCTGGACATAGCTCTGCCTTACTTCACACAGCGTGGTGTCCGCTCCGAGGCGATACAGACCTTTGGGCTGGGCTACTCGCCCGGTGATCGCCGTGCTCTGGTGAAGTATGTCGAGGAGCATGGCTACGATATGGAGAGCTTTGTGGCGACGGGCCTGCTCTACGCTCCGAACGAGGGGCGCCCGAGTGCTGATCGCTATCACGAGCGGGTTATCTTCCCTATATATAATGTAGGTGGACGGGTCGTCGGCTTCGGTGGGCGAACGATGCGCAAGGCGGACAAGATCGCCAAGTATATCAATTCGCCTGAGAGCATTATCTACGACAAGAGCCGTGAGCTCTATGGTCTCTATCAGGCGAAGCGCGCCATAGGACGTCTGGATCAGAGCATCATCGTCGAGGGCTACCTCGATGTGATCGCCATGCACCAAGTGGGAATAGAGAATGTGGTGGCGACGTCTGGCACGGCACTCACGGAGAACCAGATACAGCTCTTGCGTCGCTTCTCGCGTAATGTGCTGGTACTCTTCGACGGTGACGAGGCGGGAATCAAAGCGGCGCTGCGCTCGATCGATATGCTCCTCGCTGAGGGGATGCAGATCAAGCTCTTGGTGCTGCCCGATGGAGAGGATCCTGATGAGTTTGTCGCTAAGCGTAGTCGCACAGAGGTGGAGGAGTACTTTGCTGCCCATGAGCAGGACTTCCTCACCTTCAAGTCGCAGCTTTACGCTCCACAGATGGCTAGTGATCCACAGCTCAAGACGCAACTGATGCGAGACATCTTGCAGAGCATTGCCACGATCCCCGATAGCCTCGAGCGGGTCGTCTACATACAGCAGATGTCTCAGATGTATGGCGTGGCGGAGGATCTACTCTTGCAGCAGATCAAGCAGGAGCGCTTTAGTCGTGGACGGGTTTATCAGTATGCTCCACCTACGGCAGAGACACCCGAGGAGCGTGCTCCCGAGGAGATCCCGCAAGAGGTCTCGCCCCTAGATGCGCCGATGAGCAACGAAGCTCTAGACTTGATCCGCCTGGTGGTGCGCTACGGAGAGCGGATGCTAAAGATCTCCGTGCAGGATGAGGAGGCCAGTGAGGAGGCTGAGCCTACGGTGATACAGGTCTCTGTGGCTAACTTTGTCTATCAGGAGCTTAAGCAAGATGACATAGTCATCGAGCACCCCCTCGTCAAGCGCATTCTCAACGATAGCAATAAGATGATGCTGGAGGAGCTTAGCGTCTCGGAGGATGGCAAGTCGACGCATACCTGTGGCTCCTTCCTATGCAATTCGGAGATTCCGCAGGTGGCAGCGCTGGCGGTGGACCTTTACGCCTCTCCCTATAAGCTCTCTCGCAAGGCTCGCGAGGAGCTACAGATGCCAGATGACGAGGATGAGAAAGTGCCCGATGAGTGGGTGCGCGAGATGACTTTTAAGGTGCTATACACCTACAAACTAGCGTATGCTGAGGAGCACTGTCAGCAGATCTCGCAGCAGATACAGACGCTACAGCAGGAGCACCCAGAGGCGGACTATGCGAGCTACCAGCCACTCCTCCAGGAGCTATCCACGTGGCAAGAGATTCGCAAGGCGTTTGCCCAGTTTAGCGGTCAGCGTGTGGTCATTTCGTGAGCTTAGGAGTGTGATGAAGTAGTGACCGTTAACCCTTTTACCAAATCTAGAGAAGAAAGCGCAGTCATGCAGTTTGCCGATATATATGGATACCGAGCCCTCAAGCAGCAGTTTGTCCACTTGACCAAATCGGGACAGATGCCCCATGCTGTGCTGCTCGAGATACAGGAGGGCTACCCAGGGCTTCACCTGGCGTGGGCCTGGGCGCAGTACATCCAGTGCCAGTCTCCTACGGACGAGGACTCTTGTGGCGAGTGCGCCTCCTGCAAGAAGGTCGCAGCTAGCGCACACCCTGACGTCATCTTCGTCTATCCAGTGATCAAAGCGGCTCAAGACGAGACCCCCACGGAGCGATACTTCGATGAGTGGCGCATGCTCCTCGAGCGGTCTCCCTACATCACCGATCAGGACTGGCTAGAGGTGCTAGAGGCGGGCAATAGTCAGCCTGTCATCTATGTAAATGAGATCAATAGTCTCTTGTCTCGTCTCTCTGTCACAACTACCGAAGGGGGCTGGCGCACAATTATCATCTACCAGCCTGAGCGCATGAATGATGCAGCTGCCAATAAACTTCTTAAGTCGCTCGAAGAGCCTCCTGCAGAGACGCTCTTTATACTTGTGTCGGCACATTCGGACCGTCTCCTAGACACTATCCTGAGCCGTGTGCAGCGCTTCGAGCTACCACCGATGACAGAGGCGGAGATGAGAGAGGCGCTGACAGCTCTACACCCCGAGCTGGCGACTGACGCACTTGAGGCAATGATTCCCCTAGTGGATGGTAACCTGAGCGATGCCTTACGGCTGCTCGACAGTTCTGCCTCACAAGACAAACTACAAGAAATGGCGCAGCAGTGGTACGACGCAACGCTACGAGCCGACATCTTGCGCCTGAAGCTCCTCAGCGAGGAGGTGGACAAGACCGGCCGTGAGGGGGCCGTCGCTTTTCTCAAACTACTGATGCAGCTGGTGGGGCAGCAGTGGCACCGTGCGCTTAGCGGTGAGGCGCATGTGGGAGAGCTACGTGTCAACAATAAGGCGATGGGAGCCTGCTATAGACTCCTCGAGGAGGCGATGCGAGAGATCCGTGGCAATGTGCTGACGAAGATGGTGCTCTTCGACACGTTCCTGCGGATGCTGCTCGCTTTACGCAACTAAGATCAGTAGCGATGTCAGAGCAGGCGTTACGCCATCAGGGACTTGACCTCCTGCGGCTCCTCTCGGTCGTGATGGTAATCGGCATTCACACGGCGGGAGGGTACTTTATGGGAGAGGCTTCGCTGTCAGAGCGTTGGCAGGCTGCCCCATGGTATGCGCTCTCAGTGGGAGCGGTGCCACTCTTTGTGATGATGAGCGGAGCCTTCATGCTATCGCCTGAGCGGCAGATCGGGAGCTTGGCACACTTTTACAAGCGTAGGGTAGGGCGCAAGATACTCTTACCACTGCTTGTTTGGTCTGTGGGCTACTACTTCTGGCACTGTGCGAAGGAGCAGGCGTGGCTCGCCTTCCAGTGGTATCACTTGTGGTATCTCGTGATGCTGGCGGGCCTCTATGTAGTCACTCCTATGCTACGCTGGCTCTGCGAGCGGATCGAGCGTAGCGATAGGCCTATCTATGGAGGCAATCGGGGACTACTGATCTTGACGCTCGGGAGCTATCTTGTAGCGCTTGCTGTAGACATCTACTACCGCTCGTATGGCATCCAGCAGATCTGCTTGCTCTGGTGGGTGCAGTACCTCCCTTACTACCTGGCAGGCTATCTGATCTCTCGCACCATTAGTCGGTTGCCGGGCAAAGGCTTTCTCCTGACGCTATTCGTCGGGAGTATGTTACTGCACGGAGCGCTACTCATTTATGTGCCTTACCAACTGTTAGGGCGGATGGGTGTCAACTTTCTGCCGCTGGTCGTACTCAAGGTTATCTCGCTCTTCGCTCTCTGCTACAGGTGGCGACCGACCTCATATCTGCTCGTCTCGGCAAGCACGCTCTATCCTTATGTGATGGGGGTTTACTTAGTACACTTTGCGGTGCTTCAGGTAGTCTTCAAGCTATTCGAACTCTTCCTCCCTGCACTGACCGCTTGCCCAGTCGTAAGCGTTCCTCTGCGCATCCTCCTCATTGCGCTTATCTCTTTAGGAGTCACCGCCTTGATCCGCAAGGTGCCACTACTACGACCGCTGGTCTAGAGGGAAAAGTATTATTATAGGTGTTGCGTTGGAAGAAATGATGCCCAGCAATATGTATATGGGGTGGAGTCAAGACTAAGTCTTGACTCCACCCCATAAAAGTTAACTGAGAAGAGTCTTGGTCGATGGCCCTTACGACACCTTCTCATCGATAATCTAGCTTATGGCTCTGTGACGATTTGTACCTTAGGATTGTTCTTAAAGACATTCTTAAGATGCGTCTCCTCGTCTCCTGCATCCACTATAACCTTGGTCAGCTTGGGGTTGTCGATGGCAATCTCATACTGAGCCTCCTCATTATAGTTCCCATTCTTTAGGTTTACCCACTCCATCTCAGGCATTGCCTCAGCTGTAATTTCTCGGATTATGGGATTAGACGAACAGTCGAGGGCACGAAGAGGATTCTCTGAGATCATCAGCTTAAATAGCATCGGCAGATGACTGAGGTCAATCTCTGTCAGCGCATTGTCAAAGACAAATAGGAACATTAGCTTGTCAAATCCTTGAGATAGATCTATCTGCTTGAGGTAATTTTGATAAAGGTTCAAGCGTTGCAGGCTTGGTAAGTTCTTCAGCTGGACGGATTGTAGCTGATTACTGTTAGCGTGAAGCTCTTTGAGTAATGGCATATTAGATAGTTCTAACGATGTTAGCTGATTACTGACTATCTCTATTCGCTCGAGCTTAGGATGCTGTCCCCATGTGATCTTACGTAGCTTACTTCGGTTGGTTAGAATTTTCTGGAGCTCTGTCAAAGGAGTCAAGTCCAACTCGGTTAGTTTAGTGTCCTGACAATATAGCTCTTGTAGCTTCTTATTGTGACTTAGGTCTAGTTGGCGTAGCTCCCTATTGCCAAACACGCATAAGCCTGTGAGCTCGGGCATTTGACTTGTGTTGATTTCACTCAGTCCAACGTAGCCGATACGTAGATATCGAAGTTTGGTCAAGCCCTCTATCGATTTCACTGAAGAGCCTACAGGCTGGCAGTTGACATCTAGAGAGTCTAGATTGAGAAAGTACTCAAGCCCCTTCAGACTTGTAATCTTTTTGTCCTCGGGTATTTGATCGTCTGGGTTATATCCAAACTTGAGAGAGGTTACCGTAAGAGCCTCTTGAGGAGATAACTGTCCATCGTTATTTGCGTCTGCCGCAGGGTGCTGCGCTAGGATGAGTTGCAAGAGATGCTTATCTTCAAAGGCTATCGTCTCCTGGGTCCCTTTTTTCTCTAGGACTGTTAGGGTGAGTCGAGCTACGGACTCCTGTACGGTAGCTGTGATGACGGCTGTTCCCGCAGCTACTGCGGTAATAGTCCCATTGTGGACAGTGGCTATTTGAGGATTAGAGCTTTGCCAAGAAATAGGCGCCTTGGGCGCATGGAGTAGCTTAGGGGTGGCTTGCTCCCCAACGTAGAGTTGCAGTGTGGACTGCTCGAATGTCATCTCGGGCATCTCTGGACACTCTCTATCTGGACATGCCCTAGTACAGGAAGCCAATAGCGCAAGGCTCAGTAGTAAGGAGCTTTTTAAGAAGAGGAGCATTGGGCTGAACAGCTTTGGTTGTTTTATCATAAGTAAGTGTTGCTTGTTAGTTAAACTGTTAGGAGGCGCTAAGGTAGCGTTTTTTTCTTTTCTACCAGTTAGCGCTTTCACCAGACAGCAATGATTTCGTATCTTTGCGAAGTAACCAATCAATAGAGCAAACCGAATACATATATGTTTAGTGGAATAGTAGAAGGTATGGCGCAGGTGCGCCGCCTAACCCGCGAAGGAAGCAACCTGCACATCACACTCGCTTGCGACTTTGCCGCAGAGCTCCAGATAGATCAGAGCATCGCACATAATGGCGTCTGCCTCACTGTCGTCTCGCTCGAGGAGGGGGGCTACACGGTCACCGCCATTCAGGAGACACTCGACCGCAGTAATCTAGGACTCTTACAAGTGGGCGACTATGTCAATGTGGAGCGCAGTATGATGCTCGGAGGTCGTCTGGACGGTCATATCGTGCAGGGGCATGTGGATCAGACGGCTCGCTGTACAGCCATTCGCGAGATGGAGGGCAGTCACTACTTTACCTTTGCCTATGAGGTGGATCGTGAGATGATGCGCCAGGGCTATATGACGGTCGAGAAGGGTTCCGTAACGGTCAATGGTGTGAGCCTCACCGTCTGCAATTCGCAGGAAAACTCTTTCGAGGTAGCGATCATCCCCTACACGCTGGAGCATACTAACTTCGGTTACTTTAAGGTGGGAAGCGTGGTCAACCTAGAGTTTGACATCTTGGGCAAGTACATTGCTCGCCTACGTTCATTTGACTAAACCATTGTAATTATGAATCCTGAAGATCTATACACTCTCTATCGGGAGCGTCAGAGCGATCGCAGATTTGCCGATCGTCCTGTGCCGCAGGAGGTGCTGGAGCGCATCCTGCACAACGCCCTGCTGGCACCCTCAGCGACCAATCAGCAGCCTTGGAGTATCGTAGCTGTCTCTGAGCCAGAGGCTGCCCAGCGTGTAGGGCAGGCGGTGATCAAGGGGGTAACGAATATGAATAAGTTTGCCCTGGAGGCACCCGTACACCTACTGATCGTAGCGGAGCGAGGACGCTGGGTGGCACGTATGGGTAGCCGCGTGATGAAGGTGGACTACCGCCCCATAGACCTAGGGATCCTCGTGGCACACATCGTCCTCGCAGCTCAGGCGGAGGGCGTCGGGAGCTGCATCCTAGGCTGGATCAACGATGCCGCTGTGCGCAAGGAGCTTGGCATACCAGACAAGCGTCAGGTGGTTCTAGACATCCTCATTGGTTACTCAGAGCAGCCTACCCGAGAGAAGAAGCGCAAGAGTCCCGAGGAGGTGATTCACTGGAACAAGTGGTGACCGCCTCTCAATAGGACACCACTTATAGAGTTTTCTTCCCGCAAGCTCGCTCCCCTTTGAGGTGCAATAAAAGAGCGCTTTCGACTCCTTAATGGGCTAATTCTTATTTTGAGGTGCTGGAGGAGAAAGCCACACGCAAAAAACTAACTGAAGTGAACGGCGATGCGGTAGAGGAAGAAGTCACTATTTCG
>QWCK01005755.1_pt1 | contig 10998 bp, 9 predicted proteins | sample 1972571 | NCBI WGS metagenome assembly QWCK01 (sample SAMN09866710, study PRJNA288562) | Human gut metagenome isolate term2_stool, whole genome shotgun sequencing... | isolation source: gut | host: Homo sapiens | place: USA: California | reverse complement strand
TCCTAGATCTCCATTGAGGTTAATTCCTCGGAGCAAAAGCCCAAATAGCTCGGAGGAAATCGACCAATTCTTCGGAAGAAATTTCTCTTTCTTCCGAGGTATGAAAAAATTCTTCCGAAGAATCAACTCATACTTCGGAAGAATTTTTCATTTGCTCACTGGATAATCCTAGATCTTCCACGGAGGCTTGTTCGATTTTCTCCATTTCCCGAGATCCTTCATTAAGACGTAGGTAAACCTACCCCGTATAATGCGTCAGCCCTGGTATAAGGAGCTTTGTCCATCGCTTTTTACTATCTTTGTAGCATGATTGTAAAGAGTAGGCACGTGGATCTTTGTAAGTCAAGGTGCCACTACATGAAGTCAAACTACAGTGCTGAGTAAGCAACAGAGAATAGTAAAGGAAAAATAGCAACAGTAATGGTTCGAGTTAGATTTGCGCCTAGTCCCACAGGTCCACTACATATAGGAGGCGTGCGGACAGCACTCTTTAATTATCTCTTCGCACGTCATCATGGTGGCACCATGGTGCTACGTATAGAGGATACAGATAGCAAGCGCTTTGTGCCTGGAGCTGAAGACTATATCATCGAGGCCCTCCAGTGGCTGGGTATAGAGATCGATGAGGGTATCGGCAGTGACAATCAGCCCTACGGACCCTATCGTCAGAGCGAGAGACGGGACATCTATCGTGAGTACGTGCAGCAGCTCATAGAGCGTGGTGCCGCTTACTATGCCTTTGACACTGTGGAGGAGCTGGAGCAGGCACGACAGGAAGTGGCAAACTTTAGTTATGATGCATCTACCCGCTCTAAGATGCGCAATAGCCTCTCGCTTCCTAGTGAGGAGGTGACTCGTCTGTTAGAGTCTGGCGAGGAGTATGTGGTGCGCTTTAAGGTAGATCCTGACCGAGAGGTTGAGGTCGATGACTTGATTCGTGGCAAGGTGGTCATCAGCTCCTCGCAGCTGGACGATAAGGTCCTCTATAAGAGTGCCGATGATCTGCCTACCTACCATCTAGCCAACATTGTCGATGACCACTTAATGCAGATCACGCATGTGATCCGTGGCGAGGAGTGGCTGCCTAGTGCGCCGCTGCATGTCTTGCTCTATGAGGCTTTTGGTTGGAAGGATTCGATGCCGCAGTTTGCACACCTATCACTCCTTCTGAAGCCTCAGGGTAGCGGTAAGTTGAGCAAGCGTGATGGAGATAAGCTGGGCTTCCCAGTCTTCCCACTAGAGTGGCGCAATCCTGAGGATGACTCTATATCAATGGGCTATCGTGAGCAGGGCTATCTGCCGGAGGCTGTGAGCAACTTCCTAGCACTATTGGGCTGGAACCCCGGTACCGATCAGGAGCTTTTTGCGGATCCCCAAGAGCTTATTTCAACCTTTTCTCTAGATCGCTGTAGTAAGAGTGGTGCACGCTTTGACTTTGAAAAGGCCAAGTGGTTCAACCATCAGTACATACAGCTCGTCCCCGTAGAGCGTCTCATCGCATATATACGCCCTGCTCTCGGTGAGCGTGGCTTGAATCCTACTGACGAGCAGCTGCGAGATGTGCTACTGACAGTGCGAGATAAGGCGCAGCTGCTACCAGACTTACTCCCCGAGGTGCTTTACTTCTTTGTAGCACCTACCGAGTACGATGCTAAGGGTCTCAAGAAGCACTGGAAGGCAGAGACGCCAGGCTACTTGCAGCAGATGATCACGCTCCTGGAGGGACTCCCAAGCGAAGCATCGCTAGACACGATCGAGCAGGAACTCTATGACAAGATCAATGGTGATGAGCTACCTATGGGTAAGGTGATGAATGGTATACGTATGGCACTCGTGGGAGCACCTCGTGGAGCGCGGATCCATGAGATTATACACTTGCTGGGCATCCCTGAGAGCATACGACGTATGCAGCACGCTATAGAGGAGATCAAGCTGTAGCTATCTATATGCACGAAAGTAATCAATGAACTAAACTTTATATATTAACGACTGAATCATGAGTTTGCGTATCAACAAACTTCTGAGCGATGCTGGTATCGGATCGCGCCGTGAAGTGGAGAAGTACATCGTCGCTGGGCGTGTCACGCTCAATGGCGAGCGGGCTGAGCTAACGGATATTGTGGTGGAAGATGATATTGTAACGCTAGACGGCGAGGAGCTCCCTGTCAACGACATCCTACGTGAGGCGCTCTCGATGAAGCACTATCTAGAGGCTCAGCAGGAGGAGCGAGAGGATCGAGATACTGCCCGGGAATACTCTCCACGAGGTGGAGGACGCTCTAATCGTCCAGCCAAGACAGGTCCCAAGAGAATGAGATCCGACCGATATGGTGATGAGTCTAGAGAGTCCAAGGTACATCCTAAAGGCAGTAAACCTTACAAAGCCAAGGGAGGCGATGCCCATGGACGTCGGCGTGACAATCGAGGCAAGGACTTTAGCAATGACGATAGGTGGTGAGCTCATCACCTATCAAGTCTCTGGATATGAGGAGGTAAAAAGGACAAAAGGATGCAGATAACATTGGTCAGACACACCGCAGTATCACCTGAGTGGCAGGTCATCTGCTATGGCAATACAGATATACCGCTGGCAGATACATTTGCCGAGGAGGCGCCTCGTGTTGCGGCTCAGATAGATCTGTCTCTATATGATCGCATCCTCTCGAGTCCATTGTCTCGGGCGTTCAAGCTGGCGCAGTACTGCGTACCCGCTGGAACCCATATAGAGGTAGACGATCGTCTGAAAGAGATGAATTTTGGCGATTGGGAGGGGAAGCATTGGGATAGCATCTTAAAGGAAGAGCAGGAGGTGTCAGCTTTCTTTGAGTACTTTATCGATCAGCCAGCCCCTCGGGGTGAGTCACTACGGGACTTAGCACGGCGTGTCGCAGACCTGCTTGATGAACTCTACACCTCAGGCGCTCAGCACGTACTCCTCTTTTCGCATGGAGGTGTCATCAACGCTCTGAGAGCTATGGCGGGTCATATCACGCTACAAGAAGCTTTCGCCCAGATTCTACCTTATGGGAGCGTGACGACGATCGATCTAGATGATCTCATACATATAGACCAAATCAAGCTCTAATGAGCTGTCTTACTTGTATACGAAACTAATGCTGGGAGGAGGTAACTGACGTGGGAAAGCGAACTATCTGGACTATAATCATCTTGCTAGTGACCATTGCAACTGTATCTATATTGCTGCAATTGAGAAACTTTGGATATGTCACTGAGCTATACAATGACTACTTTGAGACTTTGGCTCAGAGAGCATTGGACGAGGTGTCCCGCTCGTTGGAGCAGGATGAGGTAGAGCGCCAGTTGCGTTCGGTACTCACGCAAGACGATGTGCGAGGATTATTTGGCTTGCAAGACTCTCTCCAGTCTACTGGTGTTCTATCGGCAAGCTATATGTCTGATGGTAGCGAGGTGTGGAACGGTTATGGCAACTCTGAACGCGCTACTTGCCCTCCATGGGCAGAAGCTCGTACGAATAGGCCGGGCAAAGAGCATACCAAGGCTTTGCAAAACAAGCTACTCAACACCTATTTCTACCATCGTAATATCCTTGATGAGATGGTGCTACGCACTATCCTCAAGCGCAATAACCAGCCACTCCGTAAGAGGGTCAATATAGAGTTCTTGCAGAGATCTTTGGTGTATGAGTTAGCACAAGTAGGGATCACGGAGACATTTGAGTTTACTCTCTATGATCGTAAAGGTCAGGCGGTCTATACGACTATTTCTGACACGTCCGATCGTTTACGAAAAGCTCCTCTAGTATTGCGGAGAGACCTTTTCGTTCGATCCAATTCCTATCTAGAGACACAGTCTGGAGAGGGAGGCTTACCCTATATTGAGTTGGTCTTCACGGAGCACAGTCATCATATGGGCACCCTTATCTATACGCTTCCCTCGGTTGCTACGTTGCTAGTGATCGTGATGCTTAGTATACTAGCCATTACCATCCTCGTACGACAGCAGCACTACCTACGTGAGCGTAAGGACTTTGTGAGCAATATGACTCATGAGCTTAAGACGCCCGTGAGTTCCATACGCTTAGCTTGTGAAATGCTTGAAGACCCCTCTGTAGAGGAGTCCGAGGAGAGACGTAAGCGTATCACTCAGACGATGCTTAAGGAGGTAGATCGTCTCACACTATTAGTAGATCAGGTCTTGCAGTCCTCGATGATGGAGCGTGGGGCCATCAAGAGCTATCCTGTGGAGCTAGATGCTCACGAAGAGATTAGAGACCTAAGCAGTGCCTACGCCATGAAGCTCACAGAAGCTCATGGAGAGCTAGTCCTAGCTCTAGAGGCTGAGCACTACAGAGTCTTGTGTGATAAAATCGCCTTTCAGAACGTTATATCTAATGTGATAGACAATAGTTTGAAGTACCGCAAGGAGGACATACCTCCGATCATCACGCTCACCACGCGCAGCGATGATACCAATCTTATTATTGATATCCAGGACAACGGTATCGGTATCTCTCGTCAGGATAGGGCGCATATCTTTGATCAGTTTTACCGAGTACATACGGGCGATCGTCATGACGTGAAGGGCTTTGGTCTCGGTCTAGCCTACGTGCAGCGGGCTATTCAAGCTATGGGTGGGGAGGTCAAGGTCTTTAGTAAAATCGGTGTCGGTACCAAGATGTCGCTCCGTATTCCTTTCCTTACGAAGGATGAAACAGGGGCAGAAAGCAAGTAAAAGTAAACGATTCTTGTTCAGAACAATCTAATTAATAACAAACGAGATAATTCACAATAAACCAAATAACAGCTATGGACAACGAAGAGATTAGAGTATTCCTCTGTGAAGACGATGAGAGCTTAGGCTTGATGCTTCAGGAGTATCTTATGGCAAAAAAGTATGAGGTAGACCTCTTTACAGATGGCGAAATGGGACTTGAGGCATTTGGTCAGAAAGAGTATGCGCTCTGCCTCATTGACGTCATGATGCCTAAGATGGATGGCTTCGAGCTAGCAAAGCAGATACGCAACATCAATCCTGATATTCCTATCATATTTGTCACAGCCAAGGATCAGAAGAAGGATATACTTGCCGGTTTCAAGCTTGGAGCTGATGACTACATCACAAAGCCCTTTAGCATGCAAGAGCTAGAAGCTCGTATGGAGGCAATCATGCGACGCATCATCGGTGATGGACACGAGATGCAGCAATTCTATCAGCTAGGCAAGCTCCTGTATGATACGAAAAAGCAGACCCTCACGACGGAGGATGGCAAGGTGCTGACACTGACAACAAAGGAAAACGAGCTACTGACCCTCTTCTGCGTATATGCCAACGAGACCCTCGAGAGAGACTATGCTCTGAGGACTATTTGGGCTGATGCCAACTACTTCAACGCACGAAGCATGGATGTCTACGTGACCAAGCTCCGTAAGATCCTCAAGGCAGATCCCTCACTGGAGATCAAGAATGTACATGGCAAGGGCTATCGTCTTGTCACTCCTATCAAAGAGATCCGAGAAGACCAAATTAAGAGAGTCTAATTGTCTTGTGCGCTACAGATACTGTGGCGTGAGCCGATAGGAGGCTATCACAAGAAAAGTGGCGACGGAGGTATCAGAACCTTCGTCGCCACTTGCTTTTGGCGGAAGCGCTTTGACTAGTTAGAGCGCTCCGTGGTAAGTAATGTCTGACTGTGCTGCTTAGTTCGCCTTTTTAGCCATTTTCTTTTGGTGCCGCTTACCTACAGCCAGCACAGCGATGTAGCCCACGATGCCAGAGATAAGGCTACCTACCAGGATGCCCAGCTTAGCCTCACTGAGCCAGTCTAAGTGTAGTTGTACATCGTACGACAGGCTGGCAATAAACATGGAGACCGTAAAGCCGATACCGCCCAATATGGACACTGCAAAGAGCATCGCAGGGTAGACCCCCTCAGACCACTCATGCTTCGTCAGGCGGATATAGATATAGGTAAAGAGAAAGATGCCGATAGGCTTACCGATGAATAGCCCCAGTGTAACTGCAAAGGGGAGTGCCGAGATACCGCCCATAGCAAAGGTCGAGAAGTCAATCCCTGCATTGACAAAAGCAAAGATGGGCAGGATCAAGTAGTTTACCCAGTCCGTGAGCGCATGCTCTAGGCGCTGCACAGGAGGAATAGCCGATGCTGCAGCCTGGCGTAGACTATTGATCATCGCAATGTCAGCGCCCTCTAGATGGGTCGCTTCCCCCTTCTTAGTACTCTCCGTAGCAGGGAGCATTCTAGAGATAGCCCCAGCGAGGCTACCCAGCTGGTGACGTGATACAGACGTGGTCATAGGCACTGTCAGAGCCACCATCACACCAGCGATGGTTGTGTGTATACCGCTCTGTAGGAAGAAAAACCATACGACAAAAAGCCCGACCATGTAAAGCCCAATATGGCGTCCCCCCACACGTCCTAGGAGAGCCAGGAGAGCAACGACCGCCAGGCCCAGTCCGAGCATCAGCAGGTTGATGCCTGTGGAGTAGAAGAGCGCTATCACGATGATACCGCCTATATCATCAGCCACCGCTAGCGTAGTCATAAAGACACGTAGCGAGACTGGCACATGATCATTCAGTACCATCAGTACAGCCAGTACGAAGGCTATATCTGTAGCCATCGGGATAGCAGCGCCTCGGCTAGCATCACCCGATGGAGCGATCAGCAGGAAGAGGAGGATTGGTACGATCATACCTCCGATAGCCCCCACAACAGGCATCATAGCTTTCTTGACAGAGGAGAGCTCTCCTACGAGAAGCTGCTGCTTGATATCTAGCCCGACGACAAAGAAGAAGAAAACCATCAAGACATCATTGGCAAAAACCAAGAAGCTCATCGGCTCGCCATGAGACTGAAATATGTCCAGTCCCAAGATGTTTAGGTTGATCGGTATAGTGAGCAGTGTGTGGTATAGCTCCCTGAGCGGGCTATTGGCCACAATGAGTGCTACGATAGTTGCAATAAAGAGAACGACGGAAGAGTCCACCTTACGGATGGTGAACCGCCTGACAGGTCTTAGGATGCCACTAGTTTGAGACATATGCTATGGTTACTTTGTTGTTATGTGCTCAAAGTTACGCCTTTTTTGTTCACTCATCAAGATTTAGGTGCTGTTTGTCTGCTCGCGTACGTTCCTCCTTCGGAATAGTCGCTCCCTTTAGGTGTGAAAGGAGTATTCTTTAGGTGGCAAAAGAGTTTTTTCCCCGTATGAAACTCTAGTTTCTTCCGTATGAAACTTTATGGTTATAGGGCAGAGGTTGTTTGGAGTGGGATAGTAGTGGGGGAGAGTGTGAAGTGCCTATAACAGAGAAGGCGACCTGAGCATGCTTAGATCGCCTTCTTGGCTTTGTGGAGCTTCTCTTATGTGGAGCTTATTTAGCACCTCCCCAAGTGGTGATTTAGTACCCATTAAATAGGGGACTAGTAGCTAGATCACACCTGCTTCATCAGCTGCGCCAGCCTGTGCGGTGACGAGATAGCTACCTTGACTTGCCACTGTAATAGTCGTGGATGAGGCGCTTAGCCTCGGCGAGGTCGGCCTCTTCGTTGCCGGTGATGCCTACGCTTTGGGGTGAGGGTATCTGGATCTCGGTGCCGAGGGGAACGTTGTCGGGGTCCTCGATCTGCTCCTTATTGGCTAGGTAAATGTAGATCCAGTACTCACTACGACCTAGGTAGCGACGGGCATAACGCGCCAGATAGTCGCCAGAGCCGAGTGTCACGGTAGTGAGGATCTCCGGTTGAGCAGTCGTGTCGGCAGGTGGCGTGACGCTATCGATGGGGGCGATGCTGTCTATCGCCGGAGTCTCCTCGACGGGTGCTGTGATGCTGGGTGAAGGCGTGGCGACTGGGGACTGCGTCCTCTTTTCTCTGCCGAAGACGAAGAACCACAGCAGTAGTGCCATCAGTAGGACAGCGACTAGCGGGGTAACGATCCAAAGCCACAGCCTGCGATTTGTTCGCTCTACAGGTGCGGATGTGCTCTCTTGTAGCTTCTCTCTTCGGTAAGGTGGTGGCGTGACAACGACGGCTTCGGGCTCGTTGCTTTCGCTAGTGGGGAAGGGTGGTGGCGTAGCGGGAGTTTCGGCTTGGGACTGAGGCGTCCAAGAGGGCGGAGTGCTCGCAGGTTGGGGAGTGACTGTGCACTCGGCAATACGGCTGGAGATGGTGGACGGGTAAGCCTTCTCAAGGCTCTCGGCTGGGTGCTCCTCGACATCGGGCCAGTGGATGCCCTCCTTGAGCAGCGTGGGCGCAAACATCTCAAAGGGCTTGTTGACCTGCTTGAGCAATTCGTCGGAAGGGGTGAAGGAGTAACTGGTCTCGCTGCGTGCTCCTTCGCTATCTATGGCCTGTGGGGCAAAGGTCCCTAGAGAAGACCACTCTAGGGTGTGACCTAGTCGCTCGTGCATCTCAAAGAGCTTCGTGACATTATTGTAGAAGCTCTGGATGGTCTGCGGTATCTGGGTTGCTCCTTTTGCTAGGAGTTCGCCGATCTCCTCGGCAGAGAGCGGTTGCTCTTGGTTGGTGATGCGTGGCGTCACGCGCGGGGGCATCAAGTAGCGCTCGCCACCAGGCAGCAGAGCGATGAAGGCACTGTGGCTCTCTGCGGACCACAAGCCAACGCTGCGCATATAGCTGGTGCTTCCCTGAGTGAGCCGCCCGATAAGTAGCGATGTGAGGTCGCTCCATAGTTGCTGGCAGGTGGTCTGTGCGAGCTGGCTCTGCTCGGCGACCTCTAGAATCCACTGTTCGGTCGTAATCATAGGATGAGATGCTCTGGGGATGTGGTTGCGATGAGGTCGTACTCCTCTACGCCTGTGATCTCGGCCTGGTAGAAGGAGCCGACACGGAGCGGGCTGTCGCTACTGAGGATCACTTCGCCGTCTACCTCGGGAGAGTCGTACTGGGTGCGGCCAACGTAGTAGTCCTCTTCCTCTCGGTCAACGACAACTTCGAGCGTGGTGCCAATCCTACGGCTATTGACGCTGGCGGAGATGCTTGCTTGGAGAGACATCAGAGCGTCGTACCGCTCCTGTTTGACCTCTGGTGGCACGTCATCTTGGTAGTGCTTGTAGGCGTAGGTCCCCTCCTCGTGTGAGTATTGAAAAGCTCCGAGCCGCTCGAAGCGCATCTGGCTGACAAAGTCGAGGAGGTCGGCAAAGTCTTCGTCCGTCTCTCCTGGATGCCCCACCATCATGGTAGTGCGCAGGGCTATGCCGGGCACTTGCTCGCGGATGCGCTCTAGCAGGGCGACAGTCTCCTCACGGGTGATCTGCCGACGCATCAGCTCGAGCATGTGATTGCTGCTGTGCTGGAGTGCGAGGTCGAGGTACTTGCAGATGTTGTCATGCGCTGCCATCACATCTAGCAACGCGAGGGGAAAGTGGTTCGGATAGGCGTAGTGTAGTCTGAGCCAGTGAACGCCCTTTACCTGAGCCAGTCGGTCGAGTAGGTGAGCGATAGCTTGCTTTTGGTAAAGGTCTACACCATAATAAGTACTATCCTGAGCGATGATCTGAAACTCCCGGCAGCCCGCGGCGACGCGCTCTTCGACCTCTCGGACTATCTCCTCCATGGGACGGGAGTGATGACGGCCAGTGATGAGCGGGATGGCGCAGTAAGAGCAGGTGCGGTCGCACCCCTCAGAGATCTTGATGTAGCTGTAGTGTCGAGGCGTGACGCTAGGCGGAGCCGTTCGGTAGGATAGTGGTGTGGTGCTGTCTGCGCTGAGTGCCGGCCCTAGGTCGGTGATGAGTTGCTTCCAGTCATACTTGCCATAGATCTTGTCCACCTCGGGGAGCTCGGCAGTTAGCTCCTCACGAAAGCGTTCGCCCAGGCAGCCCATCACATAGACAGCCCGGATGCGTCCCTCTTTCTTTGCCTCAATGAGAGAGAGGATGAGGTTGATCGACTCCTCCTGAGCTGCCTGTATGAAGCCGCAGGTGTTGACGACGGCTATCTCGCCGGTCAGCTCCTCGGGGTCGTGCCGTAGCGTGTAGCCGTACTGAGCGAGCCGACGCATAAGCGCATCGGAGTCGACGAGGTTCTTAGAGCAACCTAGACTGATGACATCTATTTGGTTGGCAATCATCGCGTAGCTGCTACTGGACTAAAGCTCATCGCCAAAGATGGAGTCGACAAACTCGCGTTTGCGAAAGACTTGCAGGTCCTCAATCTTTTCGCCTAGTCCAATATACTTGACTGGTACCTTAAATTGGTCGGAGATACCGATGACGACACCGCCCTTTGCCGTGCCATCGAGCTTCGTGATGGCAAGCGCAGAGACATCGGTGGCTGCGGTAAACTGCTTCGCCTGCTCGAAGGCGTTCTGACCCGTAGAGCCATCGAGGACGAGTAGTACCTCGTGAGGCGCATCGGGAACTACCTTTGCCATGACACGCTTGATCTTAGAGAGCTCGTTCATCAGGCTCACCTGGTTGTGTAGACGACCAGCCGTATCGATGATGACCACGTCGGCATTCTGCGCCACAGCCGACTGTAGCGTGTCGAAGGCTACCGAAGCGGGATCCGAGCCCATCTGCTGCTTGATGACTGGCACGCCGACACGCTCTCCCCAGATCTCTAGCTGCTCGATGGCGGCTGCACGGAAGGTATCTGCAGCGCCCAATACGATGCGCTTGCCCTGTTGCTTGAACTGATAGGCGAGCTTGCCAATGGTTGTCGTCTTGCCCACGCCGTTGACACCGACGACCATGATGACGTAGGGATGCGCATCTGCGGGGAGTGTAAAGCTCTCCCCATCGGTCGTACCATTCTCCGCAAGGAGTGCCGCCACTTCGTCACGCAGGATGCTTTTGAGCTCGCTCGTGCCGACATATTTGTCTCGAGCCACACGCTCTTCGATACGCTTGATGATCTTGAGCGTCGTGTCCACGCCCACATCACTCGTCACGAGTATATCCTCCAGGTCGTCGAGGATCTCATCATCGACCTTGCTCTTGCCAGCTACGGCACGAGTCAGCTTGTCTACCATC
>QWCK01005754.1_pt1 | contig 11002 bp, 11 predicted proteins | sample 1972571 | NCBI WGS metagenome assembly QWCK01 (sample SAMN09866710, study PRJNA288562) | Human gut metagenome isolate term2_stool, whole genome shotgun sequencing... | isolation source: gut | host: Homo sapiens | place: USA: California | reverse complement strand
CAGTGGCAGCAGCGGCAACTGCCAATATATAGAAACGAACGAAAAAAAGATTTTAATCGACGCCGGCTTAAGCGGCAAGGCCATCGAGGAAAATTTGCGCGCCGTGGGGGTGGATCCCGGGGATTTGAACGGGATTTTCGTCACCCACGAGCACAACGACCACGTGAAGGGCGTGGGGATTTTGGCCCGCCGCTGGGGCTTGGATGTCTTCGCCAACGAAAACACCTGGTACGCCATGGAAAAGACGGTGAAGCGGATCGACGATCACAAGCGCCACGTCTTTCACACGGCCCAAGCTTTTTCCTACGGGGACATGGAGATCGTGCCGATGGCCCTGTTTCACGACGCCGCCGAGGGCACGGGCTATGTGATTCGCTCGGGGAGCAAAAAGATTTCCGTCCTCACGGACACGGGCTGGGTGAACACGTCCATGCTGGAGAAGATGAGCGGCAGCGATCTCTACTACATCGAGAGCAATCACGATACGGAGATGCTTGAAAGCGGCCCCTATCCCCGCATTTTAAAGGACCGCATCGCATCGACCCGGGGGCACTTGTCCAACGAGCACTGCGGCGAGCTCTTGACGGGGCTTTTGGAGAAGAAGGGCGAGCACGTGGTCTTGGCCCATTTGTCCGAGGAAAATAATCGGCCCCTGCTGGCTGCCCGGGCGACGCGGGAAATTTTGGCGGAGCACGCCATTTACGAGGGCAGGGATTTTATTCTGGAAGTGGCAAAGGCCAGGTTGCCTTCCCGCTTTATCGAGCTGTAAGGAGGATTTATGAAGATTCTTTTGACCAATGACGACGGGTATTTTGCGCCGGGGATTCAGGCGCTGGCCAAGGTGCTGGCGAAGGAACACGAGCTGGTGATTATCGCGCCGGAGGAGGAGCATTCCGGTCAGAGCCACGCCATTACCATTAAGCATTCCCTGATCGTGAAGCCCGTGGAAATCGACGGGGTGGAGGCGGAAGCCTACAGCGTCAGCGGTACGCCGGCGGACTGCGTGCGGGCGGGGCTGGACAAGCTCGTGCCCTGGAAGCCCGATGTGATTTTTTCCGGATGCAATGCCGGCTACAATGCGGGCATGGATATTATTTATTCCGGCACGGTGAGCGCCGCCCTGGAAGGGGTGCTTTCGGGGATTCCCTCCGTGGCGGTAAGCGCCCAGTGGATCAAGGGGCAGTGCCGCTACGATACGGCGGCTACCGTGGCGAAGAAAATTTTCGACAAGGTGCAGGCGCCTTTTCTCTCTTTGGCCAAGCCCATGGTCTTGAATATTAATGTGCCCTATCTCGACGAAGAGGCGCTGAAGGGCCTTCGGGTGGCGGACATCGGCGACAATGCCTACGACTTTTACTTCGAAGAGGAAGTGGAAGGGGAGAGGCGCCTGTCTTTAAGGGGAAGAAGCATTACGGAGCACGCCCCGGGAACGGACCGGTATTTTCTGGAGCGGGGCTATGTAACGGCGACGCCGGTGATCTACGGCATGGCCGATCGCGCCGAGATGGACCGCTTGAAGAGTTGGCTCGATGAGTAAATCCATGTCGCGAAAGACTCGCGCCAATCTCATGCTTCTCGCCCTGGCCATGATCTGGGGCGGCAGCTTCGTTTCGGCGAAGCTCGCCATGGAAAGTTTCGATCCCTATTTTATTATGGTGCTGCGCTTTTTTATCGGCGCGCTGGCCATGTTTCTTCTCTTTCCCAAGGAGCGAAAGAAGGCCAATCGGGCCACCGTGGTAGGCGGCGTGGAAATCGGCCTTCTCTTAGGCATCGGCACCGCCTTTCAAATGGTGGGCCTGCAGTACACCACTCCCGCCAATCAAACCTTTATTATCGTAAGCTACGTCATTACCGTGCCCCTGATCCGCTTTCTCGTGTCGGGGATTCGGCCGGGGAAAAATATTATGGTGGCCGCCGTCTTTACGGTGATCGGCGTGGGCTTTTTAACCCTGGGGCCCGATCTCGCCTTTAATCGCGGCGACGTGTTTACCTTCATCATGGCCCTTCTCTTTGCCGTGCAGATCATTCGCATCGACGGCTACATGCCCCGGGTGGAAAGCGCCATATTCTTCACGACGATACAGATTTTTGTGGCGGGGATCGTCTCCGCCGTACTCTTTTTCCTTCGAGGGGCGGACACCGTGGTGGGGCCGGTGACGGCGAAGTCCATGGCCGCTCTCTTTTATCTCGTGGTGCTGAACACGGCGGTGGCTTATTATCTGCAAAACGGCGCCCAGCGGGATGCGAGCCCCGACGAAAGTGCCCTTATCATCAGCTCGGAATCCCTCTTCGGCACCTTCGCCGCCTATTTTTTCGCCGGGGAAGAATTTTATCTCAAGAAAATCATCGGCTGTGTGCTGATCCTGGCCGGTCAATTCGTGGCCCAGGTGCTGCCCGCCCTTCGAAAAATACGGGCCGAGCGGCGAATTTCTATGTAATTGGCGTGAGAGCCGCTCTTCCTTGGGTATAAATAAAGGTAACTTGTCGCTAAGATCCGAAAGGAGCTTTTATGAAGAAAACAACCATGGACATTTACAAAGCCATGTTTCCCAGTTTACTTATTTATCTTTTAGTCGTCGCCGCCTTCGCCCAAATTTTTGAAATGATGGGCTTGGGCACCGACGCCTTTATGACGCCGGGGGCGAACCCCGCCATGCCCATGCCGGAATTTCACTTCGGCGGCATGGCGGTGGCATCCCTTCTCGTCCACCTGATCTACTACATCGTCGTGGGCCTCGTGGGCTACGGCCTGGTCCTCATGATCTATCGCATGGCCCGCTACGACACAAAGCCGGAATTTGCCGACGCCTTTTACTTTTTCAACGGCAAGGCCGGCTCCACTTTAGGGACTTATATTTTGGAAAAAATTCTCGGCATCGTCTTTCTCATGCTGCTCGTTGTGCCGGGGCTGATCTTCTCTCTGGCCATGACACCTCTGGGCGCCGTGGTGGGCATCGATCAGATTCGCGGTAGAGGCGGCGCCATGACGCCCATTAAGGAATCCTGGCGCATGACCAAAGGCCACAAGGGAATGATCTTCGGCCGCATGGCCATCGCCATCGTCATCGTTCTCGTGCTCGCCGGCGGCTTCGGCGTGGCCGTTGCGGCAGCGGGCCTTTCTCAAGGCACTTTGAACACGGTGATCAATGTATTGGGCACCGTCATCTTCGGCCTTATCAGCTACGTGGCCGTGGTGGATGTGGTCCGAGAGCTGGTGGAGCGAGGCGCATTCGATACCATCGATCCGATTCACGAAGAAATAGAGGATGAAATTTAAGGAGGTGCCCCGTGAGTTATTTAAAAGTTGAAATTTTCGTGCCGGAAGAATACGTGGTGGAACTGGCCAACGATTTAAACGAAGCGGATATTTTGAAAAACGGCCACTACGACTACGCCTTCAGCCTGACGAAGGTGGAAGGCCACTGGCGGCCTCTGGAAGGCGCCGATCCTTATGACGGCGTCATCGGTCAGGTGCAGACCCGGGAAGAGATGAAGATGGAATTTCGCATCGACGAAGAAGACCGGGAAGAGGTGCAGCGGATCATCGACCGCATCCACCCCTACGAAGTGCCCGTGGTCAATTACATTCAATTGGTTTAAAAGCAAATGAATGACGAAGATCTCTTTACGAAAAGGGGAGAAAGTGCCTAAGGGCACTTTTTTCTTGTGACGGCGGTGTATACTGCCTTCGAAAGGAAGGGATCACGTGACTTGGTTAATGATTTTTGTCGCAGCTTGCATGATGTGGATGCCGAAAGGAAAATAATATGCTGACTCTGGGATACCATACGTCGACGACGGCGGGTTTTGTAAAGACCATGAAAGAGGTGAAAAAATACGGGGCGAACACCTTCCAATTTTTCACGCGCAATCCCCGGGGCTCGAAAGCCCGGGAGTTGGATGTGGCGGATATGGAAGCATTTATTCGGGAGAAAAAAGATTTCGGCCCCGTGGTCGCTCACGCCGCCTACACCATGAATCTGGCCTCGAGCCGGGAGGACGTGCGGGAGAAAAGTTATGATATCTTCGCCTCGGACATGGCCCTTCTCGCCCAATACCCGGAGGACACGGTCTACGTCTTTCACCCGGGCAGCCACACGAAGGACGGGGCGGAGGTGGGCGTCGAGCGGATCGTCCGCGCCATGGACCAGGCGAAGGAACTCTTTCCCCACCGGGCCATATGCCTCGAGACCATGAGCGGCAAGGGCACGGAAATCGGCGGGCGGCTTGAGGAGATCGCGGCGATCATGGATGCCGTGGCAGCGGAGGATGTGGGCGTGGTGCTGGACACCTGCCATTTGTTCAGCGCCGGCTACGATCTGACCGATCCCGACGCATTTTTTACCGGTTTCGACGAGTTGATCGGCCTTGAAAAGATAAAGGCCGTTCACGTGAACGACTCCCTCACCCCATTCGGCGCAAAAAAAGATCGCCACGCACCGGTGGGTGCGGGCGAAATCGGTTTGGATGTGCTGGGGCGTTTTCTCTCTTCCGCGCCATTAAAGGGACTTCCCATGATTTTGGAAACGCCGGGGGAGCCGGAGGATCACGAAAAAGAAATTCAGCGCTTAATCGCCTTTTATCAATCCATGTGATTGGCCATGGTGACGGCGACGGCTTTCTTCCACCGCGCCCGTTCGCCGGAGAGATCGGCGCCGGTGGGGGAAAGGATATGGGCCTTGGAGGCCCGTTTTTTTATGTCCGAAATATCTTGATAGAGGCCGCAACCGATCCCCGCCATAAAGGCGGCGCCCAAGGCCGTGGTTTCCACCAAAGCCGGCCGGTGGACGGAGCGGTGAATGGCATCGGCCAGGGTGGTCATTAAATAATCGTTGTGGCTCACCCCGCCGTCGACGAGAATGCGGTCGTGGCTCGCCTGCAAATCTTTCTCCATGGCGTCCACCACGTCGGCGGTCATGTAGGCGATGGCATCGAGAGCGGCCTTCACCAAATGGGCCTTGGTCGTGGAGCGGCTGATGCCGAAAATGGTGCCTCGGGCGTCGGGATCCCAATAGGGGGTGCCCAAGCCCGTAAAGGCGGGGACGAAGAGCATGGGATTTTGTTCCGCCACGCTTTCGGCGAGGGCGGCGGTTTCTGCCGCTTTGTCCACGAGCCCCATATCTTCCTTCAGCCATTCGATGACGCTGCCGCAGGCGAAGATGCTGCCTTCCATGGCATAGACCGGTCCCTCGCCGATGTCCCATGCGTAGGAGGAGAGCAGGCCGTGTTCGCTGATGATGGGGGCATGTCCCGTGTTCATTAAGACGAAGGCGCCGGTGCCGAAGGTGCTCTTCACTTCGCCTACCTCGAAGCACTGCTCGCCGAAGAGGGCGGACTGTTGGTCGCCGATCATGCCCGTAATGGGAATGGAAATGCCGAAATGTTCCGCCAAGGTGGAGCCGAAATCCGCCGCCGTGGGAAGCACCTCGGGCAAGCACGCCCGGGGGATATTAAAAAGCTTTAAGAGCTCGTCGTCCCAATCCAGCTCGTGAATATTAAAGAGCATGGTGCGGGAGGCGTTGGACATATCCGTGCGGTGGACGCCGCCGGTTAAGTGGTAGAGGAGGAAGCTGTCCACGGTGCCGAAAAGCACCTCGCCTCTTTCCGCCTTCTCCCGCGCCCCTTCCACGTGGTCGAGAATGTAGGCGATTTTTGTGGCGGAGAAATAGGCGTCCACCTCGAGGCCCGTCTTTTGGCGGATCATGTCGCCGTAGCCCGCGTCTTTAATCTCCTCGGCACGATCGGCGGTGCGGCGGCACTGCCACACGATGGCCGGGGCGATGGCCTTGCCCGTGGCCTTGTCCCAAAGGATGGTGGTCTCACGTTGATTGGTAATGCCCATGGCCACGATGTCTTTTCTGTCGATCTGTGCCTGGGCGATGGCTTCGGCGCAGACGCCGACGGTGGTGGCCAGAATTTCCGCGGGATCCTGTTCCACCCAACCGGGATGGGGGAAGAATTGGCGAAAAGGCTTTTGCGCCACGGAGATCACATGGGCATCTTCGTCAAAGAGAATGGCGCGGTTGGATGTGGTGCCCGCGTCGATGGCGAGTAAGTACTTCATGATTCACCTCGGTAAGAAATTCAGATAGTTTGCAGCTAAGCGACAAGGGGCAGGGCGAGCTTTAAGACGATGCCCAGCCCGGCGCCCAGGACAATGAGCTTGATGAGATCCATTTTTTTCCAATAGAGCACGCCGCCGACGACGAAGGTAATGAGGGCGACGATTTCCAAGCTGCCCCCTTCCGGCCACAGGGCGTTTGTAAACATTTCGTAGGAGGCGACAAAGATCAGGCCGATGATCCCCGCCTTGATCCCTCTAAGCAGCATGTCCATGAGGCGGAAGGTGCGCTTTTTCGTAAAGAGAAAATAGGCGAGGGTCAGGATGATCATGGTTTGCGGCGCCGTCACCCCCGCCGTGGCCACGACGGAGCCCACGGGCCCGGCCACTTGCGCCCCGACGAAGGTAGCGCTGTTAATGGCGATGGGACCCGGGGTCATTTGGCTGATGGTCACCAGATCCGTGAACTGGGTCATGGTGAGCCAGCCTTCCTGCTCCACGATAAATTGCTGGATCAGGGGAATGGTGGCGTAGCCTCCGCCGAAGGAGAAGAGGCCGATTTTAAAGAATTCAAAAAATAATTTCGCTAAGAGCAAGGCGCCCTCCTATATTTCAAGGCTCATGTCCCCGTCGGCGATCCAGCCCCGCTTCTTCATGTAGCGATAGACGAGATAGCTGATGAGGCCGGGGAGAATGACGTGGATGAGAAGAATGACGAGAAGCAGTTGAGGGAAAGCCATGGCGCCTTCCATGGCTTGAAAGGTGCCGATTTGCCCCACGAGGCCGCTGGTACCCATGCCGCTGCCGAGAGGCGTGTTCTTCAGCTTAAAGACCACGGTGGACAGGGGAGCCACCACGGCCCCCGCCACCGTCGGCGGAATCCAGATCCTGGGGTTCTTCACGATATTGGGCATTTGCAACATGCTGGTGCCCAGGCCTTGGGCGAAGAAGCCGTCGAAGCCGTTGTCTTTAAAGGAGATGACGGCAAATCCGATCATCTGTGCCGAGCAGCCCACGGTGGCGGCGCCGCCGGCGAGACCCGAAAGGGAAAGCATCATGCAAATGGCGGCGCTGGAGATAGGCAGGGTGAGGGCGATGCCCACGATGGTGGCCACCAAGATGCCCATAATAAAGGGCGCCTGTTCCGTGGCGGCCATAATCAGCTTGCCCACGCTTTCCATGAGCCATTGAATGGAAGGGCCCACCAGGACGGCGAGGAGCGTCCCCGTGAGCACGGTGATCGCCGGCGTCATGATGATGTCGATTCGGGTTTCCTTGCTGATGAGCTTGCCCGCTTCCGCCGCCACAATGGCCGCGAGATACACCGCCACCGGGCCGCCGATGTCGTAGCTCGCCGCCCCTACCACCGAGGATGCGAAGAGCACCAAAGGCGGCGCGTCCAAGGCGAAGGCGATGGACATGGCGATGGCCGGGCCCGTAGCCGCCTGTGCCATGGGCCAGAGGGTATCCGTTAGAAAGGGAATGTGGAGCTGGGTGCCGATGGTGTTTAATATGGTGCCGATCAGCAAGGTGGCGAAGAGGCCGTAGGCCATGGCGCCTAAGGCGTCGATGCCGTAGGTCTTTAAATTGGGGTGCACATTTTTCTTGTGCAGAAACTCTCTCATTGGTGTCCTTCCTTCGTGTGATCTTCAAATTTCGTAATGCAAATGCCGCTGAAGCCCAAGAGCAAAATAATCAGGGCCGTGTTAATATCCGTAAACATGCCCAGGGCCGTGGCGACGAGGATCATGACCACGGAAAAGCCCCGGTCCTCTTTGATTGCTCGCTTGCCCATGCGGTAGGTGGTGAGAAAGAGCACGGCGGATATAATGCCGCTGATCCCTACCAGGGCCGCGTTCACGAAAAAATTCGAGCGGAACTGGCGATAGGCCATATTAATGGAAAGAATAATCACCAAACAGGGAAGCACACTGGCGAGAAGACACACCGCCGCCCCCGCCGGGCCGCGCAGCTTGTAGCCCGTCAAAAGGGACGCGGAAATGGCCATGGCCCCGGGTCCCGACTGGGCCAGGGCCACGATGTCCATCATATCGTCTTCGCTGATCAGGGGCTGATGCTCCACAAATTCGTCCCGAATAATGGGTACGATGGTGTAGCCGCCGCCGAAGGTGAAGGTATTGATCTTTAAAAATGTAAAAAATAATCTTCTTAAAGAAACCGTATTTTCCATGCATGACCTCCTGTTCAATAGTATACTGTAAGGAGAATACCGCTTCAAGAAAGGATGGGATTTAATGAATATCGGTTTAATCGGTCTCGGCAATATGGGCCGGGCATTTTACGACTTGTTTTTAGAAGAGGGCCACGAGCTTTTCGTCGGCTGCCCCCACGAAAAGGACATCGATACCTTCCAAACCCGGGACAACGCCGCCATCGTGGATCGCTCGGAGATCCTGTTTATCGGCGTCAAGCCCTATCAAGTGGAAGAAGTCATGGCGGAAATCGTGCCGAAGGTAGAAGGGCAGGTCATCGTGTCCATGGCCGCCGGCGTGAGCCTGGAGCGGCTGCAAAAAATGGCCCCTACGGAAAAAATCATCCGCATTCTTCCCAACACTCCCGTGGCCGTGGGCTCGGGCGTCGTCGCCTATACCCCGGGCTACGACATGAGCGACGAGGAAAAGGCCGCCTTTGAAGAGCTGTTAAAAGGCGCGGGCGAAGTGGTGGAAGTGGCGGAAAAAGATCTGGACATCGTCACCGCCCTTACCGGTGCCACCCCCGCCTTTATCGCCATGGTCATCGAAGGTTTTGTCGACGGCGCCTGCGCCTGCGGCATGAAGCGGGATCTGGCATACACCCTGGCGGCCAAAGCCGTGGCCGGCACCAGCGACCTGATGACGGCACGGGGCCTGCACCCCGGCCAATTAAAAGATGGCGTCACCTCTCCCGCCGGCGCCACCATCCAAGGCGTCCTCATGCTGGAATCCATGGGCATGCGCTACGCCTTCGCCCAATCCATTATAAAAACCGTAGAAAAAGGAAAATCTCTATAAAAATTTGTTTTTTCCATAGGCAAGTCCGCCGAGCTGTGTTAAGATAATTCATCGAGCAGAGGATAAAGTAGAGAAAGGGAGGGAATATGAAGCAGAAGAATGTCAATCTAACCGAAGGCGTGATTTGGAAAAACCTGTTGGCTTTCACGCTCCCTCTCCTCCTTTCCGCTTTACTCCAGCAACTTTATAACACGGTGGACCTTTTAATCGTCGGCCGCTTTGCGGGCAAGGTGGATATGGCCGCCATCGGCGCATCGGGCCCCATTACCGTCCTCGTCGTCGCCCTCTTTATGGGCATGTCTACGGGGACGTCGGTTTTGGTGGCCCAGTACTACGGCGCCAAAGACCGGGCGGAGCTGTCGAAAACCGTGCACACCAACTTCGCCATGGCCATTTACGGCGGCCTGGGCCTCACCATCATCACCGTGATTCTGTCTTCCTGGTTTTTAAGCCTCATCGACACGCCTCAAAGCGTCATGGGCCCCGCTACCCGCTACCTGCAGATCATATTCGTGGGCCTGGTTCCCGTCATGGTCTACAATATGGGCTCGGCGGTACTGCGGAGCGTCGGCGACAGCGTGCGCCCTTTTAACTTCCTCGCCATCGCCGCCGGGCTGAACATCGTCTTGGACCTGTTCTTCGTCGGCTACTTAAAAATGGGGGCCATCGGCGCCGGCATCGCCACGGCCATCGCCCAGTCCACCTCGGGGATTTTGGTCATCATCAGCCTCATGCGGACCACGGACATTTACCGCCTGCGGTTGAAAAAAATCCGTTTCCATAAAGAAACCTTAAAGCGGATCGTGGCCATCGGCTTGCCCGCCGCCATCTCAGGCGGCATGATCGGCCTGTCCAACGTCATCATCCAGGCGAAGATCAACGTCTTCGGCGCCCAAGCCATCGCCGGCGTGGCCGCCGCCAGCCGCATCGACGGCTTCGTCTTTACCTCACTGGAAGCCTTCGCCCTGGCCATTACCACCTTCGTGGGACAAAACATCGGCGCGAGAAAGCCCAAGCGACTGAAATCGGGTATACGCACCGCCATTATCATGACCCTGATCTTCGTCGCCTCCGTTTCGTCCATCCTCGTCATCTTCCGCCACCCCTTTATGCAGATCTTTTCGGCGGATAAAGATGTCGTCTACTACGGTGCGAAAATGATCTCGATTTTGGCCCCCTTCTACGTCATCTTCTCCATTACCGAAGTCATTTCCGGGGCCATACGGGGAAGCGGCGACGCCATTCCCATTATGGTCATTACACTCATCGGCATGTTCGTCATCCGCATCGGCTGGATCATCGTCGCCATGCCCATTTACAACACCATCGACATTATTTATTGGAGCTACCCCATCAGCTGGATCTTTACCTGGGCCCTGACCCTGGTGTACTTCTTTAAAGGCAAATGGAGGAAAAGAGCCATGGAAAATGAGACCGCGTAATCGGTCTCTTTTTTCATGGAGAGAAAAGATTTCTCAACTTCAGTGGCAGGAGAATTCCTGGCAAGACCTTATTATATTTGCGTAGCTGACTGATTAATATCCGGTTTTCAATTTGTTCTAATATTTCATTCTTACATGGTTTTGAGACCCGGGGGCGGGAAAAAGGGCGTTGCGATTCGCCCTTATCCCGCCCCCGGACCCCCACCCTTTAACCCTAACGCTTTTCTAATGTGCGGAACCCTTGCGGGTTCCGATTCCTGCTGGGCTTCTTTGCTCAAGAATGAAAATGAGTTGGACAGGCTTTTTGAAAAGTAAATTTGACCAACTCAAAATCTTTCTTCCACGACACATCCCAATAGGAATCAAATGCCGTTAGGCATTTGCACTGCTAGAAAGCGTTTTGTGGGTCGAGTGGGATGGGGTCCAGGGGAAGGGCCAGAGGGCGAATCGCAACGCCCTGGGCCCTTCCCCTGGTTTAAGAGCCATGT
>QWCK01011621.1_pt1 | contig 11005 bp, 8 predicted proteins | sample 1972571 | NCBI WGS metagenome assembly QWCK01 (sample SAMN09866710, study PRJNA288562) | Human gut metagenome isolate term2_stool, whole genome shotgun sequencing... | isolation source: gut | host: Homo sapiens | place: USA: California | reverse complement strand
AAGGGCGACATCGATTTTTCTGAGGTGACCACCGTCAATCTGGACGAGTACCGCGGCCTGCCCAAGGAGCACCCGGAAAGCTACTGGAGCTTCATGCACCGCAACCTGTTCGACAAGGTGAACATCGACCCGGCAAAGATCAACCTGCCGGACGGCACCAACCCCGATGCAGAGGATGCCTGCGCAAAGTACAACCAGATCATCCACGCTGTGGGCGGTATCGACCTGCAGCTGCTGGGCATCGGCCACGACGGCCACATCGGCTTCAACGAGCCGGGCGAAGCCTTTGAGCTGGAGACCCACTGTGTGAACCTGACCGCCGAGACCATTGAGGCAAACAAGCGCTTCTTTGACGGCAATGTGGATCTGGTGCCCAAGCAGGCTTATACCATGGGCATCAAGACTATCATGCAGGCACGCAAGGTGCTCATGGTGGCAAACGGCGCAGGCAAGGCCGAGATCGTCAAGAAGGCATTCTTCGGCCCCGTCACTCCGGAGGTGCCCGCAAGCATCCTGCAGATGCATCCGGACTTCACGCTGGTGGGCGACGAGGAAGCTCTGAGCCTGATCTGATCGTTCCACGCTCTGACTGCCGCACGGTGCAATGCTGTGCGGCAGTTTTTTGCTGCCAACGGCTTTACAATCGCGCAAAAAGGCGGTATTCTTTTATATATGACACTTTTCTCAGGGAGGACTTTTCTCAGGGAGGAAACCATGGATATCCGCCAGCTGCACTACTTTCTGGTATTGTGCGATGAAATGAATTACAGCCGCGCGGCACAGCGGCTGTTTTTGTCACGGCAGGCACTGCGGCAGAGCATCTCTGCGCTGGAAGCCGAGCTGTGCGGGCCGCTGTTCCTTAGCGCCCACCACAAGCTCACCCTTACCGACCGCGGTATGAGCCTGCAGCGCCATGCCGCGCCGGTAGTGGAGCAGTTCCAGCAGATGCAGGCATCCCTGCGGGCCGAGATCCAGTCGGCGCAGCCGGTGCGCATCGGCATCAGCGTGTCGCTGGTGCCGGACTACCTGCCCGGATTGGAGACCCAGCTGGACAAGTTCCGCCAGCAGTATCCCCATGTGGAGATGCGCTTCCGCATGATGGACAACGATGCGGTGGCGGACGATGTGGAGCAGGGAGAGCTGGACGCGGGTCTGGTCATCGATCTGGGCTGTGCTGCGCCGGTACTGGCCCGCACTACCCTGCGGGCAGACCCTGCCTGCCTGCTGGTGCCTCGGGGGCACGCGTTCTGGGATAAGGAGAGCATCCCGCTGGCAGAGCTGCGCGGTCAGCGGGTGCTGCTGCCCAGCTTGCGGCAGGATCTATTCAGCCCGCTGTGGTCGGCCTGCGCCCGGTTGGGCTTTGCGCCGAATGCGGAGATCGGCCCCAGCTTTTATCAGGCCTATTATCTTGTGCAGGAGCAGCTTTGCACCTGTCTGACCCGCTATGAACCGGGAGCCAGACGGGAACTGGACCGTGTGCGGGATGTGCTGCTGGAAGATCTGCCCCCGCTGTGCGTCTCACTGGTGCAGCGGCGGGATCATTCCTCCGCCTACATCGACCTGCTGCGCAGCTACCTGATGGAGGTGCTGGGCGGTTCGGCCAGCCTGCCGCCCCGCCGCGGACGGCCCGCAAAGCCGTTCTACAACTTCCCGGTGCTGTCCAGCGCTGCGGCAAAGGCTGCACCGGCCCACCCGGTGCCCGGCACCCAGCTGGATTTTGCCGGCGGCACCAACTTCCGGGAGCTGGGCGGTTACGAAGCCGACGAGGGCAAGCATATCAAGTGGGGCCAGATCTGGCGCGGCATCCCTACCTGCAAGCTCACCGGTGAGGCCGACCGCGCGAAGCTGGACGCGCTGGGCCTGCGCCTGATCCTTGATCTGCGCAGCAGCGGGGAAGTGCAGAAAGAACCGGACTACGTACCGGACGGTGCACGTCTGGTGCAGATCTGCGGCCTGTGCGCCGAGGACGGCCACGAGATCTCCTTTGCGCCGGATGATATCGCCACCCTGATGAAGGGCTATGAAGAAAGCGCCGACGGCAGCACCTTCGTGCAGGCTATGTACGAGCGGATGCTGTTTGGCAACAAGGCGTTCAAGGAGCTGTTCCGTGCGCTGGAAGCAGGCGAGACTCCCATCCTGTTCCACTGCTCGGCCGGCAAGGACCGCACCGGCGTGGCGGCCATGCTCATTCTGCTGGCACTGGGCGCTTCGGATGAGACGATCTGTGCGGACTATGAGCGCACGAACCTCTGCCGCAAGGCTGAGATCGACGCAGTGCTGGCGGAGCACGCCGAAGAGATCGCGGCAAACCCGGCCTGCCGGATGCGCTATTACCGCAAGGCGGGCGTGGACCCGGCAGCAGCACCCTTTGTGCTGCGCACCATCCGCGCAAAATACGGCAGCGCCGAGAACTATCTGGAAGCCGAATACGGCCTGACCCCTGCGCGCCTGATGCGGCTGCGCAGGATGTATCTGGAATAAACGGGAACGGGGACGGCATCCGGTGCGGATACTGTCCCTGTTTTCTGCACAAAATGTTCTGCGGGGCAGGGTTTTCCTCTTGACCGTGTCCCTTACAGGCAGAGCCTGCCTGTTTTTATATAAGATAGAACTGTAGATAGAAAAGCTTGCAGCCTGTCCGTGCGGCATTTGCCGTGCGTGTGGTCTTGTTGCCACTTTTTGCATTGAAAGCTCACTTATAAAAAATGTTTGCAGCCTACACCTGCCCTACAGCGTCTCCTGCTTATGATTCAGAATTTTGAATTTTAACAAAGGAGAGTGAAATGCGATGTCCACGATCATCTGGATCGTGATCTTGATCGTCGCGCTTGCTGCGGGCATCGGTGCAGGCTATTTTATTGGTTACAACAACCGTAAAAAGACCGCCGAAGCCCAGATCGGCAGCGCAGAAGCCGAGGCCACCCGTCTGGTGAACGAAGCGATCAAGACCGCAGAACAGAAACGCAAGGAAGCGGTTCTGGAAGCAAAGGACGAGGCCGAAGGCCGAGGTGGATGCCCAGAAGGCAGAAGCCGATAAGGAGATCAAACAGCGCCGTGCGGAGATCAGCCGTCAGGAGAACCGCATCGACCAGAAGGAAACCGCCCTCGACCGCAAGACCGAGGCACTGGAAAAGAAGGAAGAAGAGCTGAAAAAGCGCGCCGCTGAGGCCGAGGAGCGTCTGGCCGAGATCGAGGCCCTGCGCGCCAAGGAGATGGAGCGTCTGGAAACGCTGGCCGGTCTGAGTCAGGAGGACGCCCGCGAGGTGCTGCTGCACAAGGTGGACGAGGAGCTGACCCACGAAAAGGCCGTGCGCGTTGCCGCCTACGAGACCGACCTGAAGGAGAACTGCGACAACATCGCACGCAACCTGATCGGTCAGGCCGTCAGCCGCTGCGCTGCCGACCACTGCAGCGAGACCACCGTCAGCGTGGTGCCGCTGCCCAGTGATGAAATGAAGGGCCGCATCATCGGCCGCGAGGGCCGCAACATCCGCGCTCTGGAGACCGCGACCGGCGTGGATCTGATCATCGACGATACCCCGGAGGCCATCACCCTGTCCTCCTTCGACCAGACCCGCCGCGAGGTGGCCCGCATGACGCTGGAACGCCTGATCGGTGATGGCCGCATCCACCCCGCCCGCATCGAGGAGACGGTGGAAAAGTGCCGCCACGAACTGGAGCTGCAGATGAAGCGCGAGGGCGAGCGCGCCGTGATGGAGCTGGGCATCCATGGTCTGCACCCGGACCTGATCAAGCTGATCGGCCGGTTGAAGTACCGCACCAGCTTTGGCCAGAACGCCCTGACCCACAGCATGGAGGTGGCATGGGTGGCCGGCCTGCTGGCAGGCGAGATGGGTGTGAATGTGACCATGGCACGCCGTGCCGGTCTGCTGCATGATATCGGCAAGGCACTGGATCATGAGATCGAGGGCAGCCATGTGCAGATCGGTGTGGACATCTGCCGCAAGTATAAGGAAAATACCCAGATCATCCATGCCATCGAGGCTCACCACGGCGACGTGGAACCCAAGACCCCGCTGGCCTTCATCATTCAGGCTGCCGATGCCATCAGCGCTGCACGCCCGGGTGCCCGCCGCGAGAACGTGGAAAGCTACGTCAAGCGTCTGGAAAATCTGGAGGAGATCTCTTCCAGCTTCGAGGGTGTGGAGCAGGCCTTTGCCGTGCAGGCAGGCCGCGAAGTGCGCATCATGGTCAAGCCCGATGTCATCAGCGACGATCAGGTGATCCTGCTGGCACGCTCCATTGCCAAGAAGATCGAGGACACGCTGGATTACCCCGGCCAGATCAAGGTCAATGTGATCCGCGAGAGCCGCGCTGTGGAGTACGCAAAATAAAGTTTTGCCCCAAAAGCTGCCGTGCAGATGCACAGCAGCTTTTTTCTGCTTGTAATCCGGCGGCAAAAAAGGTATCATGGAGAAAAACAGACCGAAAGGGGAGAACCACTATATGAAACATGCAAGAAAATGGCTGGCTTGCCTGCTGGCGGGTGTACTGGCGCTGGCGGTGCTGGCCGGATGCAGTGCATTGATGGACGGCACGGTGCAGAAGGATACAGAACAGGCCAAGGCCCTGATGAAAGAGGTAGACTCCAGCCTGACCTATAATACCGATCTGGAAGATGCAGCCAGCCGTCTGGCAGACTGGCTGGTGGAGGACTCCACCCAGCTGACCACCCAGTCCGGCCTGCTGACACGCAAGGTGCCCATGACCACCGGCTCCGGTGCCATGCTGGACACGAATGTGTACGATTTTATCGATCATTCCACCAGCTTTCTGTTCCTGCCCAGAGGCGTGGTGATCGGCCTTGCAATGAACAACGAATGGGGCTTTACCGGCTACTTATATGCTCCGCCGCTGAGCGAGGCGGGCAGCGCACTGCGCAGCTATGCGGCAGGCTGCACACGGATGGGCGCGGTGTTCATTGAATACGGCGGCGAGACTTACGTAGTGGCTATGTTTGCCTAAAAACCGAAAAAACGGTGTTCCCCTGCTGAGAACGGTGCGTTTTCAGCAGGGATTTTTTGTGTCTGGTATGTGCACAAAAAAACAGGTTGAAAGTACGACTTATGCACAAAAAATGAAAATACGCAGGTGAAATCTCTTCATCTGTTTTCCCGAAAAACACAAAAAACTCATGTTTTCGTGAAACTGTATTTTGAGCAACTACAGTATATCTTCAAAACTGCACAAAAACAAAAACAGAATTTTTGCTGACCATTGGTCAAAGCACAGAAAAACAGCCGGAAGCCTTTCCTTTTTAGGTGGAACAGCGTATAATGCGGATATCGCACAAAGGTGTGCAGCGCTCCAGAGGAGGAGCAAAAAACCTTTGTGCATTTTTCACCATTCAATGCTTTACCTCAATAAAGCATTGAGGTAAGAGAGAGGGAAAAAATATGAAATTCGATCGATATGAAATTCGATCGTCGTATTTCTCGCCGCAGCTTCCTGGCTGCTGCAGGCGTATCGGCTGCTGCACTGGCTCTGACTGCCTGCGGCGGCTCTTCCAGCACCGCTGCTTCCGGCTCCACCGCTGCTTCTGGTGCAGCCGCCTCTGCTGAGGGCGGTGTGCTGAACGTCATGCTGGAGACCGAAGTCCAGTCTCTGGACCCCCAGCTGGCTACCGACGGCACCTCCTTTGAGGTTATCGCCAACTACACCGACGGCCTGATGCAGATGGATGCGAACGGTGCAGCCGTGGAGGCTCTGGCAGAGAGCTATGAGCTGAGCGAGGACGGCAAGACCTACACCTTCCACCTGAAGGGTGCAAAGTGGTCCAATGGCGATGCCGTTACCGCAGCCGACTTCGTGTTTGGCTGGCAGCGTGCTGTTGACCCCGCAAACGCATCCGAGTATGCCTACATGCTGAGCGATATCGGTCAGGTGGTCAACGCCGCCGAGATCATTGCAGGCAACAAGCCCGTCACCGATCTGGGCATCACCGCAGTGGACGACAAGACCCTGAAGGTGGAGCTGAACGTTCCGGTCAGCTACTTCCTGAGCCTGATGTACTTCCCCACCTTCTACCCCATGAACCAGAAGTTCTTTGAGAGCTGCGGCGATACCTACGGCACCAGCGCAGACACCGTGCTGTCCAACGGTGCATTCGTGCTGACCAGCTATGAGCCGGCCGCCACCGCTTTTGAGCTGGTGAAGAACGCCGACTACTACGATGCTGACCGCATTGCGCTGGACGGCCTGAACTATCAGGTCATCAAGGACAGCCAGCAGGCTCTGATGAGCTATCAGAACGGCGATCTGGACATCACCCTGCTGAACGGTGAGCAGGTCGAGCAGGTCAAGGACGACCCCGAGTTCACCAGCGTGGGCGCCGGCTACCTGTGGTACATCAGCCCCAACATGGACGCTGTGCCGGAGCTGGCAAACCTGAACCTGCGCCGTGCCATCACCTTTGCACTGGATCGTGATTCCATCACCAATGACGTGCTGAAGGACGGCTCTTCTCCCGCCTACACCGCAGTGCCCGCACAGTTCGCCACCGGCCCGGACGGCAGCGATTTCAGCGCCGACCAGACCAAGTTTGCAGAGTTCTGCGCATACGATCCCGACAAGGCTGCAGAGTACTACGAGCAGGCCAAGGCTGAGCTGGGCAAGGATTCCTTCTCCTTCACCATGGTCGTCGATGCCGACGATGCTCCCCAGAAGGTTGCTCAGGTCGTTCAGGAGCAGCTGCAGACCACTCTGCCCGGCTTTACTCTGGAGCTGAAGGTGGAGCCCAAGAAGCAGCGCGTGCAGGATATGCAGGACGGCAACTTTGAGATCGGCCTGACCCGCTGGGGCCCCGACTACGCCGATCCCATGACCTATCTGGGCATGTGGGTCACCGGCAACTCCAACAACTACGGTCTGTGGAGCGATGCTGACTACGATGCCGTCATCGCAGAGTGCACCACCGGCGATCTGTGCACCGATCCCGAGGGTCGCTGGGAAGCCATGTATGACGCTGAGTCCATCGTGCTGGAGCAGGCCGCCATCTTCCCGCTGTATGGTCAGTGCAACGCCGAGATGATCTCTTCTGCCGTGACCGGCGTGGACTTCCACCCGGTTGCTCTGAACCGCGTCTTCAAGGACGCAAAGAAGAGCGTCTGATCCTGATCGAGAACTGAAATGCCGCACAGTGGCAGCGTGATTGCCGCTGTGCGACTTTTTGGCTTTTGCACTGTCCGCGTCCGGCGCACGGATGACCGCGGCAGAAAAAGCCGCCCTGTCTTGAGCAGGGAGAAGAAGAAACTTTAAGGGGGTCTACCCAACGTGAAAAAATACACGCTCAAGCGTATCATCACTTCGTTGTTTACGCTGCTGGCCATCCTGCTGGTGTTGTTCATCCTCATGCAGCTGATGCCCGGTTCGCCCTTCAACGATGAAAAGCTGACGCCGGAAATGCGCGCATCCCTGTACGCAAAGTACGGTCTGGATCAGCCGATCTATGTGCAGTTCTTCCGCTATGTGACCAACATGCTGCGCGGTGACTTCGGCGTAAGCTACAATATCTCCAAGAACACGCCCATCTCCCAGCTGATCCAGTCCCGTCTGCCCATTTCCATCCGTGTGGGCGGCATGGCTGTCACACTGGGTGCCATCGTGGGCCTTGTGCTCGGCATCATTGCAGCCCTCAAGCGGGACACCATCTTCGACACTCTGGCCACCATCATCTCGGTCATCGGCGTGTCGGTGCCGTCTTACGTGATCGCACTGGCCCTGAGCTATACCTTTGGCTTCAAGCTCAAGTGGTTCCCCATGCTGTTCTCTGCAAAGGACGTGTTCGGCTCCAGTGTGCTGCCCAGCATCTCGCTGTCCATGTTCACCATGGCTTCCATTGCCCGCTTTACCCGCAGTGAAATGATCGAGGTTCTGGACTCCGATTATATGCTGCTGGCCGAGAGCAAGGGCATTTCCGGCCCGGCGCTGATCTTCCGCCACGCGCTGCGCAACGCGCTGATCCCCATTATCACCGTGCTGGCCCCGCTGATCGTGGACCTGATGACCGGTTCGCTGGTGGTGGAGAAGATCTTCGCCATTCCCGGCGTGGGCAGCCTGCTGGTGACGGCCATCCAGTCCAACGACTACAATGTGGTCATCAGCCTGAGCTTCATCTACAGTGCCATGTACATTGGCATCATGCTGGTCGTTGACCTGCTGTACGGCATCATCGACCCGCGCATCCGCTTGGCAAAGGGGGACGACTGATATGGCAGAAAAAGCGATTCACCTGGGCGGCGAAGCCACGGCTGATGCCATCGTCAGCGCAGTGGATACCATGTATTCCGAGCATACCTTCAACGAGAAGGACTTTGCGCTCAAGCATAACGACGCAGAGATCGCAATGGACTCGAACTTTGCCGCACAGAGCTTCTGGAAGGATGTACGGGTGCGCTTCTTCCGCAAAAAGAGCGCGGTGCTCGGTCTGATCCTCGTTGTCTTTATCGTGCTGCTGGCGGCATTTGGCCCCGGCATGAACGAGTATACCTACTCCGGTCAGGAGCTGAGCCAGAAAAACTTTGCGCCCCGCGTGCAGGTGCTGGAAAACTTCGGCATCTTCAACGGTGACGAGAAAATGAGCACCACCACCGGTTCCAAGACAGTGAATGCCTATGTGGAAAAGGGCAAGGAGGATGTCTACTACTGGTTCGGCAGCGACACCTATGGCCGCGATATCTGGACCCGCACCTGGGAGGGTGCCCGCGTGTCCCTGATCATCGCGGTTGCCGCCGCCATCATCGATATGGTCATCGGCATGAGCTACGGCCTGATCTCCGGCTACTTTGGCGGCAAGGTGGATATGATGATGCAGCGTTTCCTGGAAGTTGCCAACGGCATCCCCCGTCTGGTGATCGTCACGCTGCTTCTGCTGGTGCTCAAACCTGGCATGATCACCATTATCTTTGCTCTGATGCTCACCGAGTGGGTGGGCATGAGCCGCATTGCCCGCGCTGAGATGCTCAAGCTGAAGGATCAGGAGTTCGTGCTGGCCTCCCGCACGCTGGGTGCAGGCAGCTTCTTCATCATCTTCAAGGAAGTGCTGCCCAACATCATCGGACCTATCATCACGCAGGTCATGTTCAGCATCCCCACCGCAATTTTCACCGAGGCATTCCTGTCCTTTGTGGGTCTGGGCATCCCGGTGCCGCAGTGCTCGCTGGGTTCTCTGATCAGCGAGCTGTACAACAGCTTTACCACCCATCCTTATCAGATCATCCCGCCGATGGTGGTCATGAGTCTGCTGATGATGAGCTTCAACCTCGTGGCCGACGGCCTGCGCGAGGCGCTGGACCCCAAGATGAAGAGTATGTAAGGAGGAACACCCCATGCCTGAAAAGAAAAAAGAACAGGTCTTGTCGGTGCGAGACCTTGATATCACCTTTAAGACCACCGCAGGCCCGGTGCACGCCATCCGCGGCGTGAACATCGACCTGTACAAGGGCGAAACGGTGGCGCTGGTGGGCGAATCCGGCTCCGGCAAGTCCGTTACCATGAAGGCCGCCATGGGCATTCTGGCACAGAACGCCATTGTGAACAGCGGTTCCATCCAGTTCAGCTACCATCACGCCGACGGCAGCCCCGAGACGGTGGATCTGCTGCAGAAGGACAAAAAGTGGATCCGCCGCCACATCAACGGCAAGCGCATCGCCATGGTGTTCCAGGACCCCATGACAAGCCTTGACCCCACCATGCCCATCGGCAAGCAGATCATGGAGGGCATGCTGTGGCACTACAAGATGCCCAAGGATGCCGCCTACAAAAAGGCTGTGCAGCTGCTGGAAGAGGTGGGCATCACCGATGCCGAAAAGCGCATGAAGAGCTACCCGCACCAGCTGTCCGGCGGTATGCGCCAGCGCGTGGTCATTGCCATTGCACTGGCCTGCGACCCCGACCTGCTGATCTGCGACGAGCCCACCACCGCACTGGATGTGACCATTCAGGCCAAGATCCTGGAGCTGATCCGCAGCATCCAGCGTGAGCGCGGCATCTCTGTCATTTACATCACCCACGATCTGGGCGTTGTGGCAAAGGTGGCCGATTATGTGGACGTGATGTACGCAGGCAAGATCGTGGAGACCGGCACCATCGATGAGATCTTCTACGAGCCGCGCCACCCCTACACATGGGGCCTGCTTTCCGCCATGCCCGATCTGGACACCGCAGACGACCGTCTGTACACCATTCCGGGTTCGCCGCCGAACCTGCTGCATGAGAAGCAGGGCGATGCCTTTGCGCCGCGCAACCACTTTGCCCTGAACATCGACGACGAAGTGGACCCGCCCATGTTCAAGATCAGCGACACCCACTATGCAGCTACATGGCTGCTGGACCCCCGCGCACCCAAGGTGGACATGCCGCCTGAGCTTGCTCAGCGCATTGCCCGCATGCGTGCCGAGGCAGAAAAGATCAAGGAGGCGGAATAAATGGCAGGACAGAATGCTGCTCCGCTGCTGAAGGTCGAGGGCCTGAAGCAGTATTTCCGCGTGAGCAAGAGCTATACCGTCAAGGCTGTGGACAATGTCAGCTTTGAGATCTATCCCGGCGAGACCTATGGTCTGGTGGGCGAGTCCGGTTCCGGCAAGTCCACCATCGGCCGCAGCGTCATCCGCCTGTATGACCCCACTGCCGGCAAGATCACCTTTGATGGGCATGATATCAGCGGCAGGCTGAGCCGCGTGCAGAACGATACGCTGCGCACCCAGATGCAGATGATCTTTCAGGACCCCATGGCGTCCCTGAACCCCCGCAAGAAGGTGGAGGATATCATCGGCGAGGGTCTGGACATCCACCACATGTACAAGACCCGCGAAGAGCGCCGCGAAAAGGTGGAGAAAATTCTGGCCAAGGTGGGCCTTGCGCCCGAACATGCCGAGCGCTATCCCCACCAGTTCTCTGGCGGCCAGCGCCAGCGCGTGGGCATTGCCCGCGCCCTCATCATGAACCCCAAGCTCATCATCGCAGATGAGTGCATCTCGGCGCTGGA
>QWCK01005749.1_pt1 | contig 11013 bp, 10 predicted proteins | sample 1972571 | NCBI WGS metagenome assembly QWCK01 (sample SAMN09866710, study PRJNA288562) | Human gut metagenome isolate term2_stool, whole genome shotgun sequencing... | isolation source: gut | host: Homo sapiens | place: USA: California | reverse complement strand
ACAAGACACCCCATCGGAAACAGAACCCCGGAAATGTAGGGGCGGCCTTTATGGCCGCCTGCGGGCGGGGACAAGCCCCGCCCCTACGGATCATTCTGGACGGGGCGGAGGTTGAAACAGGGGGCTCCCCGGCGTTGCCGGGGAGCCCCCTGTTTATACAAACTCGTAGTCGGCGAACTTGTCCTCGCCCTGCTGGTTATCCTTGGTTTCCCCCACGAAGGTGCCCATCACGTGGCACTCCGGGCAGAAGCCAAACTCCTCGTCGGCGCTTCCCTCCAGCTCATAGCGGTATTTCTTGCCGCACTGAGGGCACTCATAGAAAAAGTAATAGGTTCCCCAGGTCATGCTGTTCCTCCTTCCTGTTTCCCGACCGCTGCGGCCTCCAGCTCCGCCCGGCGGGCAGCCCGGGCGGCCAAAGTCTCCTCCAGGGTCTTTTTCGGGCGCGCGTTCATCTCCGTCCTCCACCGGGCCAGCCAGCCCCGCAGCTCCTCCAGCCCCTCCTCACTGAGGGGAAATTCCTTTGTCTCCTCCACTGTGCTGTCCTGATAGCGCCAGGGGCCCTCCCACACCTCGGCGGTGAGCCTGGGGCTCTCCCCTGTATCGGGCACCACCTTGTAGCGCAGGGCCCCGCCGCTGGCTGTCCAGAAGTTGCCGTTTTCAAAGTGGGACAGCACCGGCAGGAACAGTTCCTCGTCCATGTGTTCAGCTCCTTATCCATGTGAAAGCGTGGTATCTCAAATGATACCACGCTTTTGTCCGATTTTCAATTCTTCAATTCTCGCTGTAGCGGGCCAGGAACTGGCGGGTGCGCTCCTCCCGGGGGTGCTCGATGACCTGCCGGGCGTCGCCCTGCTCCACGATCACACCGCCGTCCATGAATACCACCTGGTCGGCCACGTCCCGGGCGAAAGCCATCTCATGGGTGACGATGATCATGGTGGTCTTCTGCTCGGCCAGGGCGCGGATCACCCGCAGCACCTCGCCGGTGAGCTCCGGGTCCAGGGCAGAGGTGGGCTCGTCAAAGCAGAGGATATCGGGGCTGAGGGCCAGGGCCCGGGCGATGGCCACCCGCTGCTGCTGGCCGCCGGAGAGCTGGTGGGGGTAATGCCCCGCCCGGTCGGCCAGGCCCATCTGGGCCAGCAGCGTCCGTCCCTTCTCCTCAATCTCAGCGAAGATGCGCTTCTTCTCCCCCTTAAAGTCGGGCCGCTCCCGGGCCAGGAGCTGGCCGGCCAGAGTCACGTTTTCCAGCGCGGTGTACTGGGGAAAGAGGTTGAACGACTGGAAGACCAGCCCAAAGTGGAGGCGCTTCTTGCGCACCTCGCTCTCCCGCTGGGTGGCGGGGTCGTCCGCGTCAAAGAGCACCTCTCCCCCCACTGTAATACGGCCCCGGTCGGGCTGCTCCAGGAAGTTGAGGCAGCGCAGGAGGGTGGTCTTGCCGGAGCCGGAGGAGCCGATGATGGCCATGGCCTGCCCCTGCTCCAGGGAAAAGCTGATATCCTCCAGAACCCGCGTCCTGCCGAATCGCTTCTGGATATCCTCTACCTGTAAAATCGCCATGCTGTGCGCTCCTCTCAAACCCGGAAATAGTCCAGCTTCTTCTCGGTGCGGCTCAGGGCCAGGGTCACAATGCCGTTGAACACCAGGAAGAAAGCGCCGGCGTAGAACAGGGGCCAGATCATGCCCTTGTTGCCGAAGTCCTTGGCCAGCTTGATGATCTCCCCCACCATGATGAAGTTGGACAGGGAGGTGTCCTTCACCAGGGTGATGATTTCGTTGCCCATGGGAGGCACGATGCGCTTGACCACCTGGAGCAGGGTGACCTGAAAGAAGATCTGGCTGCGGGTCATGCCCAACACCTGCCCAGCCTCCCGCTGGCCGGCGGGGACACCCTGGATGCCGCCGCGGAAGATCTCGGAGAAGTAGGCCGCGTAGTTGAGCACAAAGGCCAGGACGGCCGCCCCCATCCGCCCCAGGGAGTGGCCAGGCCCAAAGACGATGCCGGGCAGATAGAACACCACCGCCAGTTGGAGCATCAGTGGGGTGGAGCGCATGATGTAAACATACAGGCGCACCAGAAGGCTCAGGGGCTTGAAGCGGCTCATGGTGCCGAAGGACACCACCAGTCCCAGGGGCAGGGACAACACCAGCGTGACGGCAAAGAGCTCAATATTGAGCAGAAAACCGTCCAGCAGGGTCATGGTTACCGTTTGGAATGACATGTTCTCTCTCCTCTGTCCAACGCGGACAAGGGGCAGGGGGCATATACCCCCTGCCTCTTGTGTCGGAACGTTTTACTGGTTGGCCAGCAGCAGGTCGGCCAGCTCGTACTTGACGGCCAGCTCGTTGAGGGTGCCGTCGTCAATGAGCTCCTGCATGGCCTGGTTTACCGCCGCGGTGAGGTCGGAGCCCTGGCGGAAGCCGATGCCGTACTCCTCCACGGACAGCTCCAGATCGGGAATGACCATCAGGTCGGAGTAGTCGCCGGTGCCGACCAGCGTGTTGGCCAGCACGAAGTCCATAACCGCCGCGTCCGCCGCTCCGCTCTTGACCTCCAGCAGGGCGTCGGTCTGCTTCACCACAGAGGTATAGCTGGCCTGGCTGAGGAACTCGTCGGCCGCAACCGCCGCCTCACCGGCGGAGCCGGCCTCCGCGTCCAGATTGGCGCCGGCCAGGGACTCGGTGGAGGTGTATTTGTCCGCGTCGGCGGCGCGGATAACCACCACCTGATAGTTCTTGATGTAGGGGTCGGAGATCGAAATGGCCTCCTGGAGCTCCGGTGTGATGGTCATACCGTTCCAGATGCAGTCGATGTTCTTGCTCTCCAACTCCAGCAGCTTGGCATCCCAGTTGATCTCCACAAACTTGGGCTCCACCCCCAGCTTGGCGCACACGGCAGTGGCAAACTCGGTCTCAAAGCCGGTCAGCTCGCCGTCCTCCCCCAGGTAGTTCATGGGCTCGAACAGGGTATAGCCGATCTTTAGGACTCCGTTGCCCTTGACATAATCCAGATCACTCTCTGCCGCAGGCGTCTGAGAGCCGGTCGGCGCCGCGCTGCCGGGCGTCTCGGCCGCACCGGGATTTCCGCCGCAGGCGGTGAGGGTCAGGGTAAGGCCCAGAGCAAGGGCCAGAGCCGTCCAATTTCGTTTCATAGCAGTTCCTCCTCAGTTGGGTCGTTTTCCTCTTCGCTTTCGTATATTACCACACTAAAGCGATATTGTAAAGAGAAAAACGGAAAAATTTTTCCCCGCCCCAAAAAAGCCCCGCTTCCGTATAGAATTCCCGCCGATTCCATATCCTCTGAGACAGAGAATCTCAAAAACGGAGGCATCACACGTTATGAAAAAACTGGCTGCGGCCCTGCTGGCCGCCGCGCTTCTGGTCCTCCCCGCCCAGGCCGTCAGCGGCGCGCCCACGGTGGACGCCGCCGCTGCGGTGCTGATGGAGAAGGAAACCGGCGCCATCCTCTATGAACAGAACGCCCACGACAAGCTGGAGCCCGCCAGCGTCACCAAAGTCATGACGCTGCTGCTGGTGCTGGAGGCCATTGACGACGGCCGTCTGGCTCTGGACGATATGGTTACCGTCTCCGCCCACGCCGCCTCCATGGGCGGCTCCCAGGTCTATTTAAAAGAGGGGGAGCAGATGAGCGTGGACGACATGCTCAAGGCCGTGGCGGTGGTGTCGGGCAATGACGCCGCCGTGGCCCTGGCCGAGCACCTGGCAGGCAGCGAGGAGGGCTTTGTGGAGCAGATGAACCAGCGGGCCGCCGAGCTTGGCATGGCCGACACCTGTTTTGTCAACTGCACCGGCCTGCCCGCGGCGGGCCACCTGACCAGCGCCCATGATATCGCGGTCATGAGCCGCGCCCTGATCCAGCACCCCAAAATCCGGGACTACACCACCATTTGGATGGACTCCATCCGGGGCGGTCAGTTCCAACTGGCCAATACCAATAAGCTGGTGCGTTTCTATGAAGGGGCCACTGGCCTCAAGACCGGCTCCACCGACGCGGCAGGCTACTGCCTGTCCGCCACGGCCGAGCGGGACGGTATGGAGCTCATCGCCGTTGTGCTCAAGGCCAAGACCTCCGAGCAGCGCTTTGAGTCGGCCAAGAGCCTGCTGAACTTCGGCTTTGCCAATTATACCCTCACAGACGTCTACCCTGGACAGGCCCTCCCCCCTGTCGACGTGCTGCTAGGCGAGCAGGACACGGTACAGCCCGTCCTCGCCCAGTCCAGCCGGATTCTGGTGGACAAGGCCCAGCTCAACGACGTGACGAGCGAACTGCGCCTGTGCGAGAATGTGGAGGCCCCGGTGGAGCAGGGGCAAAAGCTGGGCGAGATGGTGATCTCCGTGGGCGGGCAGGAGCAGCAGACCATCCCCATCGTGGCCGACCGGGCTGTGGCACGGCTGACCCTTCCCGGTATTTTCTCCCGGTTCCTCAAAACATTGTTTATGGCGGAATAATCCGATTGTGCAGGGGGGAGCGGCATTGCCGCTCCCCCCTCTGCGCAATCTCTCCAAAACGCCCGTCCGCCCAATATGGGAAATTTTACACTTGCTTTTCCATACATGTCTTGACTATGCCTCCATCACGTTGTATAATTTATACAAATAATTTCCACCTCTTCTGGAGTTATTTTATCACCAATGACAAGGATCTCCTGGCTCCCAGCCCTCTTTTTGGGGATTTTTGCCAATAAGGAGTGACACCTATGCCGATATCCAATGACACCGCGCCCCTGGCGCAGTTCCTTGCGGGACAGGCGGTTCGGGCGCAGGAATTCCTGGGCTCCCACCCCACTGTACGCGGCGGACAGTCCGGCTGGCTGTTCCGCGTCTGGGCTCCTCATGCTCAGGCCGTCGCCGTAATGGGCGACTTCAACGGCTGGGATGACGGGGCCAACCCCATGGCCGCCCTGGAGGGCGGCGTGTGGGAGCTCTTCCTCCCCGGCCTGCAGCAGTATGACAACTATAAATACGCCGTGCACACCCGCTCGGGCAAGGTCCTGGCCAAGGCCGACCCCTATGCCTTCCATGCCGAGACCCGCCCCGGCACCGCCTCCAAGCTGTACGATCTGTCCGGTTACCAGTGGGGCGACGGGAGCTGGCTGGATTACCGGAAGAACAACCCGGTCTACCAGAAGCCCATGAACATCTATGAGGTACATCTGGGCTCTTGGCGGCGCACCGGCGACGACCAAATGCTCTCCTACCGGGACATCGGCAGATATCTGGTGCCCTACGTGAAGGAGATGGGCTTCACCCATGTGGAGCTGCTCCCCGTCACGGAGCATCCCCTGGACGCCTCCTGGGGCTATCAGTGCACCGGCTACTTCGCGGCCACCAGCCGCTTCGGCACCCCACACGACTTCATGTGGTTGGTGGATCAGCTCCACCAGGCCGGCATCGGCGTCATCCTGGACTGGGTGCCCGCCCACTTCCCCAAGGACGCCTTCGGCCTGTACGAGTTTGACGGGGAGCCCTGCTACGAGTATGCCGACCCCCGGAAGGGGGAGCACGCCGACTGGGGCACCCGGGTGTTTGACTACGGGCGAAGCGAGGTGCGGTCCTTCCTCTACTCCTCCGCCCTGTTCTGGCTGGAGCAGTACCACATCGACGGCCTTCGGGTGGATGCGGTGGCCTCCATGCTCTACCTGGACTACGGCCGGCAGGACGGCCAGTGGGTGCCCAACGTATTCGGCGGGCACGAGAATCTGGAGGCCGTTGAATTCCTCCAGCAGCTCAATACCCACATTTTCAGCGCCCACAGCGACGTGATGATGATCGCCGAGGAGTCCACCGCCTGGCCCCGGGTTTCCCATCCGGTGGACAAGGGGGGACTGGAGGGCGGCCTGGGCTTTAACCTGAAGTGGAACATGGGGTGGATGAACGACATTCTCCACTACATTAAAATGGACCCCTACTTCCGCCAGTTCAACCACCACGATATTACCTTCTCGCTGATGTATGCCTTCTCTGAGAATTTTGTGCTCCCCCTGTCCCACGATGAGGTAGTGCACATGAAGGGCTCCCTCATCAACAAGATGCCCGGAACGGACGAGGAGAAATTTGCCGGCGTGCGGGCTTTCTATACCTATATGCTCACCCACCCGGGCAAGAAGCTGCTGATGATGGGCAGCGAGTTCGGCCAGTGGAACGAGTGGCACTATGAGCACTCTCTGGACTGGCACCTGCTGGAGCTGGAGGGGGAGGACGGAGACCGCCACCGGGCCCTTAAGGCGTTCTTCCAGGCGGTCAACGCCTTCTACCTGGCCCACCCGGAGCTGTGGGAGCTGGACTTCTCCTGGGAGGGCTTTGAGTGGATCGAGGCCGACGACAACCAGGCCAATACCATTGCGTTCCTCCGCAAGGACAAGAAGGGCAGCACCCTGGTGACAGTGTGCAACTTCTCTCCTGTGGACCGTACCGGCTATACCATCGGCGTGCCCACGGCGGGTACCTATACCTGCCTGTTCAGCACCGACGACCCCGCCTTCGGCGGACTGGGCCGGGGCGATGCCGGGCCGGTCAAGAGCCAGTATATCGAGTGCCACGGCCGGGAGCAGGCCATCACTCTGTCCCTGCCCCCCATGAGCGCCGCCATCTACAAGTGCACCCGCAAGTTCCCGTCCCGCCGGAAAAAAACCGCCGAAGCCGCGCCCAAGGCTGCAAAGTCCGACAAGGCAGCCAAGGCGGCCCCCAAAAAGACCACCCGCAAGTCCAAGGAATCCTGACGCTTTTTCCAGTTAAACGCTGAGGTGATAAGAAGTGAAAAAGGAATGTGTCGCCATGCTGCTGGCGGGCGGACAGGGCAGCCGTCTCCACGCCCTCACCAGCCACGTGGCAAAACCCGCGGTCCCCTTTGGAGGAAAGTATCGCATCATCGACTTTCCCCTGTCCAACTGCATCAACTCCGGTATCGACACGGTTGGGGTGCTCACCCAGTACCGGCCGCTGGAGCTGAATGCCTACATCGGCAACGGCGAGCCCTGGGACCTGGACCGGTCCTACGGCGGCGTCCACATCCTGCCCCCCTACATGCGGGAGGGAGAAAAGGGCACCTGGTACAAAGGCACGGCCAACGCCATCTACCAGAACATCAACTTCCTGGAGACCTATGACCCGGAATATGTACTCATCCTGTCCGGCGACCACGTCTACAAGATGGACTACACCCAACTGCTCCGCCGCCACAAGGAGGCCGACGCCGCCTGCACCATCGCGGTGCTGGAGGTCCCCATGGAGGAGGCTTCCCGCTTCGGAATTATGAATGTGGACGAGAACGACGACATCTATGAGTTCGAGGAGAAGCCCAAGCACCCCAAGAGCAACCTGGCCTCCATGGGGATCTACATCTTCACCTGGTCCAAGCTGCGGGAGTACCTCATCGCTGACGAGGCCGATGAGAAGAGCTCCAACGACTTCGGCAAGAACATCATCCCCGCCATGCTGGACGCCGGCGAAAAGATGACCGCTTACCGTTTCCAGGGCTACTGGAAGGACGTGGGCACCATCGACTCCCTGTGGGACGCCAATATGGATATGCTTTCCCCCGACAACGGCATCGACCCCTACGACACTGAATGGCCCATCTACGCCCGCACCCCCATCCGCCCCCCCCATTTCATGGGAATGGATGCCAAGGTGGACCACTCCATGGTCACCAGCGGCTGTGAGGTGTACGGCACAGTGGAGAACTCTGTGCTCTTCCACTCCGTCACCGTAGAGGAGGGCGCGGTGGTGCGCTACTCCATCCTCATGCCCGGCACGGTGGTGAAGAAGGGCGCGGTGGTGGAGTACGCCATCGTGGCCGAGGAATCAGTCATCGGTGAGAACGCCCGGGTGGGCGCCTCTCCCGACGGCAGTGAGGACTGGGGGGTGGCTGTCATCGCCCAGCACCTGAACATCGGCCCCAGCGCCGTGGTTTCCCCTAAAGCTATGATTACCCGTAACGTGAAAGGAGGTGGGGTGAAATGATGAACAAGCTGCACGGCATCATCTTCGCCTACCTTTCCAACCCGGATCTGCGGGAGCTGACCCAGCACCGCAACACCTGCTCCATCCCCTATGGCGGCCGGTACCGGGTGATTGACTTCATGCTCTCCAACATGGTCAACGCCGGTGTCTCCGATGTGGGCCTGATCGTCCACGCCAACTACCAGTCCCTGCTGGATCACGTCGGCTCCGGCAAGGACTGGGACCTCAGCCGCAAGCACGGCGGCCTGCGCATCCTCCCCCCCTTCGGCTACTCGGGCCGGCGGGAGGGCGTCTACCGGGGCCGCATGGACGCCCTGGCGGGCGTGCGCTCCTATTTGCAGTACATCCGGCAGGACTACGTGGTGCTGGCCGGGGGTGACCTGGCGGTAAACCTGCCCCTCAATGACATCTTTGAGGCCCATATCCGCAATGACGCGGACATTACCGCCGTGTGCACCAGCCGCCCTATGGGCTCGCCCAAGGACTGCGACTACTTCACCATCGGCGCCGGAGGGCGGATCACCGACGTACTGGTGCACCCCCCCATTGCCCAGGGCTGCGAATCCCTGGAGGTCTACATTCTCTCCAAGCAGCTCCTGCTCTCCCTGGTGGACCACTGTGCGGCCCACAATATTCCCTCCTTCAGCACCGGCGTGCTCCAGGCCATGGCCGGCCAGCTCAAGATTTGCCCATACGTCTTTGACGGCTATGCCGCCCGCCTCCAGTCCGTGGCTGGTTACTTCGCCCGCAGCATGGAGCTGCTTAACCCCGAGGTGCGGACCGACCTCTTTGCCCCCGGCCGCCCTGTCCGCACCAAGGACCGCTCCGACCCGTCCACCTACTACGGCCCAGGCTCCAGGGCGGTCAACTCCCTGGTGGCTGACGGCTGCATCATTGAGGGCGAGGTAGAGAACTCCATCCTCTTCCGCGGCGTCCGTGTGGAGAAGGGGGCCAAGGTCTCGGGATGCGTGCTGATGCAGGGCACCGCGGTTCAGGCCGGCGCGGTGCTCAAGTACGCCATCACCGACAAGAACGTGCGGGTCAACCCCGGCCGGATGCTGATGGGCCATAACACCTATCCGCTGTCCATTGCGAAGAACGAAATTGTATGACGACTCCAGGGGGGACGCTGTCCCCCCCTAGATACGCGGTCACCGTGCCGCCCTCTGGGCGGCACAATGGCCGCGATACCCCTCACCCGCGCTCGCGCGGGTGGTTGCCCCTGCCGCTCAATTTCGACATAAGGAGAGCCTATGAACATCTTATTTGCCACCTCTGAGTGTGCGCCCTTCATCAAGACCGGCGGACTGGCCGACGTGGCCGGCGCTCTGCCCAAGGCGCTGGCCGGAAACGGCCATGACGTGCGGGTGATCCTCCCCCTCTACGAAGGCATCGGCGAGGAATGGCGCAGTCAGATGACCTACCTCCAGTGCTTCCACATCACCCTGGCCTGGCGCAGCCCCTACTGCGGCATCTTTGAGCTGAAGCGGGACGGCGTCACCTACTGGTTTGTGGACAACGAATACTACTTCAAGCGTTCCAACATTTACGGCCACTACGACGATGGCGAGCGCTTCGCCTACTTCTCCCGGGCTGTGGTGGAGAGCATGGGCTGGCTGAACTGGCATCCAGACGTGCTCCACTGCAACGACTGGCAGACCGCCCTGGTGCCCATCTATCTGCTGGAGGAGCGCCACCGCATCCCCCAGCTCTGCGACACCAAGAGCGTGTTCACCATCCACAACATCCAGTATCAGGGTGAATACGGCTGGGAAGTTAACACAGAGTGCGTCGGCATTCCTGCATCCGAAACAAAGATTCTTGAAATGAACGGCAAACTCAATATGATGAAGGGTGCTATCGAAACAGCTACCCGTGTTTCAACTGTTTCTCCAAGCTATGCAGCTGAGATTAAAGACCCGTGGTTCAGTTGGGGACTTCATGACGAACTCAATCTTCGTCATTACAAACTTTGCGGTATCAAGAACGGTATTGACACAGAAAGCTACAATCCCGAAACAGACTATCAGCTTTATCGCAACTATTCAAAGGACGATATGAGCGGCAAGGGCGAATGTAAGCGTGCTTTGCAGGAGCGTTTGTGTCTTGAACAGCGCTGGGATGTTCCGCTGGTCGGTATGGTAACAAGACTTGTTGCGCACAAGGGACTTGACCTCGTAAGAATGGGCCTTGAGGAGCTTATGGACACAGAAAATATGCAGTTTGTAATTCTCGGTTCAGGTGACAAGGAGTACGAGGACTACTTCAACTATATGCAGGCGAAGTATCCGGGCAGACTTTGCTTCTGTCACGGCTTTGTTCCCGAACTTGCAAGAAAGATTTACTCAGGCGCAGATATTTTCCTTATGCCTTCTGCTCAGGAGCCTTGCGGTCTTGCACAGATGATTGCACTCCGTTACGGCACAATTCCTGTTGTTCGTGAGGTTGGCGGTCTTAAAGACTCTGTTTTCGACAGTGCTGACAACTACGGTAATGGATTTACATTCAAAAACTATGAATGTGCAGATATGCAGCTTGCCGTAAGACGAGCATTGTGGGGCATTCAGGACGACCAGGGTTGGCATCAGCTTATGTGGCGTGCTATGATGAGCGACAACAGTTGGGATCGTTCGGCTCAGGACTACATCAATCTCTACAACGATACCCTCAAGTGGGCTTAATCGTGCAGTCAAATCTTATAACAAAAAATTCAGTCGGAAAGCAGATTTCAAATTTGCTTTCCGACTTTTATTTTATTTGAAATAGCAATCTCGTAGGGGCGGATATTATCCGCCAGCACGGCGAGCCGCCGTTCCCAATTCGAGCAGATAGTTTGATAGAAAAACAATTCCAATGCCCGAATTAGGTGAATTTATGTTTACAAAAAATTATTTTTCACAAAAACAAAAAAGGTTGGAAACTACTGCGGGGAGCAGTCGATTTCCAACCTTAAAATTTTGCATTAGTTTTTCATCAGGTTCTCTTTATTGCGTGCGGAACACGAATTTTACCTGCAAGCTTACCAAGAGCAAA
>QWCK01005747.1_pt1 | contig 11016 bp, 8 predicted proteins | sample 1972571 | NCBI WGS metagenome assembly QWCK01 (sample SAMN09866710, study PRJNA288562) | Human gut metagenome isolate term2_stool, whole genome shotgun sequencing... | isolation source: gut | host: Homo sapiens | place: USA: California | reverse complement strand
AAATAGAATCATTAGTCAAGAAAGAAAGTTAGTTGATCTTCATTTAGAAGATAGTATAGACGAAGAAGTTTATGCTAAAAAGTATAAAAAACTTACAAAGCAAAAAGAAGAATTACTTGATGAAAAGAAAACACTAGAGCTAACGATAAAAGATGAAAACTCTATTAAAGAAAGACTAAAGCAATTTAAAAAGATCTTAGAGAATAGAGAAATTATAGAGGAATTTAACAGAACAGTATTTGAAAGCATAGTTGATAAAGTCGTGGTGGCAGAATTGACAAATACGGAACAGTCCATCCATATGACTTAACATTCTATTTCAAAACAGGAGTTAAAGATAGTCAAGATTCTAATAACTTCAAAGATAAAAGAAAAAATGCTAAAGACAATGATATTAATAAATTGTGCTCCTACAAGAATGACGAGGATAAAAAATTATGTTCCCAAGGACAAACCATGTTGAAGCCATAACCCTACATTGATTCGCTTTCGCTCATCATGTTAGGTCTAGATCATGCCAAGAATCTCCGAGAGAAGCGACCGATTAGGAAGCTTCGATTGGCAGAAATCGACTGCTGAAGCTATAGCGTTGATACAAAAGATGTAAATTTAGAAATCCTGCATTTTAATGAGTTTATAATCATTATTGTTGTTTAGTGTAATTAATACATTATTAAAGATGATATAATACTGCAAACAGATTTTTTACTAAATATTAGTAGAATCTGCACACTATTTAAAAAAAGGACATAAAATGAAGAAAATATTTTTTAGAATTTTTGCGGTTGTCATTATTATATTAGCTTTGGTTTTTATTATTAGAATATATAATGACCATAAGTATAAAGATACCAATACTTTGAAATTACCTGAATATTATAAAGATGTAACTGACATAAGTCTATATCCTATAGACATTGACGGAGTTGATGTAACTTATGTAGATGAGGGTAGGATGCAAGGATTTAGATTTGTGCCTAAGGAAAAATCACATAAAGGCCTTGTAATTTGTTTTGGAGGTTCTGATGGAGGTCCAAATTTTGAAACTGCTAAAAGATTGGCAGAAGAGGGTTATGAAACTCTCGCACTATTTATGTATGGCATGAAGAACCAAGAACAAACTCTGACAAAAATCCCTTTAGAACAATTTGAAGACGTTATAAGTTATATAAATAAAAATATAAAAGACAATAAACCGATAAGTGTTTTAGGAGCGTCAAAAGGTGCAGAATATGCCCTTAATTTAGCTAGCAAATATCCTGAAATAGATAATCTGATTTTAATAGCGCCTTCATCTTATAACTTTGCCGGTCTAGATTTTAAAGATTATGGTTCATCATGGACATATAAAGGCGAGGAGCTTCCATATATAGATATTAAAAAATCATCACTTAACTCATTTTTTAAAAATATTATTGGGCCAGCCATCATTAAAAGTCCTATTAGTTTTAAAGATACTTATAATAGCGCGATAGAAGAAGACGCAACAAGCCAAGAAAAACTAATACCGATAAAAGATGTTAAGGCAAATATATTGATGATAGCAGGCGAGGATGATTTGATGTGGGATAGCCTTGCCATGGCAAATAAAATAAAGGAACAAACCCCTAGTGCAAAGATCTACTCTTATAAAGGAGCAGGGCATATATTTGCAGGCAATGGTATTTTAGATTTAGGAAAAATTAGAGTTGCAACAGGTGGAACAGCTGAAGGTAATGAAAAAGCAAAAAGTGAATCAAGAAAAACTATTTATGCTTTTTTAGAAGAAAATCATAAATAGAAAATTATATGAAAATCTAAGGACGGTAGAAAGTTAAAATCTATCGTCTTTTTTAGTGCAAAAAATGGAAATGGGATAAAATGTTAATAACTAATATCAACAATATATTTGGTATAATATTATCAAGAGCAGATGAATAATAAAGTTTATATAAATATCGGTAAAGTAGTTTATTTAGAGGGAGTGGTGAAAGTGAATGATAAAAGCAATAAAAAATTTTGGGATAGATTTGCGAAGCTGTATGCTCCTTTTATGAAAAAAGATAAAGGAGCTTACGATAGAGTTTGCGAATACATCAGTCCTCATTTGGATAAAGATATGGATGTACTTGAACTTGCCTGCGGATCGGGGCAACTTTCTTTTAGTCTTTCAAAACATACTAAAACTTGGATAGGAACAGACTTTTCCGAAAAAATGATTCTAGAAGCGAAAAAGTGTGGGGAATACGAAAACCTTACATTTGAAGTAGCCGATGCAACAGCGTTATCTTTTGCGGATGAAGAATTTGATTGTGTGATGATCGCTAATGCACTTCATATTATGCCAAATCCAGACCGTGCAATGAAAGAAATACATAGGGTTTTAAAACCTAACGGGACTTTGTTTGCGCCTACCTTTCTATGGAAAGAGGGAAAACAAAGAAATATTATAAAGAGTTTGATGTCCATTTCGGGATTTAAAATATATCAAGAATGGAATAAAAAACAATTTGAAGATTTCATTGAGGAATACGGATTTTCATTAGTTGAAATGAAGTTGGTGCATGGAGGACTTGCGCCGATTGGTGTTCTGATTGCGAAAAAAGTATCTTAACAGATTATTTTTGCGAATAAAAATTTTGCCAAAATGTACAAGATGCAATAAAAAATAGAAAAAACGAAAGGTATTAGAAATTAATAGATAAAATTATGATAATAGAAAGTTTTGATAAAAACACAGAGCCGGTTATCAGTCTAAAAGACTTTTACGGAGAAAAGAAAAATATTGCAGAAAAATGCTTGATAATATTTTCGAAAAGCATACTAGAATATTTGCTTAATAATTTTGAGTGCGAAGAAATTGGAAATATAGGCTCTGTAAATGGGTCAATGCCAATATATAAAAGCCATTTTGAAGGTCAAGAATTTGCCTTCTATCTTAGTATGATGGGTTCAGCCCTTCCTTCAGGAGGTTGCGTAGAAGTTAATTGGCTTACAGGTGCAAATAAATTTATAATGTTTGGCTCTTGCGGCAGTCTTGACAAGGAAAAGACTTTTGGAAAGTACATTATACCAACAGAGGCTTATAGGGGTGAGGGGGCATCTTATTATTATGCACCTCCTTCAGATTATCTCGATATTAAAAACCATGAAAAAGTTGAAGAATTTTTTATCAGAGAAAGAGCTCCATATACTAAGGGAAAGGTCTGGACCACAGACGTGATGCTTCGTGAGACAAGTGGACTCGTTTCAAAGAGAAAGTCGGAAGGATGCATAGCAGTAGAAATGGAGCTTGCAGGTGTTCAAGCAGCTTGTGATTTTTACGGATTTGAACTGTATAACTTCCTTGAAGCAGGAGATGTATTAAATGAGAGTTCTTATGAAGTTGAGGAACTCCATAGCGCAAACCATGATCTTGGAAAATTGTACTTGGTTTTAAAATTTTTAAAAGAAATATAAGATAAAAAAAGAGATTTATAGATTTAAATGTTTTATTAAAAATTTAAAGGAGATAAGTTTGAATATTCTACTAACAGAGAAATATTTTGTGTATAATTTGGTTAATAATAGTTAACTGCTTTGGAGGTAAATTGTGGAATATACTTTTGAAAAACTAAACAAAGATAATTTTAATAAGTATTATGATTATTTATCATTGGCTACTAGATTGGAACCGGAGCTTATGTGCACATCTGATATAAACAAAGAAGAACTTTATGAAAGATTAGACGATGAATTAACAAAAAGAAGCACTTCGATACTTGCTATGTGCGAAGATAAAGTGGTAGGAAGGATAGAGTATCATTTTTATTCTTGTTTCCAAGATGGATATAGAATATGCTATGTCGACTGGGTGTATGTACTGCCTGAGAATAGAAATAAAGGGATAGCAAAAAAGCTTTTTGATGAAATGATTAATGATTGCGTTAAAAATAATATTGATGAGTTTAGATTAATAAGAGCTACAAATAAAAATGCAAAGGACTTTTACGAAAGTTTTAAAACTGCCAAAATTTGTGAAATGCCATTTTTTATACAATATTTAGATTAAAACATTTAGATGTACTTGGGGAAAGATCTAAATTTTAGGACGTTTTACTTAAGAGTACTATTTATTGTAGATTCTTGCCAAGAGGCACAAAAAATAACTACCAGTTATGCAGGTAGTTATTTTTTCCAAATCCATTTCTATAAGAAGGAGTTATTTTAAATAAAAATTATATAAAATCTGAGCTGTTGTATCATACGGAAAAATAACAATGTTATTTATCATTCGTAAACTCTATCTTTTTTATGATTTTATCTTTAAGAGTATCCACAAATTCATTTGGTCGAATCTTTCTACTAAATACTAATAGTCTTCCGTCTCTTTTTCCATAACTGCAGGTGACTAAACATATAATTTTATCATTTGGAGAAACTTCTACTGGAATATTATAAATAGATCTTTTCTTCAATTCTTCTATTAACTTTTCTATTTCTTTTTCACCGGTCTTTAGTTCCTCGAATCGTCTAAGATAAAAATAGTCTTTTTCACTTTTTAGCATTGAGGATTCAAATACTGAAAACACCACATATTCTTCAGGTTCATCTGCATAGATAGTATTCCATGTAATAGTCAAATTGTTTTTTAAATCTTCGATATTTTTATATCTTTTCAAGCTACCAAATTTCCCACCATTTTTTAGATAGTGACCATATAAAATTAGATATTTACTGTGCTCATAGTCAAAATTTTGAGAGTCTATAAAGACTGTTCCGATGCTATTTCTGTGCCCGTAGAAATCATAATTCAAGTAGTGTTCATTATCTCTATAAACTACAGGTTCATCTGCTAAATTTCCTGCTTTAATCCAACCAACTGTTTCTGGATTTATTTTTAAAAGCTCTTCGAAACTCTTTTGAATTTTGTGAGGCTCTGATTTTTGAACCTCACTTTTTTTGGATAATTCTGTTAAATTTGTGCCTTCATAATAAATCTTTCGCAGTTCTTCAGTTTTTTGTAATTCTCTTTCTCGTATGATTATCGTAGAAATGAGAATTATACTTAGAAGTATTGAAACTATAAGTGATGCTTTAGATAGTCGGTTGTAACGAAAACTTTTATTATTTGCTCCGTTTTCAGAATCATCAACTTTCATTACCATCTTTCCTTTTTAGCTGCGAAATATGCCGCAGCAAAGAAGCTCATTAGCACTCCATTTACAAGGATTATTTGAATTTGATATAGAAAGTCACCAGTCTTAGGAACGTCATAATTTCTATTTGATCCTGTTTCTACTTCTGCCTTTGCAGTATTTATTTCTTTTAGATTTTCATAAGTCTTAACTTCTGTAGTTTCTTCGACTTTGTCATGCTCTTCATTATCTTCTTCGGTATCTTTGTCATCATCATGATGTGAAGTTTCTTTAAAGGTATAGTACTCAGCTTGCCATTCAAGTTTTGTAGCTTTATTTTCAGATTCTAGGGAAGTATAGGTGACTTTTTCTTTAACATTAAATTCAAGGTCGACATTTAAATCTATATCTTGTTTGGATTCGCCGGCTCCTATAAGTGTTTGGGCAGGATGCCCATTAGGTCCATTATCGCATGAGAAAATATAAACGCCGTCTTTTAGGTTTTGTACACCTTTGAGATTTATGTTAAACTTTCTGTTTCCTTTTAAAGCTAATCCGGAAAGAGTATAAGTTCCATCAGGATTTTTTGTAGCCTTCTTTTCGCCTGCTTGAAGAGCTCCAGTCAACCTAAATTCATCAACTTTTTTACCGTCTGCTGTAATGTAGAGTTTGAGATCACTAGTTTCATCGTCAAATTCTACTGCCATCGCAATTTTTAAATCTGTGTTATACTTTTCGTCATCTAGCTTTTCTTTGACAGTAAGATCAACTATCTTCGCAAAATCATCTTTTTTAAAAATAGTATTGGATGCAGAGGCTGGTGTTCCTTCCATGCCAACGAGATATTTGTAAATTTTGTTGATTATACTTGCTTTTGGTTCTTCAGGTCCATATGGAAATTGAAGCTCTTCGCCTAACATACTTTCTCCACTGTTGCCATAGTGCCAAATTGCAGCTTGTGTTGCCAAAAGCGCCATACCGTCAGTAAGACTATTAGATTCATCTTCGGTCAATGCATGATTATCAAGGAGCATTTTCTTAAAAGCTGCAAATGATCCAGTGCTTGGATTTTTAGGATCTTCACTTTCGTTTTTAACTCCCCAATAACCCTTAAGGACTATTGAACGTATTTTATCCTTATTCTTTATATAATCTGTGTCTTCAAGTCTTTGCATATTGTACTCGGCACCTTCTTGGGCATAGACGTTTAAGTCTGCGCAATATGCATAGTATTTCTTTCCATCTCTTCCCTCAATTTCAAATTGATAGGCAGGTACGATATCTCCGTCGCCATCTCTAATGTAGATTAAGCTAAAGAGTCCAAAATGACCCAACCATTGAAAATATTGGCCATTTTCGTCGTAGTCCTTCAACAAATCGCCATCTCCTTTACCAATGTCTTTTTTATAGTTGAGACCTTCTCCAACAGGTCCGACTATTGTAAAGTCTGGTAAAAATGTTTCAAGACTGTTATAGTCAAAGACTACGCTTCCATTAATTTGGCCCATTTCTCCAATAAGAGTTCTTTCTCCGTCACTTAATGAACCAGAGGTTTTCTTGCCACTAGTTCTTGTAAGTGTAGTCTTGGTTACAGTATATTTTTTTAGACCATTTTCAAGGGTTTCAACCTTTGTTTCTTTAGAAATTAATTTACCTAGTATAGGATCGGAGTATTTAACAATCTTGCCGTCTTGTATCTCGACTTCAGTATAACCTGCTACATTTCCGTCTTTGTCGTGAATTTCTAAAACTACCTTTCCATTCTTAACCTTGCCATTTTCGTATCTCTCAGGTTTTTCAACAACTGGCTTTTCAGGAAGTTCATAGACTAATTCTTTCCAACCATCATCAGCATGTATCTCAGCATTTGCTGGAGGAGTAGTTTCTTCTGTAGTTTCAGAAACAGTTTCTTTAGTTTCAGTTTCATAGCCAGTGATTCTGCCATTGGCATCTCTAGTATAAGTTATTTTTTCTTCAGTAATTTTTCCATTAGGCCTAGTTATCTTTCTAGTATAGGTTGTAGAATTTTCTGCATTAGTAACGGTGATATTTGTAATACTTCCATCTTCTTCATCACTGCTATCTTCAGTAATCCAGTTTGAAGTGTCACCGTCTTTCTGTCTAATCCAACTAGGTATACCTAGAGTATCTTCATCAAACCAGGCATTCATATCTACAGTTGCTTCTTTTTCTTCACCAGGTTTTAGCTCAACTGTCACTTCTGATTCATCAGTTTCTATCGTCTTGCCATCGTGAGTTTCGCCTTGGCTATTCTCGATTTCAATTTCCTCTTCTACTTTTACTTCAGTATCCTTTTCATTTTTAATAGTAGTGGTTTCTTCTCCCTGAGCTTCACCGCTAGCACTAAAAAGATTTCCATCTTCATCATTAGTTTCAACAGTTTGACTATCTTCATTTCCCATTATATTATCGTCTTGCCACTCTTTTTCTTTTTTTACCGTGGTCGTAGTTTCTTTGTTTTCTTCATCCTCAACAACCGTAGTAGTTGTTGTTACTTTAGGATCTTCAGGTGTGCCTTCTCCGCTTTCTTCAACAATATTTTCTGGAAGATTTTTCATAGGTAGATCTTCATGTTCTTCAATTACTTCTTCGCCTTGATTTCTTGGCATTTTAACTGGAGAATCTTTTGCATCTTCAATAGCAATAGAAACTTCTAAATCTTTAGGCTCATCTTTATCGGCACCATTAACAATCTCATCTGAAGCCATAACTACACTTGGAAGCAAGATTGTCATCATAAGTACCACCGCAAGTAAGCAAGAAATCAACTTATAAAACTTCTTTTTCATGGTTACACCCCCCTTATTAATTAATGTGGAAATGAGGATTATTTAATCGTCTACAAAATATGTAGTAACTTTAAAATTCTTATTGAAGTAATTAAATGTGATTTATCACTTTAGTTTATTATAACAACGATAAAAACTTTACACATCACCCAAAAGGATGATATTTTAAAAAATTTTTAAATTTTTTTAAAATTTTTTAAAGATGGGAAGAAAATTCAAGAGTGTCTATTTTCTTCCGATATGCTATATAATATACATAAGTTTAGAAGAAAAATCTGTATACAAGAACAACACGGTGCAGCTTTAATTGCAGCAGCTATTGCAATATACAAAAATTGGGTAAAGCAGATTTTAAAAAAATATAAGTGAATAATACTCACAGAATTTTTATATATAAATTAAGAAGACTTACTTAGGAGCAAAAGAAAATGAAAACTTTGACCACAAAAGAAGAGCTTGGACAAGTTGCCAAAGATATTTTCTATGAAGCGGGCGATGACGAAGCATATAAACAGGTAACTATAAACATCAATGAAGAATTAAAAACATTTTTAGAACAAACTAAAGGTAGGCATGGGGTAGACAAAGAGTTTTTAATACAAGATAGTGCAACATTAAACAATCTTCTGGTGGCAAGACTTGAAGATATAAAACCTAAATCCGATTACTACGAATGCGAACTATTGGTTCAATTCTTTGCAGAAAAAAGAAACTTTAAAGATTTAATGTCTTTAGAAGAAAAGATAAAAAAACAGGCAGAAGGCTTAACTGATTTAGAAAAAATTGAATTTTTAAACAAATATATTACAGAGAATATAACTTACGACAAGGAACACAGATCGAGATCTGCTCTTGCCGCAGCTATTACCCACAAAGGCACCTGCGCTGCTTTTGCTCAGCTTTTCTTGATACTAGGAGAAGCAATAGGGTTAAAGGTCGGTTGTATAAACAGCGAGATAATGAAACACAGATGGAACTATGTAAAAATCGATGACGAAACCTACTACATCGACATAACTTTTAACGCAACAAATCCCATATCAAACAAACTTTTCTTTCAAACAAGCCCTATACATTTGGCAAAGGCGCCCGATCAAAGGATAGCGATAAAACATATGAAGTAAGCTTTAGATAAAACTCTAAGGCTTTTTATAAATTACACTAAAAATATATAAATTATATTGAATGATAGGTTGTAAAATTATTTCTGAGCGTATTTGTGTTTTCACAAAAATTTTGCTCGAGGAGGCATAATGAATAAAAAGAATTTTTTTGCGGCTCTTGTCGCGGCGCTTATTTTTTTCAATGTGATTTTAAGTGCAAATGTATTGGCGTATGGTGGTCCAAAGCTTGATAAAGACGGATACTATACTTTAACAGAATATTCGTATGGTAATGGTGATTATTCTATTGTTTATAAAGAATATGATTTGGTTCGTCTTGTTAAGAAATCAGATGGGACTTATCAATATTATAGTTATGGCGAAACAGTTAGACTTCAAACGCTGAGTCTAGATAGAGGAAGTTGCCTTAATAGTAGATATAACAAACCCAAAAAAATTATAATTCCTGAAGGTGTTGAAGCTATTATGGACGGTAGCTTTGAGAACATGGAGCTGACTGATGTTAAATTTCCAAATAGCTTGCGATATATTGGATCAAGTGCATTTCGAGGCAATGAAATATCTGGCAAAATTTCTCTTCCTGAGGTGTGGAAGGTAGATAGCAATGCGTTTAAAAATAACAAAATTACTGGCATTGATGCGCCAAAGCTTGAGCTTATCGATGTAGGCGCTTTTGAAAACAATTTAATTGAGGGCGAGGTTAATTTACCTGAACTTAAGGCTATTAGCTGGAATGGTTTGGCAAACAACAATGAGATCACTCTAATTACACCGAAGCTTGAGGTTGTTGGTAGGGATGCATTTTTAAATACTACAGTCAAAAAGGCTGAATTACCAAAATTAAAATTGGTTGAAGGACAAGGCGGAGAAAATAATATTAAAAAATATTATACAACAAAGCAATTTACTGTCGAATGGAAAGCTGAAGGTGAAGCAAAGCTTCCTGAACAAAAACCAGTTGTAAAGGTTCATCTCTATGCAAATGGTGAGCAAAAGGAAAAACATGTAGAAGTTTCAAATGACGTTACTACAGCCGAGTTTACAGAATTGCCAACTTACTATATCGATCAAACCGAATTTAACTATACTGCAAAAGAGGCATTTAATGATTTAATTATTCAAGATGGCGATACTTTTGTATATGAACTAGAGGGTGTAAAATATACTTTTAAGGTTAAATACGAGGGCGATAAAATTATAAACACAGTTGTAAAATCAGAAGATCCAAAACGCGAAGAAGCAAAAAAAGCTTTACTCCAAGCAAAAGAAGATGCCACGGCTAAAATTGATTTGCTTGATGAATTAAGTGGTGCTGAAAAAGCAGAAGCCAAGAAACAAATTGATGAGGCAGAAAACAAGGAGACTATAGACAAAATAGTAAAAGAGGCCCAAGAAAAAAATACTGAAGCCGGTAAAAACAAGGTGGATTCTGAAAGACTAAAGAAGGCTAAAGAAGCATTAGATGCCTACATGAAGTCTTTTAATGAAGACGTAGTCGATAATCCTGCTATTGAATATCAAGATGAAAATGTAAAGGGCGATATTAAAAAAGCTATTAAAAGAGCAAAGAATTTATTAATAAAAGAAGATATAAATCAAGCCGAATTAGAGGAAATGGAAAAAATTCCATATAAAAAAGTGGATGGTAAAAAATCAGGATTATTTAGAGACTTTACCAAGAAAGCCCTAGTAAACTATGAAGTTTTAGGAACAAAAGACCAAGTAAATCCCCACAATGGAAAAAAATACACATCATTAAAAAACAATACAATTAAAATTAAAAGTAGTTTACAAGGTGCAGGTAAAATTGGAGAAAATGATAAGTTTTTCTTTAAGTTAAATTATGTTAAAGAAGAAGACTTTAAGCCTGCAAACCAAGCTATAGGGCTAGATGCTACCAGCACCCCTACTCCAAAATACAAAAAACAAGAAATGCCCAAGGAGGACTATGAGGTTAAGTCTGTAGAAGGTGGCTATGAAATAAAA
>QWCK01013797.1_pt1 | contig 11025 bp, 14 predicted proteins | sample 1972571 | NCBI WGS metagenome assembly QWCK01 (sample SAMN09866710, study PRJNA288562) | Human gut metagenome isolate term2_stool, whole genome shotgun sequencing... | isolation source: gut | host: Homo sapiens | place: USA: California | reverse complement strand
GACCTTGTATTTAAGATACTTGATGATATGGGCGTCGAAGCCTTTAGAGATTATTCAGACTCTGAAGATGGTGAGTGCATCATTCTTAAGAAGGACTCATCTATATTATTCGTGCTAGACCCATCATTCAATGAGGACCTACCAGACGATGAAGCCGGACTAAGAAAGGCAATCGAAGAAGAGCTAAAAAACAAGTAAATAGTTTTTGTAAAGATCTAAGTTAGTCTTAGATCTTTTTTAGTCTATATACATGTGATAACGTGGTAACAATTGTGATTAAAATGCTTGACAATTACGAGTAAATCTAATATAATAACAATGTTAATATATATGTAAGGGGAGAGATGTATGGCCAAAGAACAATACTTAACAGAAGAGGGTTTAAAACAAAAAGAAGAAGAGCTTGAGTACCTTAAGACGGTCGCAAGAAAAGAAGTAGCGGAAAAGATCAAGATAGCTCTTGGTTACGGAGACTTAAGTGAAAACGCTGAATATGATCAAGCAAAAAACGATCAAGCAGCACTTGAAGAAAAGATAGCTAAACTTGAAAATATACTAAGAAATGCAGTACTTATAGACGAGGCAGGAGATACTGATAACAAATCGGTAAAGGTTGGCTCGAATGTTAGATTTAAGGACATGGACACAGACGAGTTTTTAGAATATCAAATCGTTGGTGTAGTAGAAGCGGATCCATTTAACGGTAAGATTTCAAACGAAAGCCCTGTTGGCAGAGCTATGATAGGCAGAAAAAGAAATCAAGTTGTTGAAGTAGAAGCACCATCAGGTATTAAGAAATATAAAATAACAAAGATATCATAGGAGTTGAAAGATGCAAAACACAGATTTAAATGAAATGCTTCAAATTCGTAGACAAAAGTTAAAAGAACTACAAGATCAAGGCAAGAACCCATTCTTAATTGAAAAGTTCAATCCTGATCATCACACTACAGACATTACTGATAACTACGATGAATTTGAAGGCAAGGAAGTTACCGTAGCTGGTAGAGTTATGTCAAAGAGAGGACACGGTAAAATCTCTTTTATGGACATACAAGATATGAAAGGCAGAATACAAATCCTTTCTAAAATTGATGAATTAGGCGAAGAAGCCTACAAGATTATCTCATACTTAGATATGGGCGACATCATAGGCGTAGAAGGCGAAGTCTTTAAAACACAATCAGGCGAAATCAGTATTAAAGCTAAAAAGCTTACATTACTTTCCAAATCCTTACAAATACTACCTGAAAAGTGGCACGGATTAAAAGACCCAGACCTTAGATATAGACAAAGATACGTTGACCTAATCGTTAACCCTGAAGTAAAAGAAACATTCTTATTAAGAAATAAAATTATAAGAAAGATTAGAGAGTACCTAGACAACTTAGGCTACTTAGAAGTAGAAACTCCAATCCTTGGCAATATAGCTGGTGGTGCAAACGCAAGACCATTCTTAACACATCATAACGCACTAAACATCGATATGTCACTTAGAATAGCGAACGAACTTTACCTAAAGAGACTTATAGTCGGCGGTTTCGACAAAGTTTAAAAACTATTGATTTTACTCCACCTTGGAGAAGAATCAAAATGCAAGACGCAGTTAAAGAGCACACAGGCGTTGACTTTGACAAGATAAATACAGATGAAGAAGCTCTTGAAGTAGCTAAAGAACATAAACTTGAGATAAAACCTGGCATGACTAGAGGCCACGTAATAAGTGAAATGTTCGAAGAATTCTGCGAACAATATATGGATCAGCCAACATTTATCATTGGACATCCAGTAGAAATTTCTCCGTTAGCAAAGAGAAATCCGGACGATCCAAGAATTACTAACAGATTCGAAGCCTTTGCGAATTGCTGGGAAATAGCAAATGCATTCTCAGAATTAAACGACCCAATCGATCAAAGAGAAAGATTTGAAGAACAATTAAGACAAAAAGAATACGGCGACGACGAAGCACATCCAATGGACGAAGACTTCCTATAAGAGACGTAATCTTCTTCCCTACAATGAAGCCAATAGGCAAAGAAATTGCAGAAAATAGCGATTCTAATGCTAATAATGACAAAACTTACGACCAAGTTACGACAGATTTAAAAAAATTAGACTTTAGTAAAATAAAGGTTGAGCCTTTATTTGAAAATGAAGTTGATTTTGAAACTTTTTCTAAATCTGATTTTAGAGTTGTTAAGGTAAAGAATTGTGAAGAAGTTCCAAAGAGTAAAAAATTATTAAAGTTTACTTTAGATGATGGAACTGGCAAAGATAGAATTATTTTATCAGGCATTAAAAATAATTATAGTGCAGATGAACTAATTGGAAAAACTCTTCTCGCTATAGTTAATTTACCTCCTAGGGAAATGATGGGAGAGACAAGCCAAGGTATGCTTTTATCAGCAATATGCGACTATGATGGTGAAGAATTGTTAAATCTAATAATGTTAGATTCTAATATACCAGCAGGAGCAAAATTATATTAATTTTAAAAATAGAACTCGTTATAAACTGAGATTAAAATAATTAATCTCAGTTTTTTTATTGCCAATATTTACGATAGAAGAAATTCTATCGTTTTTTTTATAAAAGAAAGAGAGTGATAGTAATGTTAGATATAAGTACAGTAAAAATAACAATATTAATGTCAGAATACATTAAAAATAATATTTTATTTACAGTCACGCTGTTTATATTATTGTTTCTAATATATTATATGTGCTCAAAAAAGATGATTAGTGATGATACAATATATTGTTGTACTTTGTTTTTTGTATTTAATATTATACTTATATTATGGTGCCCTCCTTTATCAGCCGCTATATCAGAAGCAAGTAGTTTTGATTATTGCGAAGTTACTGTTAAAGTGGTTCCGTCGAAAAAATTAACGATAAAACAATTGCAAGCTTCTGATAATTTTATTGAAAAAGATGGAGACTATTATTATGTTAAAAGGATTAAAAAGCCTTTAACTGTTCCTAAAAATATTTTTTTAAGAACATGAACTCATATCTATATCGATTAGAAAATGACTTTAATAGAAATTTAGATTCTATGTATTTTCAAGATAAAGCAATTAGTAAATAATTGGATTATATTGAAGATAGAGTTTAGGAAAGAAGGTAAGGACATGAATTTTGATTATTTTTATAATCGTCAAGCTGAAAGGTTTAGTTTTTATATGCTACCTAAAATACTACTGAGTGACGAGCATTTTAAATCTTTATCATCTGATGCTAAGATATTTTATGCTTGCTTACTTGAAAGAAGTAGTTATTCATATAAAAATAATTGGATAGACGATGAAGATCGGGTTTATATAATTTTTACTATAGAGGAAATAATGGAAACGTTGGGTGTTTCTAATAAAACTGCTTCAAAAATATCTGCTGAACTTGAAAATATAGGATTGATAGAAAAGAAGAGACAGGGTCTAGGAAAGCCTAATATTATTTATGTAAAAGACTTTATGAGTGTATTTGACATCGAGAAAAATGAGTATATTACAAGAAGTGTAGAATCTACACTTCAGAAGTGTAATAATTACACTTCTGGAAATGTAAAAAGTACATCTCAAGAAGTGAAGAAAGTACACGGAATAGATACTAATATTATTAATAATAATTATAATAATATAAAAAGAGACGAGAAAAAATCTTATGGACAATATCAAAATGTTTTTCTAAGCGAAATTGAGTATCAAGATTTATTAAAAACTTTAGGTGATAAGATTAATGAATATGTCGAGAGACTTTCAACATATATGAAATCCAACAATAGAACTTATGAAGATCACAAAGCAACGATAATTAATTGGTATTTAAATGACAACAAATATAAAAGCAAAACACAAATGAAAATAATACCTAAAGCTAAAGACTTTAGTGAAAGGGAGTATCCAGATAATTATTTAACTGAAAAATATTCGAACAATTGGAAACATAAAGTTAAGGAGGTGGATAGATAATGGTCAATGAAGAAGCTTCTAAAGCGTCTTTAAATATACAAGTTAAACTAGCTAAAGCAACTGCTCAAGGGGTTTTAAATGTAATTAAGTGGTTACAATCTCTTGGATCAAATCCAAAGGGTTTTGAAGAAGCTATTGGCACAAAGGGCAAGGAAGTTAAACTAAAAGATTTAGTTGTAAAGGGACAAGTTGAAGAAATGCCAATAAAAGATGCAGAATTGAAAAAGTTAAAAAAAGAACTAAAAAAGGATGGAGTCAATTTTTCAATAACAAAAGACAAAGAAACAAAGACATACACTATATTCTTTCAAGCTAAAGACTCAAAAGTAATGTATAATGCTTTTGATGTAGCTGTAAAAAAAGCTGAAAAACAAGCCGATAGAAAGGAGTCTATCCATAAAAAGATTGAAAATTTTAAGCAAAAGGCAAAGGAAAGTATCTCTAAAGACAAAGTTAAAAACATGCACAAGGAACAATCGTTATGACTATAATTAATTCTTTTGCCGTTTACCTATAAAGGTGATAAATATGAATAATAAAATATTAAATGGCATTTTAGCCGATTTAAAAAGCTTGATTAAAATACAAGATAAAAAGAAATTTTTTAAACAAAATATACCTTATCTTGTATTTTTTTATTTGGGAAATATTCTTTCAAAGCACATTAATACTTATGTAGGTGGAGACATAATAGATAGAATATTCGTAGCTTTAGGCGATTTAAAGACTATTTCTTATATGCCAAGTTTAAAATTAAAAAATATTTTAGCTGGTTTCATTTTTGCTGCTCTCATTAAGCTAATTGTTTATGAAAAAGGCAAAAATAGAAAAAAATTTAGACAAGGTAAAGAGTATGGTTCAGCAAGGTGGGGAAACCCCAATGATATAGAGCCATATATAGACCCAAAGTTTGAAAACAACGTCTTAATAACTAACACAGAGAGAATAACAATGAACAATAGACCTAAAAACCCTAAATATGCAAGAAGTAAAAATGTTATTGTTATAGGTGGAACGGGTTCAGGTAAAACGAGGTTTTATGTAAAACCTAATTTAATGCAGATGCATTCCTCATATGTCATTACAGACCCAAAAGGCACTCTGATTAATGAGTGTGGAAAGATGCTTTATGATAATGGTTATGAAATAAAAGTTTTAAATACTATTAATTTCAAAAAGTCAATGAAGTATAATCCGTTTGCATACATCAAAAGTGAAAAAGACATCTTAAAATTAGTACAGACCATTATTGCTAACACTAAGGGTGAGGGAGAAAAGGCTGGAGAAGACTTTTGGGTTAAGGCTGAAAAGTTATACTATACAGCTCTTATTGCATATATTTATTATGAGGCACCTGTTGAAGAACAAAATTTTACAACGCTTTTGGATATGATAGATGCGAGTGAAGTTAGAGAAGAGGATGAAACACATATGAATCCTGTTGACAGACTTTTTGAAGCACTTGAAAAGAAAGATCCAAATCATTTTGCGGTAAGACAATATAAAAAATATAAGCTTGCTGCTGGAAAAACTGCTAAATCAATTCTAATTTCTTGTGGAGCAAGACTTGCACCGTTTGATATTAAAGAATTGAGAGATTTAATGTCTGAAGATGAGCTAGAACTAGATAAGACTGGCGACAGAAAAACAGCTTTATTTGTTATAATTTCTGATACTGATGATACGTTTAACTTTGTTGTATCAATTATGTATTCCCAACTGTTTAATTTGCTTTGTGAAAAGGCTGATGATGTATATGGTGGAAGACTTCCAGTGCATGTAAGATGTATTCTTGATGAGTTTGCAAATATAGGCCTAATACCTAGGTTTGAAAAACTAATAGCCACTATCCGTTCGAGAGAAATCTCTGCAAGCATAATACTTCAAGCACAGTCTCAATTAAAAGCTATATATAAAGACAATGCAGATACCATTGTTGGCAATTGTGACAGTACACTTTTTTTAGGAGGCAAAGATAAAACAACTTTAAAAGAACTTTCAGAATCGCTAGGTCCAGAAACTATCGATATGATTACGCAATCAGAGACTAGATCCAATCAAAAATCCTATGGACTTAATTATCAAAAACTTGGGAAAAATCTAATGGGACAAGACGAAATAATGGTTATGGATGGTGGAAAGTGTATATATCAGCTAAGAGGTGTAAGACCTTTTTATTCTGATAAATTTGATATCACTAAACACAAAAATTATAAGCTACTTGAAGATTATGATAAAAAGAACTTATTTGATGTTGAAGAATATTTAAAGAATAAAGATAAATTAAGATTAAAGGGAAATGACAAAATTATTACTTTAGATATAGATAAGGCGTAAATATGAAAGTATTAAAAAGATATAAGGATATATACTCAGATGAATTTTTGAACAAGTTTGGAAAATATAAAGATGCTGTTGGCAAGATCGAATTGGATAATCTATTTTTTGTTAATGTAGAGAAAATAGCCAAAGCTTGTGAAATACGAATTAAATATATAAAAGATCTTGATTGTAATTTCTTTGAAACAAAAAATAGGACGATTATTATTAATGAATTTGCAGATGAAAATATAAAGCGTTTTTTAATAGCAAAAGGGATTGCTGGACTTCAAAACAAATATTGAGCCTGGTATAAAATATAATTAAATCAATATGTGAATTTAAAGGAGGTATAAAATGAGAATTAGAGATCGGATATAAAATTTAATAGTAAATATATTTATTAAGCAATTGACAAAGGTCAGTTGCTTTTTTAATGAAAGAAGGTGTTGATAGAAATGGAAGAAGAACTATATTTATGTTTTGCTAAACAAGGCCAACTATATTTCACAAGTCAAAATGCTGAAAACGTTTTATGTGACGAGTGGGATAAAAGATTTGATGAGTGTAATCCAGACTTTATAAAAACCGAAAATAATAGTTGCGTTAAAGTAATTAAAGTTCATAGAGAGTGTGATTATTTATTTGATAAATACAATACTATAGATTGCTTAAGCATAGATGAGGTAACTCTTAGAGGCCTTGGAATGAGCGATGGCTATTTAATTGGATCTTGTACAGCATATGAATTAAATAATCAACAAGTAAACGATTTTTTTGCTATTCCTTGGGCTTGTATAGTAGAGAATGGTTGCGATATTGTAGAAAAATTGTTTTCAAATATGACATATGAAAAAGTGTTAAATCTATTTAGGTTTTATGAAGTTAAATATCAAACATATAGTTTATAAGTTTATAAAAAATAGTAAAGGAGAGAAATATAAATGGAACACGAGTTAATAAATATTAATGCAAACTTAGTTAGAGAGCCAAGATTTGCACAATTTGAGAAGAATGAAAAGACCGTAAGAGTTGCTAATTTTACTTTAGTAAGAGTTAATGATGGTGTTAAATCTTATACAGATTGCTCTGTATTTGGTGAAAAATCTGAGGTCGTCGAAGACTTTAAAAAAGGTGATTTAATACATGTATATGGTTATTTTAAAGAAAATCAAAAGAATGACAAAACATATACAAATTTTATAGTAGTTTCGTTAAACAAAATAGAAAATGAAGAAAATCAAAATGAGGAGGAATAAATTATGGAGTTTTTTACAGAAGGAATAAATACCTTAAAAATCCTAGTTACTGCAATAGGTGCAGGTCTAGGAGCTTGGGGAGTTATTAACTTAATGGAGGGTTATGGTAATGACAACCCTGGAGCTAAGTCACAAGGAATTAAACAGCTGATGGCTGGTGGAGGAATTGTTCTCATTGGCATGAAGTTAATACCATTATTAAACAACGTATTTAGCAGCTAATTGGAGATAACAAATGTTTTTGTTATTTGGTATCGTCGACAAGATAAAAGATATGCTAAAAGAAATTCTAATTGGAAATATAACAGCAAATTTTGAATCTATGTTTGGCGAAATAAACAACAAGATTGGCTCTATTGCAACAGATGTTGGACAGACACCTATGGGGTGGAATAAAGAAGTTTATAATTTTATTAAAAACATAAATGACGATGTAATAATACCAATTGCTGGGCTTATTATAACGGCGGTGCTCTGTATAGAACTTATACAGATGGTTATGGAAAGAAACAATATGCAAGATGCAGACTCTTTTGAGTTATATAAATATGTTATAAAAGCTTTTGTAGCTGTATATTTAGCAAGTCATGCTTTTGAGTTTTCAATGGCAGTATTTGATGTAGCACAGACTTTAGTTAATAAAGCGGCTGGAGTTGTTGGTGCGTCTACAACATTTACTTCTGAAGAATTACTTGCTTCAATTGAAACTCTTAAAGAGCTTGACCTCGGAAAACTCTTTGGATTAGTGATAGAAACCACAATATTTAAAGGCGTTTTGTGGGTTGTTGGCATTTTGATAAATATAATCATAGCAGGACGTATGTTTGAAATATATGTATATTCTTCAATATCATCAATTCCATTTGCTACTATGGGAAATAAAGAGTGGGGTCAAATTGGAACAAATTATATTAAAGGGCTTTTTGCCTTAGGATTGCAAGGTTTATTTTTAATGATTTGCCTTGGAATATATAATGTTTTAATTAAAACTGTTGTTTTATCAAGTGCCGATTTTATGGCTGCACTAAGTAGCATTGTAGGTTTTGCATTACTTCTAGGTGTAATGATGTTTAAGAGTGGATCAATTTCAAAGAGTGTAATGAATGCAAATTAAAGGAGGTTTAAATGAATAAAAAAGATATAAGTATTATTATAGGAGTTGGGGCTTTGTTTACAAGTGCATATAGTGCATATATGCTAAGGAAAGAAAGAGAAAGTCAAGATAGATTAAATAAAAAAATAAAAAGATTAGCTATATGTCACAATAATTTTGTTAAGTTTCAAGGAGCACATAATGAATTAACATCAGAAAATGTTGAAGAAATTAATGATAGAATGGACTATCTAGAGGACGAAAGCGTTTCAAATTATAATCACATTGTAGAGCTTGAAAGTTCGTTTAATGATGGTTGCGTGAAAGATGATTTTAGTGCTGAAAAAGAGGAAAGAGTGATTTAATATGGCGTATGTACCAGTGCCAAAAGATCTTGACAAAATTAAAACAAAAGTAGCCTTTAATCTTACTAAAAGGCAGCTTATAGGTTTTGCAGTTGCTGCTTTAATAGGAATACCAGTATATTTGACTGTAAAAAAATATTTGCCTAATGATATTTCGCTTATATTTTTACTAATTTTTACATTTCCTGTTTTTTATATAACCTTTTTTGATAAAGACGGCTTAACTTTTGAAAAATATTTTAAGTATTTTTATTTACACAAGTTTTATCAGCCACAAAAAAGAGTAAGAAAGGAGGTATATCTTGAAGAAAAGAGAAAAGCAAATGCAAAGTTTAAATCAGATTCAAAAACAACTAAAAAAGGACAGCAAAGACTTAAGAGGAGTAAAAACAAATAAGAATGGTAGAAGTAATCTTTTAAGTGTTTTGCTAAAAAAAGAAAAAAAGTTGTATACAGTTGAGGACACTATCCCATACTTAAGAATGTTTTCAGATGGAATTTGTCAACTTGATGAAAATCACTATTCTAAAACTATAGCTTTTCAGGATATCAACTATCAGCTAGCTCTCGAAGAAGATAGAGACTTAATCTTTAATCAGTTTGCAAACTTTTTAAATTCTTTTGATCCTAGTGTTCATATTGAACTTAATTATATAAATCAAATGGGAAGAAATAAAGATTTGCAAGATGCAATTAAAATTGCAGATAAAAATGATGGTTATGATGAAGTCAGAAAGGAATTTAGAGAGATGCTAAAAATGCAGCTAAATAAGGGGAATAACGGACTGAAGAAAATGAAGTTTGTTACTTTTACAATAAAAGCTGATAATTTAGATCAAGCAAAAGCCAATCTTAATAGGCTTGAAGTTGATATTTTATCAAACTTTAAGTCTATGGGAGTTAGGGCTGAAAGTCTTGTTGGTGAAGAAAGGTTAAGGCTTATTCACGATATGCTTAATCCAGATGAAGACTTTAACTTTTCTTATCAAGACTTAAAAAGAAAAGAGTCTACAAAGTCATATATTACACCTAAAGTATTCAATTTTGCACCAGCTGAAATATTTAAGTTTGGAAAACATATAGGTTCTACTACACACTTTCAAATACTCGCAAGTGAATTATCTGACAAAATGTTGTCAGAATTATTAAATATTGAAGATAACATATATATTGGGTTCCACATAGATGTAATAGAACAGACTGAGGCTGTTAAGATTATTAAAAGAAAAAACACAGACATTGATAAGATGAAAATTGAAGAGCAAAAGAAAGCTATAAGAGCTGGATATGATATGGATATTATTCCATCAGACATTAACACTTATGGAAATGATGTCAAATCAATGCTTTCAGACTTACAAAATAGAGATGAAAGGCTTTTTTTAGTAACTATAGTTATTATGAACTATGCAAAAACGATTCAAAAGCTTGAAAATACTTATGCCATTTACAACAGAAGAATTATTTATTGACTCTTCAAACTCATTATATTATGGGTTAAACGCTTTAAGTCAAAACTTAATAATGGCAGATAGAAAACTGTTAAAAAATCCAAATGGCTTAATTTTAGGAACGCCAGGTTCTGGTAAATCGTTCTCAGCAAAAAGAGAGATGGCAAATGCCATATTAGTAACAGATGATGACGTAATCATATGTGATCCCGAGGGAGAATATGGTAACCTTGTTAAACAATTTCATGGGGAAGTTATTAAAGTATCAGCCAAGTCAAAAGACTATTTAAATCCATTAGATATTAATATGAACTATGGAGACGGAGATGCTCCACTTAAGGATAAAGCAAACTTTATAATGTCTTTACTTGAATTAGTAGTAGGAGGCTCAGGACTAACAGCAGCAGAAAAATCAGTTATAGATAGGTGTTTGCCTAAAATTTATCAAAAGTATTTTGACAATCCTATTCCTGAGAACATGCCGATACTTGAAGATTTATACAACCAACTTTTATCACAAGACGAAGTTGTTGGCAAGAAATTAGCAACAGAGCTAGAAATTTATGTA
>QWCK01005742.1_pt1 | contig 11031 bp, 9 predicted proteins | sample 1972571 | NCBI WGS metagenome assembly QWCK01 (sample SAMN09866710, study PRJNA288562) | Human gut metagenome isolate term2_stool, whole genome shotgun sequencing... | isolation source: gut | host: Homo sapiens | place: USA: California | reverse complement strand
TACATCGAAATGCTCATAGCTGTGGCTTATTCACTGAGATATGAAAGGTTGAAAAACCTTGAATTTTCAATAAAAAACACTTGATTATATGAGGAGGTATATGTGGAAAAAAGAAAATTAATCAAGGAACTTCAGTCCCATCAGTCCGTCTTAAAGGAAAAAGCCAGGGAGAAAGCCAGAGAATCCATCAGCGCAGTGATTCCCATTGTACTGATCGTTTTTATACTTGGTTTTACCGTGGCTGCGTTATCTCCAGGCATCCTGGTGGAATTTCTGGTAGGATCTGTGCTTGTGATCCTGGGAATGATCTTTTTTTCCATGGGAGCAGAATTATCCATGACGCCCATGGGAGAGCATGTGGGAGGCAGCATGCTTCGCACGAAAAAGTTAGGCTTTATTATAATTATCGGTTTTATTCTGGGCTTTATTATCACAATATCTGAACCAGATCTGCAGGTTCTTGCAGAACAGGTTTCTTCTGTGCCCAATCTGGTGCTGATCTTATCCGTGGCACTTGGTGTTGGTGCGTTTCTTGTTGTGGCCTTATTGCGTATCCTTTTTGGAATTGCGCTGCCGCCATTGTTATTCAGTTTCTATATTTTGGTATTTATATTAGCCATGTTTGTTCCTGAGAATTTTCTGGCAGTGGCATTTGATTCCGGTGGAGTGACCACTGGACCTATGACGGTACCCTTTATTATGGCATTGGGTGTTGGTATTGCATCCATCCGTAATGATAAACATGCTGGAGATGATAGTTTCGGGCTTGTGGCTCTGTGCTCCATTGGACCTATTTTGGCAGTTCTGATTCTGGGACTTTTGTACCACACGGAAGGCAGCGCTGCGCTGGAAGTGGTTTCTGAAGTGGAAAATTCGATAGAACTGGGAAAATTATTTGCAGTTGCATTGCCGAAATATTTTAAAGAGATCGCTGTATCCCTTTTCCCAATTGTTGCTTTCTTTGGAATTTTCCAGATTGTTTCGCTGAAATTGAATAAAACTGTGCTGATCAAAATCTGTATCGGCTTATTTTATACATACATAGGACTTGTTCTGTTCCTTACCGGGGCGAATGTAGGCTTTATCCCAGCTGGAAATTATCTGGGGATGGTATTGGGAAATCTGCCTTATAACTGGATTCTTGCGCCTCTTGGAATGGTGATCGGTTATTTTATTGTAAAAGCCGAGCCTGCAGTATATGTGCTGATGAAGCAGGTTGAGGAGCTGACTGACGGAGCGATTTCCGGGAAATCTATTCAGATCGGTTTGTCTGTGGGTGTGGCAGTCTCTGTTGGGATTTCCATGCTTCGGGTGCTGACTGGAATTTCAATTTTCTATTTCCTGGTGCCAGGCTATACCATTGCTTTAATTCTCAGCCTGTTTGTGCCGAAAATTTTTACTGCCATTGCATTTGACTCCGGCGGTGTTGCCTCAGGACCTATGACCGCAACCTTTCTCCTTCCGCTGGCGCAGGGAGCCTGTGAAGCTGTGGGAGGAAATATTGTGACAGATGCTTTTGGTGTAGTGGCGATGGTTGCTATGACGCCTCTTATTACTCTGCAGGTGCTGGGCTTGGTTTACCGGGTAAAAGGCGGCGAGCTTGGCAGCAAGGAGAGAGATTTGTCTGCGGACAAAATACCAGTGGAAACCATTTCCGTGGCAGAATTATTTGAAGAACTGAGGGACACAGAAATTATAGAGCTATAAAGAGAAGGGCAGGAATGGAATTGTTCCGCATATTTTGCAGAAAGCCTTTTTCAAACACGCTCTGGGAAGATTATGAACAGCAACGAACTTTATAAAGAAAGGAATCATCTATGAGCGAATTATACATGATGGTTACCATCACCAACCGAAAATACATGTCAAGATTTGCAGCACTTTACCGGGAAAATCAGATAGAAGTAGGAACGGTTTCCCTTGGTATGGGAACTGCCTCAAGCTTCATCCTTGACTATATGGGATTAGAAGATGATGAGAAAAGCATCTGTTTTCACTTTGTGACAGCAGCTACCTGGAAAAAGGTGAAAAAGGGCTTGCAGAACCAGCTGCGGATCGACGTGCCCGGAACCGGGATTGCATTTACCATTCCCATGAGCAGCATTGGCGGCAAGCGGGAACTGGGATTTCTCATTCAGGGTCAGGAGTTTATAAGAGAGGAGGAAGGTACATTGAAAGAGACAAAGCATGAACTGATCGTGGCAATTGCCAATTACGGATATAACACCCAGGTGATGAAAGCAGCAGAGGAGGGTGGCGCAACCGGCGGTACCGTTCTTCATGGAAAAGGGGTAGGAATGAAGCGCGCCGAACAGTTTCTTGGCGTTTCCCTGGTTTCCGAAAAAGAGGTGATCTTCATTGTGGCAAAATCAGAGCAGAAAAATGCCATTATGAGTGCTATCATGGAAAAAGCCGGTCTCACCTCCAAAGCCGGAACTATCGTATTTTCCCTCCCCGTAACCAGCACAGCCGGGCTGCGGATCCTGGAAGACGAGGAAGAAAATTCGTAAACTCTACTTTTTTACGTGGAGAAGTCATGGAAATATTTGCAGATTGGTGCTGCTTTTGCATTCTGAGATTATAGTAATAAAATTATGGTGACCGCTTTACAATAGAATAGAACTTATTTTTGAGGAGACTTCCTATGTTTGGAAAGGCAATAAGAAAGGCGGTTTTACCTATTTTTCTGGCCAGTCTCATGGTGGGAACTGGCTGTCGGATTGTATATGGGAAAGCAGATATATCGTTGAATGAAAGGGCAGAAAATTTTACAAGTGATAATACCGCGGCATCCCCGGAAGAACAAGAAAAAACCACGGAGCCAGCAGCACCTGATGATGCGCTTGTGCAGGCACCTTCTGCTCTTTTAATGGAGACCAGTACAGGCACTGTAATTTACGAAAAAGATTCGGATACCAGGCGAAGTCCAGCGAGTATTACAAAGATTATGACGTTAATCCTGATTTTCGATGCGTTGGAGAATGGTACACTGAAAATGGATGATCTGGTAACCACCAGTGCCTATGCGAAATCTATGGGTGGCTCCCAGGTATTTCTGGAGGAAGGAGAAACCCAGGATGTGGAGACTATGATCAAGTGCATTGTGATCGCCTCTGGAAATGACGCCAGCGTGGCAATGGCAGAGCATATAGGAGGCAGCGAGCAGGAATTTGTGCGGCAGATGAATGAGCGGGCAGCAGGGCTTGGAATGGAGAATACCCATTTTGTAGACTGCTGTGGATTGACAGAATCCACAGATCACTACACAACTGTCCGGGACATTGCCATTATGAGCCGGGAGCTGATCACCAAATATCCGAAGATCCTGGAGTACTCTTCTATATGGATGGAAAATATTACTCATGTGACCAGACAAGGCTCCAAAGAGTTTTGCTTAACGAATACTAACAAGCTCCTTCGCAGCTACGACGGATGCATCGGTCTGAAAACCGGAAGTACCAGTCTGGCAAAGTATTGCGTATCTGCTGTGGCGTCCCGAAATAACATTACCTTGATTTCTGTAGTTATGGCAGCACCCGATTACAAAGTTCGTTTCAAGGACGCCGCTGCCATGCTGAACTACGGTTTTTCCAAATGCAGCTTTTACACGGATGAAAATCCCGAAAAGCTTCCCCAGATAGAGGTCCGAAAAGGAACCAAACCTACCACAGAAGTAAAATATGAAAAAAACTTCCAGTATCTGAGCACCGACGGCAAAACCATAGGCGAAGTGGAACGGAAACTGAATTTGGAAACCCAGGTGCAGGCTCCGGTGAAAAAGGGCGAAACTGCTGGTACTCTGGAATACTACAGAGATGGGCAAAAGCTTGGCGAGATCAACATTCTTTTCGCTGAAACCATAGAAAAAGCAACCTATAAAAACTGTTTGGAGAAAATAATTACAGAAGCATTTTGACAAAACAGTCCTCGTCGGTTTATAATAAACTCTGTATGAAAATTTTTGCTGATGTCTTACAAAAATATAGCAGCAAAAGCGGAGGGAAATCATATGAAACAAGAGAAAAAACAGCCTGGCAGATTAAAGATGCTTGCAGGCTATTATAAACCATATAAGGGACTGTTTTTTGCAGATCTTTTTTTTGCATTCCTTGGGGCAGCAGTGACGCTTGTCATTCCACTGATGGTTCGTTATATTATGAATTCCATAAGTGAAATGTCAGCGGATGAAGCGAAGACCATGATTTTGAAAATCGGGGTGGGAATGCTGGTACTGATCCTGGTGCAGCTTGGAAGCCGTTATTTTATTACCTATTATGGACATATGATGGGCGCTTATATTGAGCATGATATGCGAAACGAGATATTCAGCCATTACCAGAAGCTCTCTTTTGCATTTTATGATAATCAGAAGGTCGGCCAGCTTCTTTCCAGGATCACAAGTGATCTTTTTGATATTACAGAGCTTCTCCACCATGGACCGGAGGATATTCTGATCTCAGTGATCAAGCTGTTCGGAGCACTGATCATTCTTATGAATGTGAAGCCGCAGATGGCGCTGCTGTGCTTCGCAGTTGTAATTATTATGCTGATCTATGCACTGATTTATAATAAAAAGATGAAAAGTGCATTTAAGGAAAACCGTGTGCGCATGGGCGAGATCAACAGCCAGATCGAGGACAGTCTTTCCGGAATCCGTGTGGTAAAATCTTTTGGAAATGAGAAGCGCGAGATTGAGAAATTCCGTAAAGGAAATGAGCGTTTTGTGGATTCCAAGCGTGTGACTTACCGCTATATGGCAGGTTATCATGCAGGCATGGATGCGTTTACCACGCTGATCACAGTTACTGCACTGGTTTCCGGAGCCATGTTCCTGGCAGCAGGAGATTTAAGCGCCACAGATCTTGTGACCTTCCTTTTGTATATTAACAATTTTACAGAGCCGGTTACCAAGCTGGTAAACTTTACCGAGCAGTTCCAGAACGGCTACAGTGGTTATGACCGCTTCCTGGAAATGATGTCCATTGCGCCGGATATTGAGGATGCGCCGGATGCAGTTTCTATGGATCATGTAAAAGGAGATATCCGCTTCGAGAATGTTTCTTTCCACTATGAAGACCACAATGAAAAAGTACTTTCCAACGTAAATCTGGAGGTAAAGCCCGGTGACTATGTTGCCCTTGTAGGCACTTCCGGAGCTGGAAAGACTACCCTTTGCAGCCTGATCCCCAGATTTTATGATGTTTCATCCGGTGCCATTTATCTGGATGGAAAAGATATCCGAAAGATCAAACTGAAGGATCTTCGTAATCAGATTGGCATTGTGCAGCAGGATGTATATCTGTTTGCAGGAAACATTATGGAAAATATCCGGTATGGCCGTCCGGACGCTACCGATGAGGAAGTTATCCGCGCAGCCAAGCTTGCCAATGCCCACGACTTTATCATGGAAATGCCGGATAACTATGGCACAGACATTGGACAGCGCGGCGTGAAGCTTTCCGGAGGACAGAAACAGCGTCTTTCCATTGCGAGAGCTTTTCTGAAGAATCCGCCGATCCTGATTTTTGATGAGGCAACATCCGCCCTGGATAACGAAAGTGAGAAGGTAGTGCAGCAATCTCTGGAACGTCTTGCCAAAGACCGAACCACCTTTGTGATCGCCCATCGTCTTTCCACGATCCGCAATGCCAGAAGGATCCTGGTGCTGACCGAAGATGGAATTGCAGAAGAAGGTACACATCAGGAGCTGATGGAGAAGGACGGCGTATATGCGAAACTTTGCAAAGCCGGATTGTGATCGTAAACAGCAATTATATGCGAAAGGATGAATTGCAGAATGAAAGAAATAAGAACCGAAGACGCAGTGGGCCAGATCCTCTGCCATGATATTACACAGATTATAAAGGATGAGAAGAAAGGCGTTCTGTTTTCCAAAGGACATATTGTGAAAGAAGAGGACATTCCGCTGCTCCTTTCTGTTGGAAAAGAACATCTTTTTGTGTGGGAAAAGAAAGAAGGCATTCTTCATGAAAATGAGGGCGCTGATATTTTGTATAAAATCTGTGCAGGAGATTCCATGCATGGAACTGATGTGAAAGAAGGCAAGATCGAACTGGTAGCAGACGAGGACGGAGTTCTGAAAATCCGCAGAGATGCTCTTCTGGCAGTGAATTCTCTGGGGGAGATGATGATCGCTTCCCGCCATGGGGACTTCCCGGTAAAAAAAGGAGATAAACTGGCTGGCACCAGGATTATCCCTCTTGTAATCGAAAAAGAAAAAATGGACAAAGCTGTGGAAGCTGCTGGTCCGGAACCGATTTTTTCCATTCTTCCCTATCACCTCAAAAAAGTTGGGATCGTTACAACTGGAAGCGAGGTAAAAAAAGGTCTGATTCAGGATACCTTTACCCCTGTATTAAAAGAAAAGCTTTCCGAGTACCCCACTGAGGTGATCGGTCAGACTACTCCGGGAGATGACAAGGCACAGATCACAGCCGACATTATGGAATTTATTAACCAGGGTGCAGATATGGTAGTCTGCAGCGGCGGCATGAGTGTAGATCCAGATGACCGTACACCTGGAGGAATCCGTGATACAGGAGCCAGAGTTGTTACTTACGGTGCACCGGTACTGCCAGGAGCCATGCTTCTCATCGCTTACTATGAGAAAGAGGGAAAACGCATCCCGATCCTTGGCCTTCCCGGATGTGTCATGTATGCGAAGCGCACTGTATTTGACCTGGTTCTGCCAAGAATCATGGCAGACGATGAAATTTTCCCGGAAGAAGTTGCTGCATACGGAGAAGGCGGTCTCTGCCTGAACTGCAAAGTCTGTACTTTCCCTAACTGTGGATTTGGAAAGTAAGCTCTGGAAATTACAAAGTATTTAAGGAGATTTATGGAAAAATTTCGAACTGCAACCTATGAAGTCCATAACCCGAAAATAAAAAAAAGCGTGCGCTTTGCTGTTCTTGCAGACCTTCACGGAAGCATTTTCGGCGAAGAGAACAATACTTTGCTGAAAAAAATCCAGGAATATGCCCCTGATGCCATTCTTCTTGCCGGAGACATGGTGGTCCGGATGGATCCTTCCACCCTGGAAACCGCCAGGAAGCTGCTTTGTACATTGGCGAAGAACTTTCCTATTTTTTACGCCATGGGAAATCACGAAACCAAAATGAAGGCCAAAGAGCACATTTATCGGAATGAGTATCTGGAATATCAGGCAGAATTGAAACAAAAAGGAATCTGTTTCCTGGCAAATGAGAAGAACAAAGTTGTTCTGGCTGGCAATTCCTTTGTGGTAAATGGACTGGAACTTCCACTGGAATACTATCATAAGCCTTTTTCCCCGAAGCTCACTTCTGAAAAAATGGAAGAGCTTATGGGAAAGCCAGATCCGGAGGCCATAAATATTCTGCTTGCCCATAACCCCAAATATGGCAGAACCTATTTCCGCTGGGGTGCAGACCTGATCCTGTCTGGACATTACCATGGCGGTGTGCTCCGTTTTTCCAGACATGTGGGAGCCATCAGCTCTCAGTTTATACCTTTTCCCAAATACTGTTGCGGCGATTTTTACAAAAATGGCAAATGTATGATCGTAAGTGCAGGCCTTGGGGAACACACAGTGCCTCTTCGGATCCATAATCCAAGAGAGCTGATTTTTATAGAAATGAAACCGTAAGGGAGAGAGGAAAGCGCATGGCAATTCCCGTAAAACTGAATGTTTTTGAAGGACCGCTTGATCTGCTCCTTCACCTTATTGATAAAAATAAAATTGATATTTATGATATACCGATTGTGGAGATTACGGATCAGTACATGGAATACATTCACGCTATGGAAAAAGAAGACCTTGGTATTATGAGTGAGTTTATGGTCATGGCCGCTACGCTTCTGGATATCAAGTGCCGGATGCTTCTTCCAAAAGAGATCAATGAAGAAGGAGAAGAAGAGGATCCCAGAGCGGAGCTGGTTCAGAAACTTCTGGAATATAAGATGTATAAATATATGTCTTATGAGCTGAAGGACAAGATGGACGATGCCAGCGGCGTCTATTTCCGTGAGCCGGATGTGCCCAGGGAGGTGCTTCAGTACCGGGAACCAGTGGATCCCTCAGAACTTCTGGCTGGTCTTACTCTTGAGAAGTTAAACGCCATTTACCAGTCGATCATCAGGCGGCAGGACGACAGACGGGACCCTATCCGAAGCCAGTTTGGAAAAATCGAGAAGGAAGAAGTCAGTCTTTCTGATAAAATGCTGGAGATGAAAGAATTTGCAAAGACTCACAGGAAATTCAGCTTTCGGGACCTGTTGAAAAAGCAGTGCTCCAAAGTACAGGTAATCGTTACCTTCCTTTCTGTTCTGGAACTGATAAAAATGGGACACATTCATGTGGTTCAGGAAGAGATCTTTGATGACATCCAGATCAATGTTGTGACGGAGCCAGAAACCTGGAAGAATCTGACAGAGTTTGCAGAGGAAGAAGGATAGTATATGGAAATTAAACGATTAGAAGGTGCCGTTGAGGCAATTCTGTTTGCGATGGGTGAATCTGTGGAATTAGGTCAGATTGCGAAAGCAATTCAGCAGGATAAGCCGACTACAGAAAAATTACTCCATAATCTGATGGATAAATATAAGGATGAGGGAAGGGGAATCCAGATCATTGAGCTGGAAGGCTCTTATCAGCTGTGCACCAAACGAGATTACTATGGCTGTCTGATCCGGATTGCCATGCAGCCTAAGAAACCTGCCCTTACAGATGTTATGCTGGAAACGCTGTCTATTATAGCCTATAAGCAGCCTGTGACAAAAGCTGAGATTGAAAAGATCCGGGGAGTAAAAAGCGATCATGCAGTAAATAAGCTGGTTGAGTATAATCTGGTAAAGGAGCTTGGACGTCTTGATGCACCTGGACGGCCGATCCTTTTCGGCACTACAGAAGAATTTCTTCGCACATTTGGTGTGCAGGGTCTGGAAGAGCTGCCGGCTGTGGATCCGGTAAAAATGGCGGATTTTAAGGCTGAGGCCGAAGAGGAAGTACAGCTGAAGCTGGATATATAAGACAGGACAAGTAAGCCACAGATAAACTGCAGACGATATAACAGAACAAGTAAGCCGCGGATAAACTGCAGACAATGAAACAGGACAAGTAAGCCGCAGATAAACTGCAGGCGATAAGACAGGAGAGAAAAAATGCCCACAACATATGCACATGATTTGTTTGGTCAGAAAGTATACAGACAATTGCCCGATCAAGTGAAAGAAATTATTCGGAAAAACGGTGAACTGTATCGGATCGGTCTTCACGGACCGGATATTTTCTTCTATTATTTTATTTTTAAGAATCACGTAAGCAGTGTAGGATACCGTATGCACAAAGAAAAAGCCCGGGCTTTTTTTACCCAGGGAATGGCGCAGGTCAGAGAGACTGGTGATGAGGCACTTCTTGCCTATCTTCTTGGCTTTGGCTGTCATTATCTTCTGGACTCTTCCTGTCATCCTTTTGTAAATGAAATGAATGATAAGGGCAGGATTTCCCACAGCCTTCTGGAAATTGAATTTGACCGCTTCCTTATGGAAGAAAATGGAAAAAATCCATATGCCTTTTATCCTTCTGATTGTATCAAAGCAAAACGCAAAAATGCAGCGGAAATCCACAAGGCTTTTCCTCTTGTAAAAACAGGAGATATTCTTCTGAGCCTTAAACTGATGAAATTTATGACAAATCTGCTGGTATGTGACGATGGCGGGACAAGACGGGCGCGCTTGTCGAAGCTTTCCAGCCTTGGAGGAAGAAGAGCACAGTCTGCTTTGATCGATCACTATATGATGGCTCAGCCGGCAGGTGGCAGCAGGGAACCTGTGGAACAGCTGAATACATTGTTTGAAAAAGAGGTGAAAGAGGCACCGGCAGAATTGTTGGAGCTGTATCAGCTTTCCCAGGAGGACAGGCTGTTGTCTGAGCGATGGGATCTGACTTACAATGGTTAGCTGTGATATACAAATTGAAAATTGAACCAATTTCAGGGACAGGTATTTCTGTAAGATACCTGTTCTTTTTATCAGGTAAAACTTGTAGAGTGAGCTTTGCATAGTTTGGGACAGGTTCGCGTAAAATACTATAAACGGAATGTGGGGTGGACTATGAAAAGCAGATACAGATTCTTTTGTCTTACACTGACTTTTGTACTTGTTTTATGCACTGCTGGCCAGGTGTCAGGAAGCACTGGCACAGACGAAAAAAAGGCTGTCAGCTCCATTGTGCAGATGATACCGGCAGCTGTTGATATGAAAGAAACAGACGGACCTGGAAATCTCTATGCCTTATCAGCAGTTCTTATGGATGGGGATTCTGGCCGGGTACTGTACGAAAAAGAGGGCTATACAGCTCGTCCGAATGCCAGTACCACAAAGGTAATGACCTGTATCCTTGCCTTGGAGAAGGGCTCCGGTGATGATTATGTAATGGTGTCAGAAAATGCGGCCTCTCAACCAGAAGTAAAGCTGAATTTAAAGGAAGGGGAGCAGTATTACCTGGAAGATCTTCTTTATTCTTTAATGTTGAAAAGCCATAATGATACGGCCGTGGCAATTGCTGAACACATTGGCGGTTCTGTGGAAGGGTTTGCAAAAATGATGAATGCAAAAGCAAAGGAGATTGGCTGCACGAACACTCATTTTGTTACGCCGAACGGTCTTGACAGTGCAGATGCAGGAGGCATTCATCAGACTACCGCAAGAGATCTGGCTTTGATCATGAGCTATGCGGTGAAAAATAAAGCATTTCTTCATATTACACAGACCAGGGATTATTCTTTTTCTGATATTTCAGGAAAACGTCAGTTTTCTGTCCATAATGCAAATGCATTTCTTGATATGACTCCGGACGCCATTTCAGGAAAAACAGGTTTTACAGGAAATGCGGGTTATTGTTATGTGGCAGCCTGTGAAAATGAGGAAAGAAAATTTATTATTTCCCTTCTTGGCTGCGGCTGGCCGAATAATAAGACATATAAATGGAAAGATGCCATGAAACTGCTGGAATATGGCAAAGCAAATTTT
>QWCK01005730.1_pt1 | contig 11057 bp, 9 predicted proteins | sample 1972571 | NCBI WGS metagenome assembly QWCK01 (sample SAMN09866710, study PRJNA288562) | Human gut metagenome isolate term2_stool, whole genome shotgun sequencing... | isolation source: gut | host: Homo sapiens | place: USA: California | reverse complement strand
ATCCTGCGAAGCTGGGCAATAAGAATAGAAAGCGTATGTCTGCAAATCTCTTCATAACCCTCTTTTTTCTCATCTAATTCCTGAAAAAGGGAGTGGAAATAAAACAAAAGATCTGTATTAATCTTCCGGCAGTTGAAAATCTGGAATTCCTTCTGATCCCGGAAAGAAAAACTAATTCCATCCACTCCTACAGTATAATAAGAAAGGGGCGCAGCGCTCTGAGAAGTTTCCGTGTGCAGGATATGTGGATTGATAATGACCAGATCATCCCTGGCAATGGAAAACCGCTGATTTTCTATAAGAAATTCGCCGCTTCCTCTGGAAACATAAAAAAGCTCCGTAAAAGCATGGGTATGAGGAATGCTGGGCCAGTCCTCTTCGTATCTGGAGGATGAGGCATTCACCAGAACTGCTTCTGTAGAAAGTGGATTATCATTGGAAAAAGAAAAGGAACGTGTACTCATAGATTCTCCTTATGTATCATAAGCTATAGTTTATTGTCCGCGCTGTCAGCTCCCGATATTCCGAATACAGCGTTTTCAAACAACAGGGAATAAACACCCGCACACTTAGAGTACCATAGAACGGAAAATACAGCAATATTTCTAAAAACCTTAGCAACAACTCTGTTGAAAAACAGCTGTCAAAAACGTATTCTTATATTACAGAAAAAAACAACTATCAAACAATGTTAACAACCCTTGTAAATAAAAAAAGAAAAGCGAGGTCGCAAAATGGAACAGAAAAAAGGCAGAGTTACCATTCCTACCAACCTGGATGTGGTAAAGGAAACACTGGATATTATGAATGAGTGGGGCGCAGATGCCATCCGTGACTGTGATGGAACCGAATTTCCACAGGAGCTGAAGGACACTGGTGCGAAAATATACGCTACCTACTACACCACCCGAAAGGACAATGCCTGGGCAAAGGCTAATCCGGATGAGATCCAGCAAATGTACATTATGAGTTCTTTCCACACCGCAACATCAGACAAACTGGAAATCCACCTTATGGACCACCTGTACCCGGATATGCTGAAGGTGAACACACGCGATGATATCACAAAGTGGTGGGAAGTAATCGACCGTACCACAGGAGCAGTGGTTCCGGCAAGTCAGTGGCATTATGATGAAACGAGCGGAAATGTGGTAATTACACCTGTAAAACCGTTCCATGAGTATACCGTCAGCTTCCTGGCTTATATTATGTGGGATCCGGTACATATGTACAATGCAGTGGTAAACGACTGGAAAGATGTAGAGCCGCAGATCACCTTTGATGTGCGCCAGCCAAAAACAAGAGCTCATTCTCTGGAGCGCCTCCGCAGATTCCTTGATACCCACCAGTATGTGGATGTGGTACGCTTCACCACCTTTTTCCATCAGTTCACCCTGATCTTTGATGAGCTGGCAAGGGAAAAATATGTAGACTGGTTCGGTTATTCCGCATCTGTCAGTCCATATGTGCTGGAGCAGTTTGAAAAAGAGGTTGGCTATCCCTTCCGCCCGGAATACATTATCGACCAGGGCTACATGAACAATACCTATCGCATTCCATCTAAGGAATTCAAGGACTTCCAGGCATTCCAGCGCCGCGAGGTTGCGAAGCTTGCAAAGGAAATGGTAGACATTGTCCATGAATATGGCAAAGAAGCCATGATGTTCATGGGTGACCACTGGATCGGTATGGAGCCATTTATGGATGAGTTTGCTTCCATCGGTCTTGATGCTGTGGTTGGAAGTGTAGGAAATGGTGCAACCCTGCGTCTGTTCAGCGATATTAAAAATGTAAAATACACGGAAGGACGATTTCTTCCATACTTTTTCCCGGACACCTTCCACGAAGGTGGAGACCCGGTGAAAGAGGCGAAGGTAAACTGGGTAACTGCAAGGCGTGCCATTCTCAGAAGCCCCATCCAGAGAATTGGTTATGGCGGATATCTGAAGCTGGCTCTTCAGTTCCCGGATTTTGTCCAGTACATTAAAGACGTCTGCCAGGAATTCCGCACCCTTTATGATAATATCCAGGGTGTGACTCCTTACTGCGTGAAACGTGTTGCTGTGTTAAACTGCTGGGGGCGCATGCGTTCCTGGGGCAATCATATGGTACATCACGCAATCTATTACAAACAGAATTACTCTTACTTTGGCATTATTGAGGCATTAAGCGGTGCACCCTTTGATGTATCCTTTATCAGTTTTGATGATATTCTGGCAGATAAGGATCTGCTGAAAAAATTTGATGTTGTGATCAATGTAGGGGATGCGGATACTGCGCAAAGCGGCGGCGAGTACTGGGTAAATGAAACCATTATTACTGCTGTAAAGGAGTTCGTTTACAATGGTGGCGGTTTCATCGGAGTTGGCGAGCCTGCAGCCCATCAGTGGCAGGGAAAATTCTTCCAGCTGGATGATGTACTGGGTGTGGAAGAAGAAAGAGGCTTCAATTTAAATACCGATAAATACAACTGGGAGGAACACAGAGACCACTTTATTCTGGCTGATGCAGAAGGTGATGTGGACTTCGGTGAGGGCAAAAAGAATATTTTTGCACTTCCGGAAACCCGGATCCTGATCCAGAATGACCATGAGGTACAGATGGCAGTAAAAACCTTTGGAAAAGGCCGCGGTGTTTACATCAGCGGACTTCCATACAGCTTCAGAAACAGCCGTGTGCTCTACCGTGCGGTTCTCTGGTCTGCATCTGCCGAGGACGAACTGAACCGATGGTATTCCACCAATTATAATGTAGAGGTCCACGCTTATGTAAAGAATGGCAAGTACTGTGTCGTAAACAATACTTACGAGTCACAGGATACAGTCGTCTATAAAGGAGATGGCAGCAGCTTCCCGCTTCATATGGATGCAAACGAAATTAAATGGTACCAGATTTAATAGTCATAGGTTTATTATAATTAAACCACATCATATTTCAATAATTCTGTCACGAAGTGTTGGAAAATGGCGCGAATGGTATTATAATAAACCTATCACAAAACAAAGGAAACCATTATGAGAATTGCAATTGTTGATGACATTAAAGAAGAGCGTGACAAGCTCGCAGACGTACTGACGAAACAGCTTTCCAGACGTGGGATTCACGTAAATTTATTTGAATTTGAAAATGGAGAAGATTTTCTTATTGCGGCAAAGGAACGTCCTTTCACCGTCGTTTTTCTGGACATCTACATGAGTGGTGCAAATGGGATCGAGACTGCCAGAGAGCTTCGGACATTTGACTCGGATGCACTTTTAATTTTTACTACCACTTCCACGGACCATGCTCTGGATGGGTTCAAAGTCCGTGCCATGCACTACCTTGTGAAGCCATATCCTGAAAATGAAATTTCAGACCTGATCGATGAGGTTCTTTCCCGGATCCCGGATTCCGGAAAATACATAGATATAAAAGTAAATGGAAGCAATGTACAGGTTCCGTTTCGACATATTATATACGCAGAACATTTTTCCCATATGATCCATATTCACACCACTGGCGGCAAAGAACTGATCACCCGCCAGTCCTTCGAAGCCTTTACTGCATCCCTGAAAATGGATCCAAGATTTTATCTTTGCAGCAGAGGCGTTGTGATCAATCTGGAGCATGCTGTTGATTTTGATGGAGCCCTGTTTATCCTGGACGATGAAACCCGAATTTCCGTCAGCCGGAAGCTGGTTAAAAATGCAAGACAGACTTTTATGGATTTTCTGTTTCAAAGGGGACATTGAATATGAATACTATATTAAGACCTGTTCTGGAGCTTACGGTAATGATTTCTGGTCTGTTCCTTGCCTATCTGCCGGTACAGACATATCTGAAACAACCGCCCGGCAGACTGGCTGCATGGCTTGCACCTCTTCTGGCAGGAATCTGTCTCCTGGAAGGAGGATTTTGTTACTTTCTTAACATTCCTACCAGCTCAGTGCTTTTTCCCACTCTGCTGGTACTGATGCTGATCTATCACAAAAGCCTGAATATCTCTATCTGGAAATCCGGCAGCATTTTTCTGGCAGTATGTGCGGTCTTTGCCTGTGTAAACAGCCTTTCCAGAGCAGTGAATGCCATTGTGGCAGAAAGACTTGGACTTCCGGAAACAGAGATCTGGTTTCACACCAGTGCCGGTATTTTTTACAATGTAATATGTCTTCTGTTCGTTGCTGCCGCCTGGTACCCGGCCTCCCATGCAGCCCGCACTATGATTGATGACGAAAATTTAGCCCAGACCTGGTATGTTTTCTGGATACTGCCACTGATTTTTATAGGTCTGAATCTCTTTATGATTCCCAAATATGAGGGAACTCTGTATACTGGACGTATTTTGCAGGGCTACATTGTGATCAGCCTGATGCTTCTTGTAATTCTCATGCTGTTTTACACAATGTTTCTTATGATGGCCAACAGCCTGAATAAAAATGCAAGGCTTCAGCAGGAAAACCATTTTCTCTCCCTTCAGCAGGCACGATATGAGAACCTTTGCTCTGCCATAGAGGAGGCAAGACAGGCACGACATGATATCCGCCATCACTTTTTGCAGCTTTCTTCCCTGGCTGAAAAGGGAGATCTGGAAAAAATAAAAGAATATCTTTCCAATGCAAACAGTAAAATCCCAGACTACAACCTGCATTTTTGTGAAAACCAGGCGGCTGACAGCGTGATCAGCCATTATGCCGCTCTGGCAAAACGGGAGAACATTCCTTTCCAGGCAAATGCAGCTCTGCCAGCCCACATTTCCATAGACCAGATTGATATGTGCCTGGTTCTCTCCAACCTTCTGGAAAATGCTCTGGAAGCCAGCCTAAAAGCAAAGCCTTTCAACAGGAGAATCCATGCAGAGGTTTACCTTCATCATAAGCACCTTCTCCTGATCCAGGTGGAAAATACCTTTGAAGGGAAAATACAGGAGAAAAATCATATTTTCCAGTCGTCCAAGCGTCCCGGAAACGGAGTGGGAATCCAGTCTGTCCGCCACATTGCAGAAAAAAACGGAGGAGACAGCAGCTTCACTTATGAAAATGGTGTTTTTACTGCAAAAATTATGCTGCGCATACAGAAAACAGCCGTTTCTCATCCATAAGCAAAGCAGAGAGGTTTCATGCAGACACACTCTGGAGCGTATCTGAAAAATCATTCCCGCAATCTGCACGCCCCACTTTGCAGTATATTTTCCCTGAATCCAACAAAAAAAAGAAAGCTGCAGAACAATATCAAAAATGATACTGTCTGAAGCTTTCTTTTTCTGCATCAATAAACTACAAATGCCATGACCACATACACCAGTATGGATACCAGGCAATACAGAGAATTGGTGGTGGAAACATAAGCGCTTCCATCCTCACTCTTCAGGAAGGTCTGCATACTGAATGTGGCTGGAGCGGACATGTAGCTGATCACTGCAAGATTCAAAAGCAGATGATCTCCCACTATGTAATGTATTGCCAGCAGCACTCCCCCGATCATGACTGCCTGAAGAAGAATACGAAGTACAATGGTCCTGATACATGGGGAAAGAAGTTTCTTATCAAATTCAATGCTGAATCCTACCACCAGCAGAATAACTGAGGTTATGGAAGTGGTGAGAATGTTCTCCACACTTGTATAGGTACCTGCAAACGGTCCGGCAAGAAGCTTCTGCACCACACCGGTAAGTCCGGCAATGATTCCCAGCACACTTGCAATAAACGCCGGTGTACGTATTGCACTGGAAAACAGTTTTCCCGGATCGATCTTTTCCCCGTTTTCCACCTGTCCGAGCATTCCCATATAGACGCTGAAGCCAAACAGAAGACCTGCAATATCCAGCACAGCGATCTGGGAAAGGTTCTCCGCTCCGCAAAGGCTGGTATATAAAGGATAGGCCATGGAACCGCCTTCGTATACACTGACCATAAAGGGCAGATATTTCCGGTAACGCTCTGCCGGCATAAGCGGGCGGAGTAAAAAACCGATGCTAAAGGAAACAACCAGCATTACAAACATGATTCCAACCAGAATTCCGGTTTCTTTATTATAATCTGCCGTAGCAAGGGCATGGAAAATTGCCACAGGAAGCATGATCTGGGTCACCAGAAGCTTCATATTGTTAATTCCATTCTGATCCAGCAGTTTCAGCCGCTTGCAGGCCATGCCCAGAAGGATCATCACCAGTACGGGCAAAATAATTTCCAATACTTTCATTTTATGCACGCTTTCTATGTATTTCTTAATATTGTATTTTGGTATTTCTTAATCCAGACTCTTCCTGATTTCTTACCTTACAGGATATTTCGTATGGCAAACTCTTCTGCCAGAGCGTGTCTGAATAGTTCTTTTATTCATCAAAATCGGTCTCAAATACTCCCTCAGGCGTACGCATGGTAAGAACCCCGAGATTAAAATCATCATCCATTACCGTGATATGATACTCAAAGATTACATCATCCTCAAACTTGGACAGAAGAATATAGCTTCCGTTCTCTTTTCCCTCGATCTGGTCGCAGATATCATCATACACATCTGCACCGGAAATCTCACGCGGATAACCGGAAGCTTTGATTTTTTTCTCAATTGCAGCGTATAATTCTTCCATTTTATGTTCTGCAGCAGTGCATGCCATCAGGGCTTACCCTCTCAGTTCTTTTTGACTGCCGCATACTCCTTTCCTGAATTTTTTTCGATTAAATATGATTGTATAATATCCGCCCCTGAAATGTCAAACCACATTTTAACCAAATCCTGGTTATCGTAATTTCTTCGTGAGCAAAGAAATCCTGATTTGTATGATTTCGTACCATACTTCTCGTTTTTTGTATAATTTTTTATAAATTATCTGTTATTTTATTCTACTCTCTACATTTTTTCCATGGCTTTTGTGGTTTTTTGTTTTTTCTTTTGTGTATTTCGTTGTGTTTTTCTTTGTTTTTGATATTTTTCATTGTTTTTTTTCACCAATTTCTGTTGACATCTGACTGTTTTTGTTGTATGCTATTTTCTACAGAGAGGCACTCCATTTGGTACAAGGATGTATCTATGGAATGCCTCAACTCGTATCTAAAGGGAGGTAATACTTATGAAAATGAAACAGGTTTTAGCAACAGGCGCAGCTTTATCAATGGCCCTCTCCATGACTCCGGTCACCGCATCCGCCGCAGACAAAGTGGACATAAACGTCATTGCTGCACAGTATGGCCAGCAGACTGCTGACTGGTGGGCGAACTTCGTGACAGAATTTAATGAGGCAAACCCGGACATTAACCTGAACGTAGAAGTTGTTTCTTGGAACGACATCTACACCGTAGTAAATACCCGTATCGCCAATGGCGAAGCTCCTGATGTCCTGAATATCGACGTATTCGCAGATTATCAGGCAGATGATCTCCTTCTTCCTATCCAGGACGTTGTTTCTGAAGAGACCTACAGCAAGATGTACGATGCATTCCTTGCACAGTCTGAAGTAGACGGAACTGTATGGGCTATCCCTGATCTTGCATCTGCACGTGCTATGTACTATAACAAAGACATCCTTGATGCAGCAGGCGTAGAAGTTCCTACTACATGGGATGAACTGAAAGCTGCATGTGAAGCTCTTAAGGCTTATGACGACAGCATTTATCCATGGGGTATCGATATGACTACTGACGAAGGTCAGGCAGCATTCGCATACTACACCTGGAACAACGGCGGCGGATTTGTTGACGATGAAGGTAACTGGACACTGAACAGTGAGCAGAACGTTGAAGCAATCCAGTACGCAATCGATCTTGTAAATTCCGGTTACACAAACACCGATCCTGCTAACGATACCCGTTACGATCTGCAGGATATGTTCGGCGCAGGTAAGGTTGCTATGCTCATCGCACCGAACAGCTTACCTACCTACATTGCTACAGGCGGAAATGAAGTAAACTACGGCGTTGCTTCCATTCCTTCCAATACAGGCGAGTCTGTATCTGCAGGTGTTATGGACCGCTTCATGTGCTTCGATAACGACTACTCAGATGATGAGAAAGCTGCTATCTCCACATTCTTTGATTATTTCTATGATGATGCCCGTTATACAGAGTGGGTTGACATGGAGGGATTCCTTCCGGCAACCAAGTCCGGCGGCGAGGCTCTCGCAGCAGCTAACGAAGATATGGCAAGCTGGATTGATATCTTAGACAGCTGTAAATTCTATCCAACAGCGAAAGCAGAATGGGCAGATGTAAAACAGGGCGTTATCAACGTAGAGCAGAATGCTCTTCTTGGCGGCGACGTTCAGGAATTACTGGATGACCTTCAGGCAGAAATCGCTGGCTGATCTTAATCCACTGTTTTTCCCATTACGAGGAAGATAATGGGCCGGACTTACGGGTCCGGTCCATTTTTAAGTTTGCGAAGCAAACGCTACTTCTTGTGCCAGGCACAAGAAGGTTCCACCTTTTTGCGAAGCAAACACTACTTCTTGTATTTGTCACAAGAAGGTTCTGTTTTTCTGCGTAACAAACGCCGTTTTCTGTGCTTGTCTGCGCAGCGTCAACGCTATTTTTATAAAAAGAGAGGTATCCCTGTGAAGAAAAAATTCAAAAAAGTGGAACCATATGTATGGATCCTGCCAAGTGTCCTTCTCATGGCAATTTTCATCCTGGTTCCTATTATCTTTGTATTCCGTATGGCCTTAAGCGACGTCAGCAAAGCTGGTCTGATCAAAGGCTTCGCCGGATTGGAAAATTTCCGCAAGGTAACAAACAGCCCTGTTTTTGCCATGGTGCTGAAAAACACCCTTGTGTGGACCGTTGCCGTAGTCGGCATCTCCACACTCCTTGGATTTATCCTTGCAATCCTCCTCAACAATGAATTTAAAGGCCGTAAGCTTGCACGTGCCGTTGTTGTTTTCCCATGGGCCACAACCCTGATTGTTCAGGCAAGTATCTGGAAATTCATCATCGACACAGATTACGGTACCTTAAATACACTGTTGATGAAGCTTGGCATTATTGACCACGCTGTGAACTGGACTCCTACTGCCGGTGCTTATTTCGCCTGGGAAATTGCCTGCGGTATTTTTGTTACCATTCCATTTGTAACCTTTACCGTACTTTCCGGTCTGCAGAGTATTGATGCCAGCTACTATGAGGCAGCAGCCGTAGACGGAGCCAGTTACTGGCAGAAAATGTTCCAGATCACCATCCCGCTGGTACGTCCGAATCTTACCATCAGTACCATCCTGAACATTATCTACGTATTTAACTCTTTTCCGATCATATGGACCATAACCAAGGGTGACCCTGCTAACCGTACCGACACCCTGGTTACCTATCTGTACAAACTGGCCTTCTACAACGGCAAACAGGGACAGGCAGCAGCCGTATCTGTTATCGGCTTCCTGATTCTTCTTTTCTGCGCCAGCCTGTACATGGTTTCCGTACTGAAGAAAGGAGACGAATAATATGGCAAACACCAATGCTTCAGTTAAGAAAAAAAATACCAGAAACACAGTTTTGCGTGTATTGCTCTATGTAGTGATCATCGCCATCTGTCTGATAACTTTATACCCATATTTTGTAACTGTATGTACTGCTCTTAAAAGCCGCGCGGAAATCTTTTCCATGAATGGAACTATTTTCCCTGTTGAGGCCATCTGGTCCAACTTCACAGACGTATGGAAGCTGGCTCCCATGAGCAATTACATGATGAACTCCATTGTGATCGCAGGAGGCTCCACTCTTCTGGCTATGGTCTGCGGTATCCCAGCTGCTTATGCCCTGTCCAGAATGAAATTCAAAGGCCAGACTGCTTTTCTGGGATTTGTTATTGTCTCCCAGATGTTCGCACCGGTTGTACTTCTCATCGGTATCTACAAGGTTATGATGGCGTTCCATCTTACCAACAGCATTATCGGCCTGATCTTTATCAACGCAGCATTTAACCAGGCATTTGCTATCTGGCTGCTCCGCGGTACTTTCCTGAGCATCTCCCCTGAGATGGAGCAGGCTGCCACTATTGACGGCTGTAACCGCGTACATGCCCTTTTAAGGATCCTTCTGCCTGTTGCTGCACCTGGTATCGTTACAGCGCTTATTTTCGTATTTATCAACGCCTGGAACGAATATACAGTGGCACTGACACTGATCTCCACTGATACCTTCAAGCCTCTCACCGTTGGTATCAATATTTTCAACGGTTACAATATGATCGAGTGGCAGTATCTGTTTGCTGCTTCCCTCTATGCAATTGTTCCAGTTGTGATTCTGTTCGTCGGAATCGAAAAAAATCTGGTTGGAGGACTCACTTCTGGTGGTGTCAAGGGTTGATTTTTATTTTTTTCCAAGTATAATAGAGGAAGATGCGGACGCGAGAAAGGGTTGCCCAGGGCAGCCCTTTGTTCATGCCCCATAACTATTCAGAAGGCAGTATTCCGCCAGGTGTTTTTGTGAACATTGTTCACAGCTGCGGCGCGAAATCATACAAAGCATGTTACTGGTCATCCAGTAACTGTTTTATTGTGTACGGTAAAATTTCACATACGGAATAACCCCGATGATTCCGCACATTTCAGGAACTCTATACCGGAGATCACCGAATGATTCTTCTGTCCTGCTGACGAAAATTCAGCACATTTCACAGATTTTTAAAATCAATGGTTTTGACCTTGACTTTTCTGTAGAATACTGTAATATTGATAGTGCACAACATCTAGTATGTAATCAAAGATTTAAACACAATATATGGAGGGATTTGAAAGAATGAGTACTGAGGTCAATGCAAACGTCATTAAACGAAATGGCGTGGAAGTTATTTTTGATAAGGCGAAGATCATCAACGCCGTTGAAAAAGCGAATGAGGAGGTTTCTAAGCTTCACAGGCTGAGTCATTACCAGATCACAGCGCTTGCTGATATGATTGCCACCCGTGCCCTTGAATCCTCCCACGCTGTCAATGTGGAAGATATTCAGGATATGGTAGAGACCGGCATTATGGAGATGCGCGGTTATGAGGTTGCACAGAAGTATGTGCGCTATCGCTACAAGAGAGAGCTTACCCGCAAGTCCAATACCACAGACGACAGCATCCTTGCTCTTCTTGACCAGATTAATGAG
>QWCK01005727.1_pt1 | contig 11062 bp, 16 predicted proteins | sample 1972571 | NCBI WGS metagenome assembly QWCK01 (sample SAMN09866710, study PRJNA288562) | Human gut metagenome isolate term2_stool, whole genome shotgun sequencing... | isolation source: gut | host: Homo sapiens | place: USA: California | reverse complement strand
AAGACAATGCGCAAGATCCGGTGTACTTTCTGAATACAGAAGAAGAGAACACTACGAAAAACCAAGCGTTATAAAGAAAAAGAAAAACGACGCTGCTAAGAGAAAAAACAGAAAAAGAAGATAAAACTTTAACCATCCATTTTGTGGGTGGTTTTTTTATGGAATTTAAAATACCGGGCTGATACTCAGCCCGGTATTTTTGCTAATATTTTCTTTTAATTTTTTCTGCAGCCCTTAACAATAAAATAAATAGTGAGACCTAAATAGGTTAGGTAGATAGTATATGTAAGCTCTAGCCTCCAAGGAAAGGAGCCTTCTGGGTGATTTAGGGCGTATAATATGAAAATTATTCCTATTACAAGCATAACTAAACCAATTATTAAGTATTTTTTATTATTTCTCATAATAACTCTCATTTAAAGTTTATTACATATTCATAAATTTCATTTTTAGAAAAAGAACTTTCATTTTTAATTTTTTTAACAATTTCTTTAGTTGACTTGCCAACACTTATCATTTCTCTTATTTTTTCGTCAAAGGTTGAAATATCAGCGAGGTTTTCTTCTTTTTTGCCTTCTAAGATAAGTACAAATTCCCCTTTAAAAGTGATTTCTTTTGCGTCTATGTCTTTTATGATATAAGTCTTATATTCTTCAAATTTTTTAGTAAGTTCCCTTGCAATTGTAAGCTTTCTTTCTGGGAAAATTTCCTTAAAGTCTTCGATAGTTTTTGGAAGGTTGTGGACCGAGTCAAAAATAATAGAAGTTTTATCTTCGTTTTTTAATTTTTCATATAATGAATTTTTTTCTTTAGATTTTTTGCCGATAAAACCATAAAATGTGAAGGCACTCATATCTTGACCAGATCCTATGAGGGCTGTAAGAATTGAGCTTGGGCCAGGAAGAATTGTATAGGAAATATCATTTTCTATACATTTTTTTATTAAAATTTCCCCGGGATCAGACATGCCAGGCATCCCTTGATCGCTTATAATCCCTATAGTTATGCCTTCCTTTGCTTTTGTTATCAATTCTTCACTTTTTGCTTGCTCGTTAAACTTGTGATATGAAGTAAGGGGCTTATTTATCTCATAAAAATCTAGAAGTTTTTTAGATTCTCTTGTATCTTCACAAGCTATTAGGTCTACTTCTTTTAGGGTATTTATAGCTCTTAAGGTCATGTCTTCGAGGTTTCCGATTGGTGTTGGCACGAAATATATTTGATAATCCATTAGTTCTCCTTGTAAGTTCCGTTTATTTTTTTAACTTGGTCAGTATACTTGCCGTCCTTATAAATTATTATTGGGTCTTCAATTTTAATTCCGTCCCTGGCATTTTTTACAAATTCTATGAGGATAAATTGTGGCTTAGTATCAAAAGTTGATGAGGCAAATTGGATTCTTTTTGGTTTGACGTTGCCTGATTTATTAAAGATTTCAACCATGCGCTCTGGTTTATGAATCATAAAAAGTTTACCTTTATCCTTTAGGGATTTATTGGCAAAGGCAAATATATCGTCTAGATTAAGATATAACTCTTGCCTTGAAATAAGGAATTCTTCGTCCTTATTTTTGATATTTTGGTTTATTTTATAATATGGAGGATTAGTTATAATATAATCTAGACTATTTTCTTTAAATTCTATTTTATTTAAATCCTCGTTTATTATTTCTATGTTTTTTATATCATTGAGGTCTAAGTTTTCCATTAAAACTCTTGCCTTGGTTTCTTGGATTTCTACTGCATAAACCTTTCTTAAATTATAAAGGTCATTTGTCATCATAGCAAGGATGCCATTTCCTGAACCAATATCTAATAGAGTTTTATTCTTTTTCATCTTGGCAAAATCCGCAAGAAGAATTGAGTCAATTCCAAAAGAATAAGCACCATCAATGTGGATCATTTTTAAATTTGTTCTTGGTATATAATCTAGTTTTCTCATAGGTCTATTATAACACAATCTTAAGATATTTAAATTTATGATTGTTAAAGACATTTGAGAAAGATTTGACAAAAGGAAAACCTTATATTATAATTGTGAATGTAAAGATAAAAAATCTTCAGGGCGGAGTGTAATTCTCCACCGGCAGTTAAAGTCTGCGAGCGCAAGCTGAATCGGTGAAATTCCGATACCGACAGTATAGTCTGGATGAAAGAAGTATTATATTTATATGTATTTACTTTGAATTTAGGTCCCTGAATGGGGACTTTTTTTAGTTCCCGAGAAGGAAGTGATAGATTGAATTATGAAAAATTAATGAGAGAATGTTTCACCCTGGCTCGTAAGGGAGGCGGAAGAGTTTTAACAAATCCAATGGTGGGTGCTATTCTTATAAAAGATGGAGAGATTATATCAAAAGGCTACCACCACGCTTTTGGCAAAGACCACGCAGAAGTTGATTGCTTTAAAAATGCTAAAACTGATGTAAGGGGAGCAACTATGATTGTTAATCTTGAGCCTTGTTCCCATTTTGGCAAAAATCCACCTTGTGTGGATGAGGTCATAAGACAAGGAGTCAAAAAAGTTGTAATCTCAAACCTTGATACAAACCCAAAGGTAGATAGTATCAAGAAAATGAAAGACGCAGGCATCGAGGTAGTAACAGGAGTTCTAGAAGAAGAGGGAAGGCTTTTAAATGAGAAGTTTTTCTTTAATATGAAATATCAAAGGCCCTTGATAAGTTTAAAATATGCCATGAGCCTTGATGGTAAGATTGCAACAAAAGACTACGATTCAAAATGGATTAGTGGGGAAGAATCAAGATCTTATGTCCATAAATTAAGAAATGACTATGATGCTATCCTAATTGGCAAAAATACCCTTCTAAAAGATCAGGCCAGACTTAATTGCAGGCTAGAAGGTGGTGTTGACCCGGTTAGAGTAATTGTAGCAAATGACTTAAACTTAGACAAAGACCTACCTATTTTTAACCTAGATTCAGATAAGGAAACTTACCTAGCAACAACTTCTGATGAAAAAACAGATATTAATGCGAAAATCATCAGGTGTAAAAGTAAAAACGGTCAAGTTGACCTAAGAGATTTGGTGGATAAACTTTATCAAATGAATATTTCCTCAATCCTTGTTGAGGGTGGGTCAATGATAAATACTAGTTTTCTCGAATATGACCTGGTTGATAAGATTTATGAATTTATTGCCCCTATTGTAGTTGGAGGCAAAAATTCAAGATCATCATTTTTAGGCGAGGGTGTAAGCGAGATAAAGGATGCAAAAAAATTTGAAATTAGAAATGTAGAGAGATTCGGTAAGGATATTATGTTAGAGGTTGTAAATGTTTACAGGAATATCAACTGAATTAGGCAAAGTCTCAGAGTTTAGACAAAAAAGTGACCATGTGGAAATAAAAGTTTCATGCAAAAATGTATTGGTTGATCTTAAAATTGGGGATTCGATAATGACTGACGGAGTTTGCCTGACGGTTAAGGAATTTGGCCAAGATTATTATAAAGCAGATTTAATGAAGGAAAGTCTTGATAAGACTAAATTTAATCCAGCAATCTTGGGTAAGTTTGTAAATCTAGAGAGGGCCTTGAGATTTTCTGATAGGCTTGATGGTCATATAGTCCAAGGTCATGTGGATGGACAAGCTAAGCTTATTGGCATAAATAAAAATGTTTATAGGTTTAAAACTTATAGAGAGATTTGCAAATACATAGTAAATAAAGGATCAGTCTGTATAGATGGTATATCTTTAACGGTGTCTAAAGAAAGCGCTGATACCTTTGAGGTATCTCTTATACCAGAAACAATTGCTCACACAAATTTTAAATACAAAAAAATTGGAGATATGGTCAATATTGAAACAGATATAATAGGCCGTTTTGTAGAAAAATTATATGTAAATGATAAAAAGGAGGATTTAGGGTCTTTATTAGGCCTTAACTAGGATGACAAATATTGAAAAAGCTATAGAAGCTATAAAAAATGATGAACTAATTATAGTAACAGATGATGAATGTAGAGAAAATGAAGGTGACTTTATCTGTGCAGGAGAAAATGTCACTGGCGAAATGATTAATATCATGGCTAAATATGGTAGAGGTTTGATATGCACACCAATTGGTGAAGAAGTTGCCAAAGAAATGAATCTTCCTTTGATGGTTACAAATAATACAGATAATCACGAAACAGCCTTTACTGTATCAATAGACCATATAAATACAGTTACAGGTATTTCAGCTTTTGAGAGGGCAGAAACTATAAGAAATCTAGTAAACCCAGCTAGTACGCCAGCAGATTTTAGAAGACCAGGCCATGTTTTTCCACTTATAGCTAAAAAAGGTGGAGTCCTTGTTAGAGACGGTCATACGGAAGCAACTGTTGATTTGATGAAGCTTGCAGGTAAGAAAGAAGTTGGTCTTTGCTGTGAAATTATGGCGGATGATGGTCATATGATGAGAGGCGAAGATCTTGAAAAACTTGCAGATAAACTTGGTCTTGTAATGACAAGTGTGGAAGAAATTCAAAATTATATTAAGGCAAAGAAAACTAGTGATTTAGAAATGACAAACCCAGTAAAACTTCCATCTGATTATGGAGAATTTACAGCTATAGGTTTTATAGATCCAGAAAATGGCAAGGAGCATATTGCCCTAACAAAGGGAGATATTAAGGGAGAAAATATTCTAACCAGAATTCATTCCGAATGTCTAACAGGAGATGTTCTTGGTTCTAAAAGATGTGATTGTGGTAATCAACTTCACAAGGCTTTGAAGACTATAGAAGAAAATGGAAAAGGAATTTTACTTTATATGCGTCAAGAAGGCCGTGGCATAGGTTTGTTTAATAAACTTAAGGCCTATGAGCTACAAGAACATGGCTTTGACACAGTAGATGCTAATAGAAAACTAGGTTTCCCAGATGATATGAGAGACTATAAGGTAGCAGCAGGAATCTTAAAGAAATTAGGTGTAAAATCTGTAAGGCTTATGACAAATAATCCTGACAAGGTAAAGCAGGTTGAAAAGTACGGAATAAAAGTTTCTGAGAGAAAACCTCTAGAAATAAAATCAAATGATATCGATAGAAAATATCTAAAGGTAAAAGCAACTAGAATGGGCCACCAATTAAGAGAATTTAAGGAGAATAAGTAATGCGTGAGTATAGTGCAAATTTAGTTTCCAAAGATAAAAAGTATGCAATAGTTGTTGCGAGATTTAATCATTTTATAACAGATAGACTACTTGAAGGATGTCTTGATACACTTAAAAGACATGAAGTTAAAGATGAAGAAATATCTATAGTAAGAGTTCCAGGTGCCTTTGAAATTCCACTTGCAGCTAAAAAACTAGCTAAAAAAGACGATGTAGATGCTGTAATTTGTCTTGGGGCAGTTATTAGAGGAGATACACCACACTTTGATTACGTATGTGCAGAAGTATCAAAGGGTGTTGCGACCGTTGGACTTCAAAGTGAAAAACCAGTTATCTTTGGTGTAGTAACTACAGATAATATCGACCAGGCTGTTCAAAGAGCAGGAGTTAAATCTGGTAATAAGGGTGCAGAAGCAGCTGTATCAGCAATAGAAATGGCAAATTTAATAGATCTCCTATGATATTAGTATTTGACTTTGATGGAACAATTCATAACACCGAAATAGCCTACAAAAAAGCTATAACAGAGAGCCTAACAGAGCTTGGCCTATCTATTGATGATTTTGATTTTAAATCCTTTATAGGTATGGGTCCAAAAGACGTTTGGGATATAATTCTAAAAGATGATTCCGATAAGTCTGTTTATATTAAGAAAAATGGTGATAGAATTATTAAATATATGAAAGAAGAAGGCGAGCTTTACGAAGGCGCCTTCGATACACTTTCTTATCTTAAAGAAAAATATACTCTTTATATTTTATCCAAGTGTAGAAATGTGTATATGAAAGCAGCTAGAGAAAAATTTGGACTTGATAGGTATTTTTCAAAGTATTTTATAGGCGAAGACTATGATTTTTTAGACAAGTATAAAATTTTAAGACAAGAAATAAATGAACCTTATATTATTATTGGCGACCGCAAGGAGGATATGGAAGCGGGTCTTAAAAATAAGCAAAAACCAATATTTGCAAGTTATGGTTATGGGACAGATGATGAAGCGAAAGGTGTGAATATAAAAATATCTTCCATAAAAGAATTGAAAGACATATTATGAAAATTTCCTGCAAGAATATCTTGTAGGATTTTTTATTAGAAAATATATAGCAAATTTTTTTATACTGCCATATAGAAGTATAATAAAAGCACGAGAATTATTAATCGAGAGGAGAGATTATGAAATATTTTGGTACAGATGGATTTAGAGGTGAGGCTAATAAAAACCTTAATGTTTACCATGCCTTTAAAATTGGTAGATTTATAGGAGATTATTTTTCAAAAAAGAACAATGGCCGAGGCAAAATCTTAATCGGTAAGGATACTAGAAGGTCATCTTATATGTTTGAAGATGCTCTATCAGCTGGTATCACATCATCAGGATCAAATGCTCACCTACTACACGTTACACCAACTCCTTCAGTTTCATATATAACTAGAACGGAAGACTTTGATTGTGGAATAATGATTACAGCAAGTCATAATCCTTACAATGATAATGGAATTAAAATTTTAAATAAATATGGAGAGAAAATGCAAGATGAGTTTCTCCATAAACTTGAAGAATATATAGATAGTGATATAGAAGATATTGACCTAGCAGTTGGTGAAGATATTGGTAGGACAGTTGACTATATAGGTGGACGTAATAGGTACATTGCCTATCTTATACAAACCGTTACTAAGTCTTTTGAAGGTATTAGAGTTGGTCTTGACTGTGCAAATGGTGCAGCCTTCACTATAGCCAAACCAGTTTACGACGCTCTTGGCGCTGATACTTTCCTAATAAATGCAGAGCCAAATGGTTTTAATATTAACAAGGATGCAGGATCTACCCATATAGATGGTCTTAGAAAATACGTAGTTGATAATAAGCTCGATTTAGGTTTTGCCTTTGATGGCGACTGCGATAGGTGTATAGCAGTAGATAATGAAGGAAATGTCTTAGATGGAGATTCTATCCTTTATATACTAGCAAATTATCTTAAAAAAGACGATGCTCTAGAATCTAATACAGTAGTTACTACTATAATGTCAAACTTAGGACTTTATAAGGCTTTTGATGATATTGATATTAAGTATGAAAAAACTGATGTGGGTGATAAAAATGTTCATGCCCGTATGTATGAAAAAGATATAGAACTCGGCGGAGAACAGTCTGGTCATATTATTATAAAGAAGTTTGCTAATACTGGTGACGGTATCCTTACTTCTTTAAAGGTAATGGAGGCTATGATTGAATCTAAAAATGATCTTAAAAGCCTAGTACGTGATCTTAAAATTTACCCACAAGTTCTTATAAATGTAAGAGTTAAGGATAAAAATACAGTTTTAGATAATGAAAATGTAAAAGTAAGTATAGAAAATATTGAGAAGTCTTTAGGAAAATCGGGTAGAGTTCTCGTTCGTAAATCAGGAACAGAACCATTAATAAGGGTAATGGTTGAAGCTGAGACTGAAGATATTGCAAATGACTCTGCTAACAAAATAGTAAATACTATTAAAGAAAATGGTCTTAGCCTTGATTAAAGACTCTAAAAGCGGAAGAGAAATTGATATAAGGGAGAACTTTTTAATAGTTAGAGGAAAAGTATACGCAAAAGAATCCTATATTGCCTTTGACACATCAAAGTTAGAAGATTATCCGCCTGTTGTTTATTATGATAGGGAGGATTCTTACCTAGGAAGCTTTGAAGAAGAAGGCTTATATGAATTTCCTGATATAGAAGATATCCTTCTTTCTTATAGCGATTATTGCTTTTCCAATCATGATTTAGACGATTTAAGAAAGCTGCTTGTCAAAAAAAGGGAAGATTTTGTAAAAAATCTTCTAAAATAGCCTTATAAGTGTTGACAAAGATAGACTTAGCTGGTAATATAAATCATTGTATGGAAGTATCCGTATAGATAAATAGGAGGTGTTTTATGAGAGTAAAAGTTAAATTAGAATGCACAGAATGCAAAAACAGAAACTATGATACTACAAAAAACAAGACAAATCATAGCGAGAGAATTGAGCTTAAAAAATACTGTCCATTCTGCAAAAAACACACAGTTCATAAAGAAACAAGGTAGGAGATACAATGGCTAAGAAAAAAGATTCTTTCTTCTCTGGAGTTAGTAAAGAATTCAAAAAGGTCCAATGGCCTGTAAAGAAAACTACTCTAGAGTATACTTTATTAGTAATTGCCATCAGTGCAGCTACTGCAGTTGCAATATGGGGACTTGATAAAATCTTCCATTTCCTACTTTCAATTATAATGTAGGTGCATGATGACAGATTCTTTAAATTTAGATAATAATAAAGAAGAAGAAAAAGAAGCTTTATTAACCGAGATTGAAAAAAATGCTAGATGGTATGTAGTTCACACCTATACTGGCTATGAAAACAGGGTTGCTGATAAGATCCAAATGATGATTGATAATGATCAAAACCCAGACATTATAGATGTAACTGTGCCAACTGAAGAGTATGTTGAGGTTAAAAACAACGAAAAGAAAGTAAAGACTAGAAAGTTATTTCCTGGATATGTAATGGTCAAAATGAACGTTACAAGCAAATCTTGGTATATAATAAGAAACACCCAAGGCGTTACAGGTTTTGTTGGTCCTGATGGGGATCCAGTTCCATTAACCAAAGCTGAAGTAAGAAAATTCGGCGTTAAGGAAAAGGAACCTGTATTTAATATCAATGTTAAGCCAGGAGATGATGTAAATATCATTGCAGGCCCATTCAAAGACTTTGTCGCTAAAATCGAAGAAATTGACAAAGAAAAGGGTAATATCAAAGCATATGTAGATATGTTTGGTCGAGACACATTAATAGACCTAGAATACAGTGATATAGAAGAGATTTAGTACTGCTAAAGAAGTGGGAGGGGAAACCCGAATCACCACAAGGAGGTAAATTATGGCAGAAAAAGAAATACAAGCGATAGTAAAACTACAAGTACCAGCAGGAGCTGCATCACCAGCACCACCAGTAGGAACCGCACTAGGTCCTCACGGAATCAACATAATGGAATTTGTACAAGCATTTAATGCAAAAACAGCTGACCAAGCTGGAATGATTATACCGGTTGAAATGACTATTTATGCGGATAGGACATTCAAATTTATAACAAAAACACCACCAGCACCAGTATTAATCAAAAAAGCTATCAACCTAGCTAAGGGTTCAGGTGAACCAAACAAAAAGAAAGTAGCTTCTATTAAGAGAAGCCAACTTGAAGAAATTGCTAAGACTAAGATGGAAGATCTTAACGCTGCAAGCCTAGAAGCTGCAGTAAGCATGATAGCAGGAACAGCAAGAAGTATGGGAGTCACTGTAGAAGATTAGTGGGAGAGTTTACTCGTTAACCACAGGAGGTATTAAATGGCTAAAAGAGGAAAGAAATATATAGAATCAAAAGCTTCATATGATTCTACTAAAGAATATGAATTAAACGAAGCACTTGAAATTGTTGAAAAAACTGCAAAGGCAAAATTTGATGAAACTGTTGAGCTTCACTTCAGCTTAGGTGTAGATAGTAGACACGCTGACCAACAAGTTAGAGGAACAGTTATTTTGCCACACGGTACAGGTAGAGTACAAAGAGTACTAGCTTTCGTAAAAGACGACAGAATAGACGAAGCACTAGCAGCAGGCGCAGACTATGCTGGTAATGATGAATACGCTGAGAAAATCCAAAAAGATGGTTGGTTAGACTTTGACGTGGTAATTGCTACACCAGATATGATGGCTACAGTAGGTAGACTTGGTAGAGTACTTGGACCTCAAGGTTTAATGCCAAACCCAAAAACTGGTACAGTTACAAATGACGTCAAACAAGCTATCGAAGAAATCAAAGCAGGTAAGGTTGAGTATAGAACAGATAAGGCTAACTTAATCCACGTACCAGCTGGAAAAGTTTCTTTCGGCGTTGAAAAACTAGCTGACAACATAAAAGCTCTTGTAAGAGAAGTTGTTAAAGCAAAACCAGCAGCAGCAAAAGGTAAATACATCAAGTCAATTACCGTTGCATCAACAATGGGTCCTGGTGTAAAATTACAAGCAGGTAAGGCTAGCGATTTAGTTGAAGCAAAATAATTTGCATTTCGACTGAATTGATTGTATAATATATAAGTCAAATAAACAGGCTACCAAAGACTACGCAGACAGAGATGTTTAATTATTGCGTATAGGTGGGAGAAATTAACTACATCCCCACCGATGTAGGCGCTATTAAGGTGTCTATATTATGTGGGGTTTTTATATACCTACCATTAGCCTTAGGAGGTGAAAAAGTGAGCGAGAAAGCTATAGCAGCTAAACAGTTAATAGTTGACGAAATCAAAGAAAAAATCGAAGGTGCACAATCAGTTACACTTGTTGGTTTTAACGGTATGGACGTTAAGGAAATCACAGATTTACGTAACAAATTCAGAGAAAAAGACGCTGAATACAAAGTTTACAAAAACACTATGATGAGATTTGCTTTTGAGGAACTAGGCTATGATGAATTAATCGAAGACCTAAAAGGAGCAAATGCCCTAGTATTTTCTAAACATGATTTAGTAGACGGTCCAAAGATCGCAGTTGACTACAGAAAAGAAGACGAAAAAAACGAAGAAAAATTAGTTTTAAAATCAGGTATTGTTGAAGGTAACTACCAAAATAGCGAGCAAATGATGGCAATAGCTACATTACCAGCTACAGAAGTACTACACTCAATGCTTGCAAATGTATTACAAGCACCAATCAGAACTCTTGCAGGAGATCTTGATAATGCAATATCTAAACTTGCAATCGCCCTTAATGAAGTGGCAAACAAAAAAGAAAACGAAGCAGCATAATAAAATAATAATAAAAATTTAAGGAGAATTAAAATGGCATCAGAAAAAGTAACAAACCTATTAGAAGAAATCAAAAATCTTACAGTTCTTGAACTTTCAGAACTAGTTAAAGCAATCGA
>QWCK01007659.1_pt1 | contig 11070 bp, 5 predicted proteins | sample 1972571 | NCBI WGS metagenome assembly QWCK01 (sample SAMN09866710, study PRJNA288562) | Human gut metagenome isolate term2_stool, whole genome shotgun sequencing... | isolation source: gut | host: Homo sapiens | place: USA: California | reverse complement strand
TGGCCGTTATACAATAGCAGAAGTCAGCACAATGGTAGGATTTAATACGCCGTCTTACTTTGCTACGAGTTTCAAAAAGTATTTCGGATGTTTGCCTACGGAGTATATTAAGAAAGCAAAGGGATAAACAACTAGAGAGGTAAATCCAAAAATATTATGATTTTTACGGAATCCAATCCATAAAAATCATAATATTTTTGGATTTGAAGAAAAAAAGCTTGAAATTTGTTCTTAAATAAAAGAGGTCAATTATGATAGCAAGAATATTAGAACAAACGATTCAAGAAAAATTAGGGCAAGGCAAGGCCATTATAATAATGGGACCTCGCCAAGTTGGGAAAACCACTTTGCTAAAACAGATGTTTACAGACAGCAACGATATTCTCTGGCTGAACGGAGATGAACAAGATACCCGTAGCCTATTCGAGAACATATCGGCAACCCGCCTGAAATATATATTCGGGCAAAAAAAAATAGTTATAATTGATGAAGCACAACGTATCGAAAATATAGGATTACGTCTGAAATTAATTACCGATCAGATAAGTGACATCCAATTAATTGCTACAGGAAGTTCCTCTTTTGACTTAGCTAACAAAGTTAATGAACCTCTTACCGGAAGAAAATGGGAATATAAAATGTACCCGCTTTCTTTCAAAGAAATGGTCAACCATCATGGGCTACTAGATGAGAAGCGTCTCATCCCCCATCGTCTGGTGTATGGTTATTATCCAGATGTCGTTACACATCCCGGTTCAGAAAGCGAAATACTAAAACAGCTTTCCGATAGCTACTTATATAAAGATATCCTGGACTGGGAGCATATCAAGAAGGCTGATAAGATTATGAAACTTCTTCAGGCATTGGCCTTTCAAATTGGCTCAGAAGTTTCTTATAATGAATTAGGGCAATTGTGTGATCTCGATCCCAAGACAGTGGAACGTTACGTGATATTACTCGAACAATCATATATAATCTTCCGGCTGAGTTCATTCAGCAGAAATCTAAGAAATGAGTTAAAAAGCAGCAGAAAAATATATTTCTATGATAATGGAATACGCAATGCTGTAATCGCTAATTTCTCGTTGGCGGAAACTCGTTCAGACATAGGAGCTTTATTCGAAAACTTCCTCGTTTCAGAACGTATCAAATACCTCCAATATAACCGTTTATGGCATAATACATGGTTTTGGCGCACAACAGCTATGCAGGAAATTGATTTAATAGAAGAAGGAGATGGTAAACTAATGACTTATGAATTTAAATGGAATCCTAAACGCTCCGCCAAATTCCCCAAAGCTTTTTCAGACAATTATCCTGAAGCAACTTTCACCGTGATTACTCCTGACAATATAGAAGAATTTCTATTGTAGGTACAAGGTGAAAGTTTGTACATAACAAACAACCCTAATGTATAAGACAGTACTTTTCTTTTTTCAGTAAGGTTTTGATCTAAATTCATAGTTACAAAGATTAATCTAGTGCAATAGTCTTTTTAATGTTCTACTTAAGTGGAACGCAAACTAGAATGTAGAGCTAATTATTATTTATAGAAGATAGGAAACTAAACACAGTATTAAGACAGCTTATCTCTTATTGACAACTAGCGTTTAGTTCGTCTCCGTACCGTTTCCCTCCCGTATCAAAATGAATTAGTTCATTTCATAAAAGAATAGGATGAAAGTTACATTATGATGTATAAAAAGCTTAATATCAGCCTAAAAACCGTTTTTCTAAACATTATTAATATATGATTCAACAATATTAATATCAAAAAATCATTTTTTGAACAAAGTGTGAACAGGACGGATTAGCATTTATAAATAAACAGACTACATTTGCAAACAGTAAAATATAACTTTTAATAATTAAAACCTAATAAAGTATGAAGAACATCTTCTTTATTTGTATGTTCGGTCTGCTAGCATTTGCCGGATGCTCAGACAACGAGGAGGAAATATTGACTGGAGGCAATATAGACATAGATATGCTTCCTCCTAATCAACCTAATGATGTGATCGATGAAAAACTATTTGCAGTTATCAATCTTGATTATCCAGGACTGGAAAAAGCTAAAGAATTTTATAATTCAGGGAAATACTACTATGCAGTAAATGAATTATTAGAGTATTACAGAAATCGGACAAGTGTCATCAACCCTAACATTCAATTGATGAACACACCAATTACGGCATCTGAACTAAATATAGCTGACCAAGCATTAGAAAACAGATTTTATGTTAGAGGATTTGCAGAGCGAGTTGAGGATGGAAAAGAGATCTATTATTCTTTTACTAAAGATAATAAAATAGACTGGTCGTTCATTCCCAGTAAAGTCACTGACCAAGAATTTAAATATCAGATTCATCGCCATCAATGGATGCTCCCACAAGCAAAAGCCTATCGCACAAGTCGTGATGAAAAATATGCAGAATCATGGATCAATGTTTACTCGGATTGGCTTAAGACTTTTCCTTATGAAGAAGGAACAACATTCCCCGAAGAAGGAGGAAAAGAGAATGATGTTGATTATCAATGGAAAGGTTTACAGGTAGCTGAAAGAGTTATCTCACAGATAGATATCATGACTTATTTCATTCAATCTAAAAATTTCACGCCAGAATGGCTCTCTGTTTTCTTGACAGCATTTGCCAAAGAAGTAGAATGTATTCGTCTGAATTATTATAAAGAAGGTAACATTCTGGTTACCCAAGCACAAGCTGTTGGTGCCATCTCTGATTTTTATGAAACTTACAGAGTAGCTCAATTAAATAATAAAGCTGGCGGATTTCCGGCAGGATACCTTGAGAAGTTAAAATTACCAGCTCATTTTGTCATGGATATCACTTATCCTAATTACAGTGTAGAAAACTTTAATGATACCCGTTCCAATCGTTTAGGAAAAAGTGTACTCATTAAAAATTTCAAAAAGTATGCAGAAATGTTCCCGGATGATCAAGAAATACAATGGATGGCTTCAGAAAGGCAAAGTGGATCCACACCTACTTATTTACAAAAAGCTTATGCAAATGGAGGATATTATATTCTGCGTAATAAATGGGATGACCAATCTATGATGATGATCCTAAAAAACAACAATAATCCTAATAGTAAATATCACTGTCAACCAGATAACGGTACATTTAGTTTATATAAAAAAGGACGTAATTTCTTCCCTGACGCAGGGTCATACGCATACAGTGGGAGCGATAGAGAGACCTATCGCGGAACAGCCAGACATAACACGTTAACCATAATGAGTAAAACAATACCTGATGATAGTATGAAAGGGAAATTGCTTCAATTAACAACAAAGACGGATGAAGCAACATCCTACGATGTCTTGGTTACTGAAAATCCGACATATACTGTTTCAGGTGAAAAACATCTGAATTTGACTCATCGCCGTTCTGTATTTTTTGTTAATCAAAAGTTCTTTGTGATAGTAGATGAAGGATATGATACCACAGCAGACCATAACAGTAACATCAATGTGAATTTTCATTTATGTCCTATTGAAAACGCATCGAGCGATGTCGTAATAGACGAAGGACAAAAAGACAGCCATATTTACGGTGCACATACGGCTTTTAGCGACAATAACAATATCATGCTTAGAACCTTTGTTGAAACAGCCAACGATTATAGCGCATCCGTAAAAACGACTAATACTTCTAATGATATAGGACAAAAAACCGAACGTAAAGGTTATCAAGTTACCATACGTAAACCTAAAATAGTAAATGGTGCTGCAAGATTCATTAGCATAATTTATCCAATTAATGATGGCGCGGAAGCAGCAAACATCAACATGACAGCCACATTTACAGATATAGCAGATGATGAAGCCGCTGGAACATTCCATGCAAATGGAACATCAGTAAAAGTAATTATTGATAATAAAGAATATAATTTGTCATACACACTTAATTAATATATCTAAGAAATGAAACATGCATTATTAAAAACCAAATCAAGGCTTATAATGAGTCTGATGATAGTTATAATGGGTGTAGTTTATACATCTTGTGATGATACAGAAACTACTGATTCTACTAAATTCACAATATTCTACTCAGGTATGACTGATATAGGTCCTTCAATGAGTGGAAGAATTAGTAGCCCAACTTATAAAGGAAATACACCTTCTGATTTTGCTATAACCAAAGTAACTTTAAAAGGTGAAGCCTATTCCGGAGATTGTTTTACTATCGACCCAAATGATGGATTCATATCTATAAATAGCACCAAAGATATGCAAGTTGGCCTATATAAATTATCCATATCATGCATATCCGGAGGGAATTATTATGAATTTAAAGATATTGTAGAAATAAACTTCTTGAAGGCCGTCCCCGATGGAATTTCAGTGGAACCCAACAAACTCCAAGTCAAATATAATGATATTATTGATGAAACAAGTGAAGTAGAACTACCAACAGCGCAAGTCAAGACAGATGGAGATCATGTAACCATTACCAACTATGAGATTGCCAAAAGTGACTATTCAAAATACTTCGACATCACTAAAAGTGGAAAAATAAGTATTATCAAAGGTAGCGCAGCACTTCTTCCCGGTATTTATAATATCTCATTAAAACTAACAACCGGAGCTTCTTCTGAAGATGAAGGAATATTTGAGAATGCACTAGAAATAAATGTCACGTCAGCACCTTTTGGTTTGGAGTACACTCCTAACGAAGATATGCTAGAAGCTGAAAACGACAAAAGTGGAAAGACCTCATTTCAGAGTAATGCGCCTGCACTTAAAGGTTCATTAGAAGGAATAGAATATTCTATAAAAAATATCACCCCTACAACAGATAAAATTAAAATAGATCCAACTACCGGAGTTCTTTCCGTTGACAAAGACCACGGATTGCAAAGTGGGAATAACTATGTCATCTCAATACATGTTCAAAACAATTTTGGAGAAGAAGATTTCAATAATGCATTTACACTACAAGTCGTAGAATACATTGAGCCAATTTCAGGATTCGAATATGAAACAAGTATTGATAAATATCAATATTCAAAGTTCACCATTAGTCCTAAGGAAGGGTTGAAAGGAGATAATATCCAATTCAGCTTGATTAATGAACCGGATGCATTAAAGGGACAGATAGAATTTGACGCCCAAACTGGAACAATCTCTGTAGAAAAAGGGAATACTATTCCACAAGGAAATTATTCACTTACCGTGAGAGCTACTAACTCTAAAAACGCAGAAAATCCTGCAGATGCAACATTTACTCTGAATATCATTGAGAATCCTAATTACTTCACTGATATTCGTTATGGAAACAACATTGATGTACCAGAAGAAAATAATGCTAATCAATTTAGAATTACAGAAGATAATGAAGCTAATGCGGATGCTACATTAAAAGGCTTCACTTTCCCAAGTCCACAAACAGGGCTTAAAGGGGATGTATCGGTCGCATGGAGCATCAAGAACGGAAATAAATGCGACAACTTAACAATCGATAGCAATACAGGAAAAATCAGTTTCAATCAAGAAGCTACATGGCCCGCAGATAACAATGGAGTCAAAGCAAATACAATAGGTTTTTGTTATGTTACAGCAACAGCCGGAACAGATAAAGATAGCCAGATATCTCAAACAACTCTTGTATTTATTCATTATGACTTAAAAGCAAATAATGGAGTACATATCCATTATAATCCTTTTGTCTTCCAAGCTGATCCTAAAAATGGTGGTAATTCAACTGTTCCGTTGGTTACAGTTAACGGAACAACTACAACTTCTAATTTCGCATTAGATTATCGCCGTTCATTTAACTACTATCCCACAGAAGGCACTTTAGTAAAAGGAGCACCCGGAACTGCCGGTTCATTCTTAAATGAACTATGGACTACATATTATAAAGCTATGGATATAAAACTATCAACCGGGTCTAGAAATCCGATGTCATATTACGGCAGCGTATACGATATGAGCCATAGTAAGAAATTACCTAATCAATCGGATAGACTATCCGTAGCATTAGCCTATGTAGTTCCTAATGACCTGACTATACATATCAGTCCGAATATCTGGAAAAATAGTAATGGAGAATATGCTAATGGAATTATGGTTGGAGAAATGACTTTCCTTACAAATGTCACCGTTGATACAACAGAAACCGGAGAATCATTAAAAAATGGAAAGAAAATAGCACCTATCATTATATGTTTTGACAAAAAATTTATTAAATAATGAGCAAAACATCATTAACTATGTATAATACAATCACTAAATCAATAAAACTAAGAGGGTATATCACCCTCTTAGCACTGATTTTCACAATCAGCCTACAAGCCCAGAATATAACTGTAAAAGGTGTTGTTGTAGATGAAACAGACACTCCGCTTATCGGAGCAACAGTTATGGTAAAAGGTGCATCTACTGGAGCTATTACTGACTTCGACGGAAACTTTACGTTAACAACCTCAAAAGGTTCAATAATATCTTTCTCATATATTGGATATAAAACCCAAGAGATTAAATATACCGGACAATCTCCTATGAATGTTAAAATGGTACCAGATAATAAAACTTTAGACGAAGTTGTTGTTGTCGGATATGGTTCCATGAAGCGAGGTGATTTGACAGGTTCTGTTGCATCCGTCGCTTCCAAAGACATTGAAGGCTATAAAAGCAGTTCTGTTATGGGGGCTTTAGGAGGACAAATTGCCGGAGTACAAATTACCCAAACTGACGGTACACCGGGAGCTGGATTTAATATCAACATCCGTGGTGTAGGTACTTTAACAGGAGATGCTTCTCCACTTTATATCGTAGATGGTTTTCAAGTAGATAATATCGATTATTTATCGAACTCCGATATTGAATCTATAGAAGTTTTAAAAGATGCCTCCTCTGCCGCTATCTACGGTGCGCGCGCAGCCAATGGGGTGGTTATGGTTTCCACCAAGTCAGGTAAAGTAGGACGCCCTGTAATTAACTACAACGGCTCTGCAAGTTATCGTAAGATTTCAAAAATGTTAGATGTACTTTCTCCTTATGAATTCGTTAAATTGCAAGGAGAAATAAAAACCGAATATGCAAATTCCTACTATAAATCAGGAAATGATGATAATGGAATTCCTTATCTTTATCAATCAGCGGAAGATTATATCGGAATGAAAGGAGTAGACTGGCAAGAAGAGACTTTCAATCCGACATGGTCACAAGACCATAATCTATCCATCTCAGGCGGTAGTGATAATACCAAATATACAGCTTCATTTTCCCGTTATATTGAAAATGGTATTTTTAAGAATAGTGGATTTGATAAAACGACAGGTAAAATTCGCTTTAATCAAAAGATAACAAAAAACATCACTTTTGATACAACTGTTAATTACGCACAAACGAACCGTAAAGGTGTGGGAACTTCCGCAGACTCCGGACGTTTTAATATGTTAGCACAAATTCTAAGTGCACGTCCAACAGGTGGTCTGAAGCTGACAGATGAAGAATTATTAAATTCTGCTATTGACCCTGAAATGCTAGAGACTGGAGAAAGCCTTGCTCAAGTCAATCCTGTCATGCAAACCGAATCCGTTACTAATAATAAACGTGGAGAAATGTGGTCAGCCAATGCATCTGTAACCTGGCAAATTATTAAAGGATTAACATTTAAGACAGCTGGTACCTATAATACAACTGACAGCAGAACTGACATTTTTTACAAAACAGGTTCTAAAGAAGCATATCGTAATGGAGAAAAACCGTATGGCCGAACTCAAATGGGACGCGACGTACGTTGGACTAATTATAATAACCTCACATGGAAACAAAAGATTAAAAAACATACTTATGATGTGATGTTAGGCCATGAAGTTTCATTCAAAAGCAGCGAATATCTATTAGGAGAAGCGATGGATTTCCCATTTGATAATCTGGGCAATGACAATTTAGGCATCGGAGCTACTCCTAGTAAAGTGAGCTCCAGCTATAATGACAAGATGCTACTATCCTTCTTCGCCCGTGGTAACTATAATTATGACAATCGCTATTTATTAACAGCGACAATACGTGCAGATGGTTCTACTGTATTCTCCCAAAAGAATAAATGGGGATACTTTCCCTCTTTCTCAGCTGCTTGGCGTGTTTCTGAAGAAGCATTCATGAAAGATATAAAATGGTTGTCAAACTTTAAAGTTCGCTTCGGTTGGGGTACTGTCGGTAATGACCGTATTTCAAACTATTTATCATTAGATTTATATGAAGCCAGTAAATATGGAGTAGGTAATAATACAGTAACGGTATTGACACCGAAACAACTCAAAAACGCTAACCTGAAATGGGAAGGTTCCAATACCGTGAACTTAGGTGTAGATCTTGGGTTCTTTGATAGTCGCCTAAATATTACAGCAGACTTCTTTATCAAAAACACAAAAGACCTTTTGCTAGCTCAATCACTTGCACACATTACAGGTTTTAACTCACAAATGCAGAACATTGGTAAGATCCAAAATAAAGGATTTGAATTAAATGTGAACAGCATTAACATACAAACAAGAGATTTTACTTGGAATACGAACTTTAATATATCATTTATCAAAAATACATTAAAGTCACTTGCTTCCGGTGTAGATGCGATGTATGCACGTTCCGGATTCGACAGCAACTTCACCGCATATGATTACATAGCCAAAGTCGGTGAATCTTTAGGATTGATCTATGGATATGAGTTTGATGGGATCTACCAAAGTTCTGATTTTTACACAAAACCAGGCGATCCTACATTGTATTTAAAAGACGGAGTCGTTAATGACCCGCGCTATAGTACAAAAGAGCCTTTAAGACCGGGTGTAGTAAAATATAAAGATCAAGACGGAGATGGTAAAATTACAACCAAAGACCGTACTGTCATCGGTTCTGCAATCCCCAAATGGTATGGAGGTATCACCAATACACTAAATTATAAAGGGATTGACTTCAGTTTCATGCTACAATTCAATTACGGCAATGACGTTTATAATGCAACCCGTCTATATTCAACTCAATCAAGAAGCGGACGTAGAAATATGCTGGCTGAAGTAGCGGATCGCTGGAGTCCGACCAATGCATCCAATAAAGTACCTTTATATAATGGATACATTACCAATGATGTCTATTCACGTTTTGTAGAAGACGGTTCATTCCTTCGTTTGAAAAATATAACATTAGGTTATACTTTACCTAAAAAATGGACAAGTAAATTCTATGTATCCAGACTTCGTGTTTATGCTACAGGACAAAACTTATTCTGTGTTACAGGATATAGTGGTTATGATCCGGAAGTAAGTACAGCAGGGAGCAATCCGATGACTCCTGGACTAGATTGGGGTGCATATCCAAAGAGTAAAGTATTTACTTTTGGGCTTGATATTCAATTTTAATAATAAATTAAGTACAATGAAAAAGATTCTATACTATATAGCAATATCAGTAATATGTGCATTACCTTTTAATTCTTGCACATTAGACGAAGAAACCAGCACCGATGTAGAAAAGAAAAACTTTATGCGAGATGCTAAAGAGGCAGAGATTGTATTACAAGGTGTTTATCGTTCAACCATAGAAGATGGACAATATGGCTATCATTTATCTATATTGTTTAATTTAGGAACAGATATGGAGCAGGCAGAAGGAAATAGTACGGAGAACTATCGTATCATACCAGCCAATGCATTTCCTACCACTCAATCGGAAGTACAAACCACTTGGTCATCTTTGTATGCCGGTGTCTATAATGCGAATGATTTTCTAGAAAGAATCTCAAGCAAAATAAATACATACTCAGATACCGACCGTCAATTGGCCACTTTATATATAGCTGAAGCAAGAGCTTTAAGAGCTATGTTTTACTTTGAATTAGTGCGCAGATATGGTAATATTGCTCTTATGACCAATACAGAAATGTCGAAACAAGATCCAAGAACATTTGTTCAAGTAAAACCGGAAAAAGTGTATGAATTCATCGAAGATGACCTGCTTTACGCTAGTAGAATACTGCCCTATGCACAAGATGACCAATACCGCATCGATAACAGCTATCGTTTTTCCAGGGGGGCTGCTCTAGGCTTATTATCAAAAGTTTACGCCACATGGGCAGGATATCCTGTATATGATGAGTCAAAATGGGAAGAAGCCGCTAAAACCGCGCGTACTTTAATAGAATCCGGCAAACATGCTCTTCTATCTGATTACGAACAATTATGGAAAAACACTTGTAACGGGGTTTGGGACCCAACAGAAAGCTTGATCGAAATATCATTTTACTCCCCTACCGTTTCAGGAAACAGTGACCCTGTAGGCCGTATTGGAAAATGGAATGGAGTTAAAACCACATCAATCGCAGGACAGCGTGGAAGTTGCGCAGGAAATGTGAAAGTGGTGCATACTTTCGTAACAGAATGGCGTGAACATCCTCAAGACTTACGCTGCGATCTTTCCGTTGCCAATTATAAATACGATGATGATAAAGTACTTTGGACAAAAGGAAAAAATGATACCGATTATTCTGCTAAAGAAAAAGACAAAGACCCCACTAAAGGACAAAAAGAAAAACAGAATTATACACCTGCTAAATGGGACATTGAAAAATATGTAACCACCAGTAAATTAATCAATAACGATAAATCAAATGTTAATTGGTATTTCCTACGTTATGCAGATGTACTTTTACTTTACGCAGAGGCTTTGAATGAATGGAAACATGGACCTACTGATGAAGCTTATGAAGCGATCAATATGGTGCGCCGTCGTGGATTTGGTAATCCTAGTAAGACGAGTATTTGTGATTTAAAAGATTTAAATGAAGAAGATTTTCGTAAAGCAGTCTATCAAGAAAGAGCTTATGAGCTGGCTTTTGAAGGACACCGCCGCATGGATTTAATCCGCTGGGGAATATATTATGAAACTATTCAAAAAACATACAATGATTTGCTTAACTGGTGGACTGCGGAAACTGAATTTAATTATGTTGTTTACAGACATACTGTAAAAGGTAAGCATGAACTATTTCCCATTCCACAAAGAGACATGGACTTGATGATTAAATTTAATCAAAATCC
>QWCK01009379.1_pt1 | contig 11073 bp, 5 predicted proteins | sample 1972571 | NCBI WGS metagenome assembly QWCK01 (sample SAMN09866710, study PRJNA288562) | Human gut metagenome isolate term2_stool, whole genome shotgun sequencing... | isolation source: gut | host: Homo sapiens | place: USA: California | reverse complement strand
GGTACCATCGCAACATTTGTCACCAAGTTTATGATTGGTTTACTGACGGAAAAAGATATCAATAATGCATTGACAGACCGTACGTGGACCGCTTCACCAATTAATCTAATCACCTGGACAGAGGAGAGCGATAGACTTAAAATAAACCTGAACTTACCGGCAATTATCAGTCTGGCAACCAAGGACGGTGAAACTCCTATCGATTCAGGACTGGTTTCCGGAATTATGGAAGCTCTTGCCCAATCCAATCCTGTACAACTGAAACTGTTGCTCGGAATCGTAAACTCCATGATCGACAATCCATTGCTCGGTATCATAACCAGCATGGATACGGCGAGCTTCCAGCAGGTATTCTACTTACTGACTGAAGGAATTATCTTTCATATAGAAGAGGAAGACGGACATACCCATCTTTACTTAACCAAAGAGTCGACAACTGCTTTCATTCAATTATTGCCCGGACTGCAACCAATAGTGGAAGGAATGTTGCCGGAAAGCATGGCCAACAATACTGTATTTAAAAACCTGCTCGGACTTCTCATGGGAAATGACGAAAACGGTCTGCCGGTTTTATGGAATGCAGCCAATACTATTGACCTAGGATTGGATCTTCTGCCACAAGAATAAACATCAACTATGAATATCAAAAAAGAAAACAATGAAGAAAATATATATTCTAACTTTGCTACTATGCTTCACCAGCCTTGGGAGTAGTTTTGCCCAAACGCTGAAAGGACATATATATGATGCAAATACCAATGAGCCATTGGTGGGAGCAGCCGTTACGTATAAGTTACAGGGTAACCAGGGAGTAGTGTCCGACATCCATGGGGCTTATGAAATCAAACTGCCCGAAGGGGGTGTCGATCTCGTATTCAGTTATGTGGGCTACGAAGATGTACTGATGCCGATCGTAATCGACAGACGTGAGGTAATCACCAAAAACGTCTACATGAAAGAAAGCACCAAACTGTTGGAGGAAGTCGTGGTCAGCGCCGGACGCTTTGAACAGAAATTGAGTAATGTCACAGTTTCCATGGATGTAGTGAAAGCCGGTGACATTGCCCGCCAGGCACCAACAGATATATCGTCTACCCTCCGCACTCTTCCGGGAGTGGATATTGTAGACAAACAACCTTCCATACGTGGTGGTAGCGGATGGACATACGGAGTAGGTGCACGTAGTCAGATTCTGGTGGATGGTATGAGTACCCTGAATCCCAAGACAGGCGAAATCAACTGGAACACCGTACCTTTGGAGAATATCGAGCAGATTGAAGTAATCAAAGGAGCCTCTTCCGTTTTATATGGTTCATCGGCTTTGAATGGTATCATCAATATCCGCACCGCACGTCCGGGGTTAGCTCCGAAAACACGTTTCAGCGCATATCTCGGTATCTATGGCGACGCGGAGAATGACGAATACCAATGGAGTGACAAGAGTTTCTGGAAAGAAGATAAATATTCGGTCAAACCGATTCTGCGCGGAAATCTTCTTAGTGGTGTGCGTAATCCGATTTACGAAGGATTCGATCTCTCCCACGCCCGTCGTATCGGTAATTTCGACGTCAGTGGCAGCCTCAATCTTTTCACCGATGAAGGATACCGCCAGCAAGGATATAACAAACGTTTCCGCATGGGAGGTAACCTAACCTATCACCAACCGGACATGGGAATGAAACTGTTGAACTATGGTTTTAATATCGATTTCCTGTCTAATCAATATGGTGACTTTTTTATCTGGCGTTCACCGACAGAGGTGTACAAGCCCTCTCCTTTCACCAACATGGGCAGGGAAGATAATAATTTCCATATCGACCCGTTTGTCAACTATGTGAATCCGGAAAACGGTACGTCACATAAGATCAAGGGACGTTTCTATTATAGTGCCGACAATATCGTACGTCCTAACCAGGGAGCATCCATCATGGATATTCTGGGCAATATGGGGACAGATGCCCAAACGATACAGAATATTGCAGGCGGTGATTACAGCTCGCTCTATCCGGCATTGGTGGGAATCGGTTCAGGACTAATCAATGGTAATCTGGAAGACGCCATGAATGGAGTATTCACTTCATTAGGCAATATCTTCCCTAACGCGACGACTGCCGATTATTGTGATCTGATTTCCTGGGTGATGGACAGCGGGCTACCCAGTGATTTGGGAGGACTGACAAACGGACAATTGCCTGGTGATCTGATTCCCTGGGTGTCCGACGTACTCAATCCTTCACGAAATACTCCTAAGACGCAGACTGATAAAAGCACTAACTATTATCTCGATTATCAGTTCAACAAGAAATGGGACAGTGGCGCACAAATCACTACCGGAGCCACTTATGAGCATGTACGGTATAATTCGGCCATCATGGACGAAGTCTACAAAAGCGATAACATAGCTGCTTTCTTCCAGTACGACCAACGTTTCTGGGACCGTCTAAGCGTATCTGCCGGTGTGCGTGCCGAATACTATCGTGTAAACAATCACCATCGTGAAGCAGAAACAAAGATATTCGGAACTAAAGTTCCATTCCGCCCCGTGTTCCGTGCCGGATTGAACTATCAGTTGGCAGATTACAGTTTTATCCGTGCCAGCTTCGGACAAGGCTACCGTAACCCGTCCATCAATGAGAAATACCTGCGCAAGGATATCGGAGGAGTCGGCGTTTACCCGAATCTGGATATCAAACCGGAAAAAGGGTTTAATGCGGAATTGGGATTCAAGCAAGGGTATAAGATTGGCAATTTCCAGGGATTTGTAGATGTTGCAGGATTCTATACGCAATATAAGGATATGGTCGAATTCCAGTTCGGACTATTCAATAATGCGGACTATACGATGATTAACAGCATCAGTGATGCCATCCGGATGATAACTGATGCGGAGGATCTTTATACTGATCCTCTTCAAATGAAAGAAAAATCTAACACCGGAAAGTACCTGAAGTATCGTCCGAAACACAGTTTTAAAGCGACAGTAGATTTCCAGTGGAAACGTATCAATCTGGGTGCGAACGTTGCCTGGAAGAGTAAAATCCTCGCAGTGGATTACCTGATGATGGATGAACGTCCGAAAGCACAACTCGACTTGATGGATTACGTTCGCGGCATCGCTTTCGGTTATTCTAAAGGAGAAACACTTGCTACTTACTGGAACAAACATAACACGCCCTATGCTACCGTTGATTTGCGCTTCGGAGTAAAAGTAACGAAAGAAGTAGCTTTCCAATTCATGGTAAATAACCTGTTTAACAAAGAATACAGCTACCGCCCGATGGCAGTTGCCGCTCCACGTACTTTCGTACTGAAAATGGACGTCACTTTCTAAATAAAAAGAAAAAGTAATAATTGTCCTACTAATTATGACAATTATTACTTTTTTTGTTTATTTTTGGGGAGAAATAATAAACACTCACGCAACAAAACATCCCCAAAATGAAAAAGGCTGTTTACATATCATTTATCATCAACCTATTTGTATGCATTTCATTACATTCAAAGGACAGGACTTCCAAACATTTGTACGCCTTACAGCATCTTATCAATGCCAACCTTGCTTATGATTCGATAGCCTCTATAGACAGTATCATAATATGGGAACAGCAACTAAGTCCGATACTTGAACAAGAGAACCAAATAGAACTTTTCTTCCGAATCAAACAACTATTAGTACATGCACACTCTTTATCCGGCAACATCGGGCAAGCTATCGACGAAGCACGGCTTATGTATGAAAAAGCCGAAACTCTGAAATATGATTTAGGAATAGCACTCTCCAATACAGCTATCGGAGATGCCTATTATTGCTCAAATATGACTGAAGAGGCAGCCAACGCTTACAAAGAAGCAATCCTTCATCCTGTATCTTCTTCGGAAGGCAACTATTACAAAGAAATGGCAATGTTACATCTGAAAGAGATTTTCATCAGAGAACACAACTCGGAAGAAGCGGAATCATACAGGGAAATGCTGCTAAAATCAGACGCCATGCATACCAACCAAACCATTTTGTTCTTCCATTATTGTTCCGATGTGGCATATTATATAATGACAGGAGAGTCGCAGAAAGCGCAGGATAGTTTCCTCGAAGTAGAAAAAATCTACCACTCCTGCAAAGAGCCGTATTACTACTCCCCTTTTCTCTGCTCACAAGGATTATATAACGAAACAATCGGAAAAAACGAACTCGCCTTGTTATGTTATGATAACGTACTGCAAAGTATCAAACAAAAAATGCAATCGATAACCTACTTACAAGTATCTCACTTAAAAGCAAACTTGCTGATAAAAAAGGGGGATCCTCAAGAAGCCGCCCGACTATACGAAAAGATCAGTCGCATCACAGATTCTATTGCTTCTCCCAGTTATACCCACCGCATCAACAATCTACGCGCTTCTTATCAGGAAAACCGGATGAAAGTGGAGAACAAGGTCGAACATAACCGCATTTTCATGAGCGGTATCCTTATCGGCACCATCATTCTGGTTGTCATTATTTACCTGGCGCTACATATATTAAAACAAAACAAAAAGATTGCCGAATCAAAGAAATGTCTTGAACAGTCACGACTAAATGCGGAAAGTGCCATGCATGCCAAAAGCCTTTTTCTCTCCAACATGAGTCATGAAATCCGCACTCCGCTCAGTGCCCTTTCCGGTTTCTCCAATCTACTGACTGACCAGGGACTGGATGCGGAAACTCGCCGGCAATGCAGCGATGTCATACAGCAAAATTCAGACTTGTTACTCAAACTGATTAATGACATAATCGACCTGAGCAATCTTGAAGTAGGCAAAATGAAATTCAGTTTCGGCTCCCACGATGCTATTGCCATCTGTAACAATGTAATCGATACCGTTAACAAAGTAAAACAAACCCGGGCAGCACTCCGTTTTAAAACACCACTCACCTCATTGCAACTGTATACAGATGATTCACGTTTACAACAATTGCTCATCAACCTGCTCATCAACGCCACTAAATTCACTGTCGAAGGAAGCATTACCCTTGAAGTAGAATTACAATCAGATGAATATGCACTTTTCTCCGTAACAGATACGGGCTGCGGGATTCCCCCGGAAAAACAGGCGAACATCTTCAGCCGCTTCGAAAAACTAAACGAAACAGCGCAGGGATCGGGGCTCGGGTTGTCTATCTGCCAACTGATTATTGAACGCATCGGTGGAAAGATATGGATAGATCCGGCATACACCGACGGATGCAGATTCTGTTTCACACACCCCGTCCGACCAATGGAAGAAAGAAAGGAGGAACAAGCATGAAACGAATCGGCATATTCTGCATCATATTATTGGGACTAATAACAATCCAGACCGCCCAAGCAATGACTGTCAAAGACAGCCTGGTGCAGGTACTGGATACTATACCTGCCAACAAAACAAGACTAAACGTCCTGTATTTATTAGCTTACCAAGACCCTATGTCACCGTCCTGCCTCAATTACCTGGACCGACTGCTAAAAGAAGCAGCCGTACAAGAGGACATAGAGTACCAGTGTCTTGCCATGTATGCGTATGTTGTCTATTATTTCAACCACCAAGACGGGAAAAATACAAAATTGTGGATGGACAAACTGACAGAAATATCCCTGAAGCATAAATACTATAATACTTATTTTTCAGCCAAACGGGCGGAAATTTTGATGCATATCATAGAGCACAAAATAGAATACAGCATCACACAGGCCGAAGAAATGTATCGTCTCGCCTCCCAAACAAACAATACACAAGGTATGCGCTATGCAAAATTATGTCTGATGAACGCTTATCTGATGTCCGCTCGATACAAAGAAGGAGAAAACGCAGGATTCGAAGCCTACCGCCTGCTACCTGCCACCGCTTCCCTAGAAGAAAGAAAGGATATCTTACAGGAGATATCCCTAGCATGTGCATCTATAGAGAGCGAAGAATCGCTGAAATATCTAAAAGAATTTGAAATCGTACTGGACAAAATGTCCCGCCAAGAAGCAAAATTCAAATTAAGGATTCATCACACCAGTTATCTCTTATTGGAAACATTATACGCCAACTATTATCTGCAAAATGGTCATATAGACGAAGCCCGTATTCACCTCAAGAAGATGAACGAATATTTCTCTCCAACGGACTATATCCCCTGCCGGGGACTCTATTACGATGTATATGCCCAATATTACCGGATTACGCAAATGTATGACAAAGCACTGATTTATGCAGACTCCGCCATCAATCTGCTTTCAGGAGTATCGGACAACAACGGTCTCGACTACCGGATAAAACGGGCAGGGATACTTGCTGACGCAGGACGGACAGATGAGGCTATTCCCTTATTGCGTAATCTGTTGGCAAAGAAAGACACCTTCTACCAGCACTTATCCACGAGCCAAATGGAAGAGATCTACGAAATGAAAAAAATAGATGAATTACTCCTGGAAAAGGAAAAGCATCGGTCAATCATTCAAACAATCGAACTGGCATTAATCACTATTGCATTAATCATTCTAATACCTGCCACTATCCGCATCTTTTACGTAAAAAAAAGACTAAAAAAAGAGGAGGAAGAAATCAAAAAAATGACTCAAATAGCAGAAGAAGCAAATGAAGTGAAAAGCCATTTTCTTTCCAATATGAGTTATGACATCCGCAGTACACTTAATAACGTGCTGGGCTTCTCACAATTGATGACCCAGGACCCTAACAGCATAGAAACCGCTCAATGGAAAGAGTACTCTGAAATTGTCCAAACCAATTCGACCGAATTGATACAACTGGTGAATGACATACTTGACTTATCGAGACTGGAAGCCGGAAAAACAAAATGGCAAGTACAGGAGTATGATATTATTCCTCTATGTTCGGATATTGTCAGCATAGCACAAATGAGAAATAAGGGAAAGATACAAATTGACTTCAAAACCACCATCAAAGAGCAGGCTTTCCAACTGGATATCACCCGCTTCACACAGGTCATTGTAAGCACGCTCATTTATCCGGTTCCCTGTGACTTGCAAAGACACGTCACGTTCTCCTTATATTGTAATGAACAGGAAAAGTTACTTGTATTCCGTATCATCAATACTCCACTTGCTGATGCGGAGTTTCAGATCCGAAAAACGGATGTCCGCCATCGGATTAATCGTCTGACAATCGAATATTTCGGAGGGACATACACGGTTATTTCCAATCTGAAAGAAGAACCGACTATTATTATCACATATCCTTACTCTAAATCAGCGGCAGAAGATGCCGTACGAGATAATTTTCATAGACAGATACGCTTATGAACAACCTAAAAGCACAAATCAGCCTCATCTCCGGAATTTTACTTATGATTCCATGCATTCTGTTTGCTACGGCCATATCTACCCCAGCAGATAGTTTACAAAACTTATTAAAAGATTGCCCGGATGCCGGGAAGAAGGCTATCATATACGTACATCTGGCTGATATTTATGTCGACAGCATAAATATCGCCACTACGTATTGGAATGAAGCACTCACCGAAGCAGTCAAGGCTGAAGACGAATATATTACGAAACTTGCTTTGGACGCACTCGTCCAAAGATATGCTTCGAAGGACGAAAAGATAGTAAAAAAATATATAAATATCGCCCAACAGGTGCTTCCGGAAAGCCACAACGCGCTATTCATCGACTATCTGTATTGTTACAATATCTGGATGGAAATGAGAAAAAACAATTCATTGGAGCTTATTGAACAAGAACTAAATGAACTGAAAAATGAGAACTTGCAAGATATGACACTCGAAGAACAAATTAGATGGGAATACCTCACAGGAGTATCATTGGATTATTTTTCTCTGCTGACTCATGCATACAGCGAAATAGGCAAAGCCATACCTTATATAGAGAGAGCACTGGACAAAGTCTCAGAATTTCCTATGAAAGACAGAATCCATTTTGAAATATTATGTCGTTATGAATTATCGGACTTATACACGGCAGTGAACGACAAAAAGGCAGCGGATGAAATCAACAAAATGATTGAACTTCATAAAAAGTGGAACAGCCAAAATACCTCTTTCGAGCGAAAGTTTCTTGATGAATCAGACTATTATATGAAGCAATATTCATTAATCATTTTTCTCGGAGACCTTATTGACAGAAAGGAAGCCCAAAAGTATTATGAAAAATACATGGGAATAGCCCGAAAGAAAAACAAGATGAAAAGTACATACGAAACCAGAGCAAGATACTATAAAACGATTGGAGACTACCAAGCCTCCATCACCTACATCGACTCTACTATCCTTACGGAACATTATGAACCGGAAGTCCTTATCCCGCTCTACGCAGTAAAAGCAGGACTTTACTACAAAATAAAAGATTATAAAAACGCATATCTGGCCTTAAAAGAGGGCAATAAACTACAAACAAAGAACAAAATAACAAAGAGAGAACAACAAATGGCGGAAATGCAGACACGCTTTGATGTCAGTAAACTGGAACTGGATAAAATGAGCCTTGCCTATAAAAACAAACAAATAGCGCTCATCGCTTCCTGTATTTTATTACTAGGACTAATTGCGTGGAGTATCTACCAACGCTATATGGTGAAACGACTGAAAAAGATGCATAGGAAATTGATGATTGCCAATGAAGAGGTCAAAAAACAAAGTGAAAAAGCCACCGAAAGCGAAAAAATGAAAACCGCTTTTCTTAATTCTATCTGCCATGAGATACGGACTCCATTGAATTCTATAGCCGGATTCTCCGAACTAATCACAGATGAATCCCTAGATGCTGTGACTCGTGAAGAATTCAAAGACTTAATACTAAACAATTCCACGACATTGCTTTCTATAGTAAACAATATACTGGAACTATCCGAACTTGTCAGTTCTTATGAACCACTACCGGTTGAACCTACCGACATATACGGACTTTGTATAGAAGAAATGGAAATACTAAAAGAAAAAATCTTAAATTCTGACATATTATGCATTACCGAAGCTGATAAGAAAGAAATAATCATACCGACTAACGCTTTTTACCTCTCACGAGTGATCGGTAACTTATTGAGTAATGCAGCAAAATTCACAGAAAAGGGAACAATCACATTAACCTGTCAGATTGACGAAGATCAAGAAGTAGTGGTTATTTCCGTAACCGACACGGGAATAGGCATACCGACCGACAAACAAGAGTGGGTATTCGAGCGATTTACCAAAGTAGATGATTTCAAACCTGGTACAGGACTTGGACTTTACATTTGCCGTATCATTATCCAACGGCTCGGCGGTAATATAAGTATTGACACCTGTTACACCAAAGGCTGTAAAGTATTGGTATGTATGCCGATAAAATAGCAATCTTTTCATTTCTGCCATTTTAACAGAATATAATTAGTCAGTTACGATTCATACATTTTTTGTATCTTTGGCATCTGTAAATGAAAAAAACAACCAATAATAATGAAAAAACAAATCGTACTTATTGCTATTTTATGTTACGCAGCCTTTGCACAGGCACAAGAAGTTTTTATAACCTGGAGTACGAATACAAAAACCTGACTCTCTACGCCAACAACTATTTTACCCAAACAGAAGAAGAACCTTTCAAATACTTCAATTACAGTTCACATTCCACCGGACATACTTTTGAAGTAGGAGCCGGATATATGCTTAGCGAGAAATTTCCATTATCAGTCAGCTGGTACACCACCTTTGCCGGAAACGACTACCGTGAAAACGGAAAACGTGCCTGGTCCAGCTATTGCGAATTGAGTTATCCGTTCAGCGTGAAGGATGTTAACATGAGCGTCGAAGCTGGTTTTACCCCTTGGGAAAGTATGTACTCCGACAAATTCAATGTAGTCAATATCGGATTATCCGCAACGAAAGAAATCAAAATAACATCCAACTTCTCTCTGCCCATATTCGGAAAACTAATAGCCAACCCCTATGAAGAGCAACTTTATTTTGTATTCGGAATTACGTTGTAGATGATTCTTACACTCAATTATTAACTAATAAATTACCCCCATGAAAAAACACTTTCTTATTTTCGGAGCAGGCCTCCTTCTATTAAGTGCCTGTAATTCGGTCAAAGCACCGGAAGCTATCCTGCCCATTCCCGAAGCCAAGCAGGTAGAATGGCAAAAAATGGAAACATACGCTTTCGTACACTTCGGACTTAACACATTCAACGACCGCGAATGGGGATACGGTGATTCCGATCCTAAAACATTCAATCCCACCCGACTGGATTGCGAGCAATGGGTACAGACGTTTGTGAAATCCGGCATGAAAGGAGTGATCCTGACAGCCAAACATCACGACGGATTCTGCCTGTGGCCTACTCAACTGACAGAATATTGCATCCGTAACACCCCGTATAAAGACGGAAAAGGCGACATCATTCGCGAACTATCGGATGCCTGCAAGAAGTACGGCATTAAATTCGCTGTTTATCTGTCTCCCTGGGACAGGCATCAAGCCAACTATGGTTCTCCCGAATACGTAGAATACTTCTATAAACAGCTCAACGAGCTATTAACCAACTATGGTGATGTTTTTGAAATCTGGTTTGACGGTGCCAATGGCGGAGACGGCTGGTATGGCGGAGCAAAAGACAGCCGTACTATCGACCGCAAAACTTATTACGATTATCCGCGAGCCTATAAGTTGATCGACGAGTTGCAACCACAAGCTGTTATCTTCTCGGATGGAGGTCCGGGCTGCCGTTGGGTAGGTAACGAAAACGGATTTGCAGGAGCTACCAACTGGTCTTTTCTCCGTGCCGGAGAAGTTTATCCGGGTTACCCCAAATATCGTGAATTGCAATATGGCCATGCCGACGGCAACCAATGGGTAGCCGCAGAATGTGACGTATCCATCCGTCCGGGATGGTTCTATCATCCGGAAGAAGACGACCGTGTGAAAACAGCAGATGCATTGACCGATCTGTATTACCGTAGCGTAGGTCATAACGCAACATTGTTACTCAACTTCCCGGTCGATCGTGACGGACTGATTCATCCGACAGACTCTGCCAACGCCGTAAACTTCCACCAGAACGTACAAAAGCAACTGGCACACAACCTATTGGC